>Ga0123341_1007026_pt1 | contig 10233 bp, 9 predicted proteins | sample Turbeapinknodule_FD_89959 | JGI IMG/M metagenome (GOLD analysis project Ga0123341, IMG submission 89959) | Root nodule microbial communities of legume samples collected from Mexico - Turtle bean Mexico pink nodule | ecosystem: Host-associated > Plants > Roots > Nodule | place: Mexico: Nepantla...
AAGAAAAAGAGGTACGGTCATTACTTTGTGGAATATATGTAATTAATGTACATTTAATCTGTAGATTTTTGTTTTCATTAGTTCACTTGAACTGTGCACTCAGACTCTGTTGAGCCATTTTTTACTACATAAGCTTTTCTGTTAATTGATTGGGTTTATTCTGTTTAACTGGGGTATCTTCTATACGTTTTGGAGAACTATTGTTGGTTTTATGCAACTTAGGGTGTTTTAAAGTTATCGGATTTAAAATGATTAATGTGCTGTCACCCAAAAGATTGAACTTTTGGGCTATGAGGCCTAGGTACATAATATGGTATGGGTATGATATGGATACAGGGAATTTTTAAAAATTAAACACATGATATGGTCAAAATACATTAGCAATTTTTTTGTATTTATATATATTTGACATGAATATACTATTTTTTAAGCAACATTCATATTACCAACTTCTCGTTAATATATAAATATATCCATAGTCAATAAATGATTACATTTTGCAAAAAAGATACTTCTGGTCCTGACAAGTAAGCATAGCTACATATATTTCTCTCACCCATATCATATTATATTTCTTTTACTATGAAAATGTCAGGAAAAATATACAATTTCCCTACCCAATTTAGAGTGACATTGAAAACATCAATTGTCCTATCCAAAAGGAGTTTTGGCTCTATAGAATAATTACGTTGTTGTTAGGAAGATAGATAACAAGCCCTTACTTTCCATTTGGAAGAGAAATGCTCCTTTAGAGCAATAGATACTATTGGATGCCTTATAACAATAAAAACTACAGTTGTTACAGAGCTGAGTGCCTAGTTGTATCATATCTATGGATACTTTTTTGGATAGGATGTAGATATGTGACATATCAAACACATATAGGTATTGGATATGTTTCAGACATTGACATTTCTGTATTTTTAGAGTATCTGGGCTTCATAGATTTTTAGATAGTTGGTTTATGACATAGTATTAGATCCTCTATAACCATGTGATCTGGAGTTCAATCCTTGTTGCCCTATTATTGTATGCAAAAGTTATTTTTTTTCCTGGGTGGGCTTGTGCATTTTCATGCCTCAAGATCAAAGGTGAGAAGGTGTGCTATATATGAAATCATTCATGTCTATTCATCGAATTGCTTAAGCTTTTGGAATAGTTGATTCATAACCCGAATATATATATATATTCTCTGTTTTGTGCCTTTTATAGTAAAGATTTGATCCTTTCCCCCAAAAGAAGAGGACTTTCTAATTTTCTTGAATACATAATAGAATTTTAATGCATTACATGGCATCTCGCATAAAAGTTTAATCAATATAATCACCTATCAATTTACCTTAACCATTAATTCATTGTTTGCAACTGTTGCCTTTGATAAAATTAACCATCCCCATGATTTCCCTTTCAGGATCACATTGTTAAATTAAATAAAGATAATGGCTCACTAAAGCAGAATTTGGAGGCTACAAATGCAGCTCTGCGTGTCTCCAGAATTGAAGGTTCCGGAGTATCTACAAATGGAACTTATACAGTCAAGGTATGTCAACTTGTTCTGGAGGTCCTTCATTAAATTTGGTTTTTGGTATTTGTTCTTGTGAAATTTAATTAGCAATGAGGATGTTTGACTGGCAGTGCCATTTGCATTCTCATATTGCAGTTGTGATTAAGTTTTGGTTTTTGGGCCTTGAATCTAAATAAGCCTATGAAAATACTGCAATCCTATTCTGAACATACTTCTTGGTTTAATGACTATTTGTAATAGAATTATGAGTGGGCAGCCGGGTATATGCCATAACCATATGAAAAATGCTCATGTCCCCATAAAAGGTTGATTTTGTTTGGTTCATAGTTTTCCACTCACCAACCTTAATTTTATATTTGAGATAATTGGCTGCTTTGAGATAAGGTATTTTGCTTATTATTTAATGGAGACCAAGCTTACCTAAAAGCCTTGCATTTATTTTTTCTTTGGTTGTTTACTGCACATTTTGTTAGGGAAAGGAGGGAAAATGACTCATTTTTTTTTATCTTTTGTGCCTCAGTTTAAAGTTTGAGTTTTCATCAAGAGATTATTTACCCTTATAAAAATGAGATAGGATTTGCTTAGGGTAATTTATTTTTTCTTTAAATATAGAAAACAAGGTATTAGAATGCTCTTTTGTAGTTATGGAATTTCACTGTATTTTTTAATCCGTTTTATATGAATCGGTGCATTTTTTGATAGCCACTCAAAAAGTATTTTTATGTGTTAAACTTACTTTGGAGAAGGATGCATCTTTTAGTATGAATGAAAATGCTTTTGGAACAGGACTAATGAAAATAAAAATATGCTATTATTTGTCAACATATAGGATTAGATCAATGCAAGTAATGAGTAATTTGGAAAAAATACCTTGTCATTCATTTGGAAGAATACGAATTTTCCTTAATTTTATACTTTTCTTGTTTTAGGTTATGTAATGTGGGTTGGTGGGACTCGTCAACCTATCTAGTGTTCCAGATGGTGTCATTAAGCTTGTGATATGTGATTTGTTCCTTCCTAAGTATGGGAATACCATGTATTATGTTGCAATGTAGCTAATAGCATTTGGTTACATGTCTTTGGTCTTGATAGACAACTAAAGGATTCATGTTGACTACTTTTTGTGCAGGGAAGTAGTGATCAATCACCCAATCGACAGAACAAGTTCAACGTGCAACGTAAAAGTCGCAATGCTATAAGCAATGGAACTGTGTCTACTTTAAAATCTGATGCTATTCAAAGTGAGATGGATTTCGAACATTCAAATTTACAAGGAAATTCTAAGGTAATGATATGTTTAATTTCGGGTTATTCTTAAATAGTACACCTTCATAAGGAGATTGACTATTAGTTGTTGTTTGTTTATAATATTCCTTGTCTATATTGGATTTAGATATGTTAGTTATTGTTCGATCATATATGTCTGTTTTGATTTTCAAGGTGTCCTTGGCATGAAGTGCACTTATTTTTTTTTCTCCAATGGACATAGCCTATAATTTGGTTTTTCTGTCTTTATAATGAAAACACCCATATTTTCCTGGTAGTTTTGATGTATAATATTTGATAGCTTTGTATTTTATTTTTAGTGATGAGTGAATTTGACAACAGATGTATGAATGCCTTCTAGGAGTTTGCGGTTGATGGAAATACCACAGTAGCTGTACAACATTCCCCAGATATTCAGAGGTTGAAGTTACAACTAGAGGAAGAACGTGATCAATTGGCAAAGATTCAGCTAAAATTCCAAGGTATTCTTGTTATGCTTTTGGAATGTCTAACTGTATCTTGGCATATAAATAGAAGTGGCGTAAATTCCTAACATTCTTATTCTTTCTTTAATGTCAGAGGAACAGAGATTAAGCCAGTCTTTTCAAGAGGAGCTTAAAATGTTAAAGCTTGAAAGAGACAAAGTGAGTTATATTAGGTAGATATATAAATTTTCATGATCTTGGCTGCAACGTATTTCCCTGGTCACATTTAAGAGAGAACCATCTGTCAGAAGTTTGTTGGGATAACAACCTGATTGTGTTCAATATTATATAATTAATTTTGAACTTGACAACAGCTATGGGGGATGAAGCAAATGATGTATGTATGCATGAAATGAATGTTACATTTCATTATTGTATATTTTGGACACCTTTTCTGTTTGATACTTTTATCATTGTTTTGTTGCCATCAATTTTGTCCTTTCACTGACGAGACATGCTGTGAAGTTAGAGAACTAAAAATTAAAAGCACCTCAATAATGTTTTTCAGCCTTTTAGAAATACTTTTGCAAATTGGGGCTTTATTCTTATACTGTTAAAAGATCCAATGAACTCCCTGCTGGTCTATACATGTTTTAAAAGAAATCCCAGTATTTAAATAGCTTTCAATGGACACAAATTTAAATTTAGTATCAAACTACCAATAGAAGGATCAAATGCATAAATAAATCTTCTTTCTACCACAAAAGATAGAGAAAAAATGGCCTTGCTGTTATTAATTCAGATATCAATCCAAATTGAAATTTTCTGTCGTTCTCTTTGAATAGAAAATAAATTGGCAACCAAAAGAGAACAAGATAGCTTTTAGCATTTATTAAAATCTTCTTTTTATTATTTCTTTTGTTGAATCATTGATAAACTTTTGCATCGTTATGGGCTGGGTTATAAAGCTCTTGGTTATCTAACTCGTAATATGTTATTGCTTTGAAGAAATCAATGGAGCTTAACAAAATACACAATGAGTTGAATGAAAAAGTATCAGAAATAAAGGATCTACAATTTGAGTTTACCAAACGGGAAAATGGAGCAGGGGAGGCTGTGGATAGCTTAAAAATACTTATCAAAACTTTAGAGCAGGAAAACACCACTCTTAAGGTTTGTATATTTATGCTTTACCATATTTGCCTCATTATAGGTTATTATTTGGCTTCTGAAACACACTAATATGATCCTATTCCCCTTGTTATCAGATGGAAAAAAGTGAAATTGAGGCTGCTCTTGAAAATAGCAGGAAGTCTTTCACAGATAAAATGATGCGTGATGCTTCACATACTCAGGAAAAAGATTCAAGCAGTGTCAGTGATGTGAGCCAAAACTTCATAGCAATATGCACTTTACATGTTATGCCTCCAGATCCTTACTAATAATCGTTTTCTTTTCCTTTTGGGGATTGGGCAATTGGTTTTTGGTAATAGATGCCAGATCACTCCAAAAGTTTTCCAGAAAAGGAAGAAATGGAAAGATCATTACACAAGTTAAGCAAAGATTTGAATGAAGCACAGCGAGACAGGGACAGAGCAGTACAAGAATTGAACCGTCTCAAACAACATTTACTGGAAAAGGTTTTGTTCTTTTTTACTTTATTCTCTTTCTTCAGCTTTATTTTCAATAGTGGAACCAATGACTAATAAGCATGGCATTCAAGAGACAAATAATGACTCCACTGTGTTGAGAGAGACTTGGCTTTCTCCATCAATGCCCTCTACTTTTCCTGCCTCTATGTTCTGCTCAACTCCTATCTTATAGCCATACATGTCAACTTTCCCTCGTGACTCCCCTTGGTTGCCTTACTGGAAATGTTGCACAAATCACTCAATCTTCTTTTCTTATGCAATCTATGAAGTTAATCATTCAATTCTCCCAATTGCTCCTCTTCACTCTTTTTTATGGGGAACCTTAAGAAGAGTATGGTGGTTCTTCAGCATACAGCTAGATTGAGACACATTTGTTGTATCCATATTGCATTGGGCTTATGTTAATTGGTGATGTCTGATTGATCTTTCAACATTTTTCTTTTCAGTAATAATATGCAGTATGAAGCATATTTTAAGTGGTCCTAAAGACAACTAAACCATGCAAACATATGCATTTGCAATGATACTTTGTTTGACTACATTTTCCTATTAGAATGAGCTTTGGTCATGATTAGTTGCTTTCATTGTGTACTTTAGTTTGATTTGTTGACCTACTATTTGTGTTTTAATTTTGGCTGACTTTTTGAGTTTTATCTATTTCGCTATCTACTAAACTTGCATTTTTCCTGGATAGATTTACTATATCCATTTGTTTTCCTTACTGATTTATCTAGGCATCTGAGGAATCAGATAAAATGGACGAGGACAGTAAAATCATCGAAGAGCTACGCGATAGCAATACTTATTTAAGAGCTCAAGTATCACATCTTGAGAGAACTCTGAAGCAAGCACTTGCAAATCAAGAGGAACTGAAGATGGCAAACAATAGTGAAATTCTCAAGTCTAGAGAAGCCATTAATGACCTGAACAAGAAGCTTACAAACTGTATGAGCACTATAGATGCTAAAAATATTGAACTTTTAAATCTACAGACAGCTCTAGGACAGTACTATGCTGAAATTGAAGCCAAGGTACAAAACACATCACTGTATCTTCTTTTATTATTCATAAATTGCAGACATTAGTTGGGTTGTTAACACTAGCTCACTTTTATTTTCTTGGTACAGTTCCTTCTTACATCTTTATGTCAATATTTTTTGAAATATGAGTGCGTCTTCTGTTATGAATTACTTTTCATGCACTATATTTTTATTCCTTAGGAGCATTTAGAAAGGGAGTTGGTTCATGCAAGAGAAGAAACAGCCAAGCTTTCTCAACTTTTGAAAGTAAGATTCTTTCTGTCTCTAAATACCTGAATGTGCTCTTGTAACTACTTTGAGAAACAAACTGCAAAGAACTAATGAGGGAATATAAAATCGGATTATATAATTTAGATGCAAATAAGAAACTACATAGTTTGAACTGTAACTAACCTAACTACATTGCCAACTCAGCGTAGCTGAGTCTGGTATATGTTTCAGTTTATACCCTATTATGTCGTTACCTGTGAGCAATACACATATTTTAAATTTTTAATAAACAATATTTAGTAAATACTTCAATTAGTAGCATTAGAAAACATATAATCAAAATATTTAGGAGAGAACTATTACTTAATATTAATTCATTGGAAAATAAATCAATATAGACAATAAATCTTATCAAGTTTAACCCGAAGTGTAAAATCTGATTAAATTCATAATTGTATGACTTAAGTTTGTGTCATTTATTCTTAAGAATTTTAGATACACTTTTTAAATTTTTGTATACACAAGTTATTTTAATATATCAATTGATTTTCTGAAAGATATAGAAAGTAACGAAGTTATTTTTGGAAAAAAAAATTCCATTTTTTAGTATTTTTTTAGTTTTCAAATTCTTTGTTTGATTAATAATTATTCCAAATTAATCATCTAAGTTGTTAGATTAATACAAATTACAATGTTATTGTCATCATGTGTAGCAAAATGTCATGAGTACAATGTAGGAACTAGGTACAATTAATCCCTTAGGGGTGTTGCGGAAGTCATTATTACGAAAAACAATGTTAATCTAATAACTTAGAAAAATTTTGGAATGCAAAAAAGTATAAAGAAAAAATTTCATTACTCAAAATATTTATGCATTTGATCTTATCTCCCAGTGTTCCTACAAAATTTACTCAAGTATATTTTGTCTTGTAAGATAATAAATTAACTTGTTGGCTTTCCTGATTTAGAAAGCTGTAGATTTAATGGTTACTGTTGTTACCAGGAAGCCGATCACAGAGCAGAAGTTTCAAGAAATGAAAGAGAAGAAATTTTAGCCAAGCTTTCTCAATCTGAGAAGGTGCAAACTGAATGGAGAAGTAGAGTAAGCAAGCTTGAGGATGATAATGCAAAATTGAGGAAAGTTCTTGAGCAGAGTATGACACAGTTGAATAGAATGTCAGTAGATTCAGATTATCTTGTTGACAGGTTGGTTAGCCTGTTTGTGTTCTTAGCATGTTTTTCTTCCAACATTTGCTTGACCATGTGTACTCTCTTTATTTCTTTATAAGGTTAATATTATAATCTTCTAAGTAAGGATTTTTTTCTGAATTTGGACTTGGGATAATTTTTTTTATTATGTGAGATAGTAAATTTTCATACTAATCTAAATTAAATTGGTGCAGGCGCATTGTGATAAAATTACTTGTTACTTATTTTCAGAGAAATCACAGCAGAGAGGTATGAAAATGTTATAATTTTTGTTGCTTTAAATGCATTGTGCAGGACTGGGTCTAAAATGAAACCCAATAATATCCTTTATCAATGTCAAAATTGTTATAATTCACGTGGCATGTGTATGGATGCCAGTGGGGGCGGCTGAGACATAAATTCATGTACTTAGATTTAGTACAGCAATTTTCTCCTATATGGCTAGCATTTTAAAAGTCCCATGATTTGGTTCAACGGAAATCATAGACATATTAACCTTTTTCTTATGTTATAGATAGAGCAGTTGAAAAAAGCTTTTTCCCTTGGAATAAACTAAACCAAACACGCACATTAAATCCACGAGTTGGTCTGTGAGAAAAATTATTAGACACATGAATGAATACAACATTGGTTCGTGTTTTAACCCAAGTGTGAAAGGGAAAGGGTATGCAATTATATTCTTCACATGCATTTGTTTTACTTGCAGCTTATGTTTGCTCTCCGTAATGTGTACTGCTGTTGTTGGCTGAGTTAATTTATCTGATTTGTGGGATGTCTTGTGCTTACTGTTTGATACATTGGGAACAGGTTTTGGATCTTATGGTTCGTATGCTAGGATTCTCTGATGAGGATAAGCAAAGGATTGGTGGTGCTCAACAAGGTGCCGGTAAAGGTGTCGTTCGAGGAGTTCTAGGGCTGCCTGGCCGCCTAGTTGGAGGGATCCTGGGAAATTCGACTGAATCAGCAGTTAATGCGGGATCTGATAGCCAGGTGATTTCTTCTTATCTCGTATATCTTCTCCAATGGTATATTTGGCTGTTTTTCAATAGAACAGATAACCACTGATGAGAAAATTGAGGAAATAGATTTACGTGATTCTATGCAATATGGACTAATATCTAGTAGCGTACTTTATAAAATTAACCAATGAATTTTTTCCGACCGAACCATGTATAATCAACCTTGTGCTTTAGAAAAGTGTGTTGAATTTTAGTCCTATTATGTTTTCTCGTGCAGTCTTTTGCAGATCTGTGGGTTGATTTTCTTCTCAAGGAAACGGAAGAAAGAGAAAAGAGAGAATCATCAGGAAATCCAGGTAAAGCCACGGAAGATTCTTCCAATAAAAGTCCAAATACTATGTCTGCCACTCCACCATTTTCCAATAAAAGTCCAAATACTATATCTGCTACTCCACCCTTTTCGAATCGGAAGTTTGATGCCGGAAGAACATCAGCTTTTCCAATTAGTCCAAATAATCAAAACGTCAGTCCTCCTCCTCGTGTTTATTTTCAGCGCTCTGAACATTTTGATTCTGAGTTCTCAACAGTTCCTCTTACATCATCCGATGCTAAAACTACTAGTTCTGATCCGCTTCCAAGATACTGAGTATACATTGGAGTACGCAATTAAACAAAGGTACATATCATTGTTTGTTAAATTATAGGAATGCGATATTGTTCAATTAATTCTTTCACATTTAAAATGAGTGTCTCCTTTTCAATTAAGAGGGTACGGGGGAACTTCTAAGTATTTTTACTTTTCATTGCCTTCGTTTGATTTCAATTATATAATTTGGGAATTTTGGAAGATGTAGATGTCATGTAATATCGTTCCCATTTCTTTAATGTATATAATACACAATTCTATACTTGAACCAGTTCGCACCTATAATAATGTATTCTCTATTTTGTGATGCATCCTGATGTTATTACATTACTGTATGTTAGGAAAATAGTGAGCTTAAAGTTTACATGAAAATTATTGTTACCATATTTGGTATCAATTACTGTGGTTGGAAAAGGCACTTAAATAGCGGGATATGCTGTATTGAGAATGGTTTCAAATAGCCACTTAAATTTTCCATTCTTCTGCTATACTCCTCTAGTCTCTAGATATTAGTTTCAATTTTGATTATCATCAAAGCATTCCAAAGAATTAAAGTTGATGAGATTTTAGTTATTATACTGACTTTTATCGTACACAAAATCATATATTCCGATTTTTCGTACATTTAATGCAGCATTTCATAGTAATTTTCCATTTATACATGGTTTATCTACTATGAAAATTATAGGTTTCTGAAGATAATTTATTGCCTTAATTACTTGAAAGAAAGACCTCTTAAAATATAATTATAAAGAAGTGTATGAAGTTATCTGTAATAATAATTAAAAACAAATACAATAAAACAAGAGCAATTAAATATTTGGCTGCTCTGTATTATAAAATTAAAAGGTTTACAATTTTATTTTTAAAATTAAAAGGATGTAAAGGTTTTTGCAAGCTTTTTCCTTTATCTAAATATACCACTCTGTTAACGTTTTTACATTTAAGATTTAATTGTTAGAAATGTTGAATTTTCTCACTTGTCACATATATAGAAGTATTTTTCAAAGAGAAAAGAAAAACTAAAAAAAGAATCTGTGAGTAAGTTGTTTGCTTAAAGCTTGTTTGAGTGGAAGGGAATCAACTCAATAATAGAAGTAATTGGGTTCTCGCTATTAAAAAAAGAAACGCAAGAAACGCACCGTTCACTTAAAATAAACTACTTTATTTCATATTCAAACCAAAATCAGAAATTTGAAAACAATTCATAATCTTTTTATATTCATAATTTGATTAAATAAAATTGTAAAATTCACATAAATAATACTATCTCTGTTCTAGGACAAAATACACTGTTCTAA
>Ga0123341_1007027_pt1 | contig 10232 bp, 7 predicted proteins | sample Turbeapinknodule_FD_89959 | JGI IMG/M metagenome (GOLD analysis project Ga0123341, IMG submission 89959) | Root nodule microbial communities of legume samples collected from Mexico - Turtle bean Mexico pink nodule | ecosystem: Host-associated > Plants > Roots > Nodule | place: Mexico: Nepantla...
AAATTTTAATGACATAAAAAGAGAGTTTCAAGCTCTCTGATTTTTTTGTGCTCATTGTTTGTTTAATATGTTATTTCCCACTAGCAACATTCTTTGATCTTATTTATAGGCATGTTTTGAAAGCTTAGAAAGTTTAATCTTATCTATAGGCATATTTTGAAAGCTTACAAAATTTAATTTAATTTAATTCAAAATCAAGATTATTAATCTACTGAATTTCATCCTAGACCCACATGCGTCAGACCAACAACAAATATGTTAGTAATAAAAAACAAAGAAATACAGTTTCAAAACAAAATGGCCAGTCAATCATAAAATCATGCTTACTTAGTAACTGCTAAGAAAAATAATAAAATAACTGGAATACCCAAAATAAATATATAAGAATAAAATTGAAAAATAAATATGAACACCAAAGGTGGTTTTTTGGAAGAATATATAAAAAATATAGAATATAATCCTTGAAAACACTGGTTTATCCGGCATATCTGAATTGATATCTTTATTTTAAAATACATTCCAACTAGAGTGCTGTAAGATGTGTCCCTGGATGACTGTAAAACTATTACCAAACTGTTGATTTGCAGTCATTATCTAGAAATAAAAAAACAAGGCTTCTTATTGAGCACAGAGATGAATAAAGTCACGGGCTAAGACGTGCAGCCCGTGTTGACATTTGAGATAACAGTGTGAGCTCTCCAAACTTGGAGGAAACAAAAGCAGCACAGCCATTCTCCGGAAAATCGCACATAAAAGATAATAGAGAAAAAAAGAAAGAAATTAAGCCTTGGGCGCTTTGTCTAGCAAAACATTATCCTGAAGGTTAAGCTCTGCGGGCGTTTCTTGACCACCACCTAGTATTGAATCATATTCCTCACCACGAGGAGCAAATTTCTTGTGAAGAACTTTTACAAATTCAGTCTCCTCAAGTTCTTTTGCATTTTCGTCAGCATGAGCCTGAGCCAAATTGGAATAATTTAAGGCAGATTGTGAGAAGAAGGTCATTTCATCTTCTGTGAGCTTCCTCAGGAACCTTGCTGGATTACCTCCCCAAACCTGCAATTAAAAGCAGTGTTTCAGTTTAAAGATACAAAGACAACTTCATGCCTGATACAAATAAATAAGATGAAGACCTTTTGAACCATCCATTTAAATTAAGATCCTAGTGGTTAGACAACTATCTTTATAACTCTAAGAAATCATAACACGTGTAACTTCATTTAATTTAAATTTTCAAGAGACAGAGAGCAGAACAAGGCACATTCCCATTCTCTCCACAAATAAAAAGGTTCATATATAAACCTCTCCATAAGGAATCCTCGTATTCTGCCTAACAAGGGCTCCAGCAGCAACCATGGCATGTTTCTCAACATATACACCATCAAGCAAGGTTGCACCCATGCCAATAAATGCCTCATCCTCAACAGTACATCCTTGTAACACAGCACTATGACCTAAAATCAAAGTGTCAAAAACCTTAGATAGAGTAGAGTTCACACTAAAACAATGCTTAAGTCATTCACAGAATAATAATTCATCACATTCACTCACCAACAGTAACATTATCTCCAATGATAGTTGGCAAGACTTTTCCACTTAAATTAGACTTGGCAACATGAACAAGAGAATTGTCTTGTATATTAGTGCCAGATCCAATAACTATGCCGTTAACATCACCTTCACACAAAGCATAATGTTCAGTCAGAGGTAGAAAACAGTGAGAGAAGCACAAATATTGGAAAGAGTAAGCTGGGAAATATCAGTACCCAACTCCCTGATATATTGAGTATGCAAATATGCCTGTAAAATGATTGAGTACATGCATATAGCATTGAGAGGTAGTACAACAGTAGTCTTTCACACTCCATTCGAATGTGAGTTGAAGCAATGAAAAGCGAAGGAGGTAACAAACGTCTGGTCATACTATCTTACTTAGAAAGCAAAAGGAAATGCATTGTAACTTCATGCGTATTGGATATGCTTTTGATAATTAATTTTGAATCAACATGATTTATTGAAGTAATTCTGAGTAAATGTGCGCTTGGAGTAATGTGATTTTTATGTTTAGATTAAAGATATTGGAAAATTGGTTTAGATACAAAATACAGCTGGGAAACTTGCAATCAAAATTGATTTTGGACAAGTAATTGCCCAAAATGGGTTTTAAAGTGCATACACACATTATTATGTAGGCGTCTCTAGTACTGTAATTCCAGTACTGTAATTCGTTAATTTGAAATAAAAATGCATAAGATGAAATCTTAAAAAATAAATTAATATAACAATCACATATAAAGAAACAAACAAAAAAATACAAATAAGAGAAGTAATTCATCATGCAACACAAGTTTGACCGACAAGTGCAATAAAGAAAAAATGTGTCAACGTAGACAGGAAACGGAACTTCGTCAACTAATCTTCAACTCTCTTTTTTCTGTTTTGATGTTAATATTCAAAATACTGATATAAGAAAAAAAAATTAATGAAAAAACTAAGGTTCACGTTTAGCAATTTTAGCTTCTCTTTGCGTGTGATGTGTAAGTGTCTCATTTGTCACTTAAAATTTATCATAATTATCTTTGTCTTATAATTTGACATTCTGGAACTGAAGGGACGTGACCTTTCAGGTTATTGTAAATTATAAAACGAATGTTGACACCAAGGATTGACATGATGACTCGCATTAGTGTTGATGCAAAAACTATTGCTAACGAAATCAACAAGACTGGAGTCTAAAACTTGGAATCATGTTCTACACAAGCGTGTATCCAACCATACCCTTAGTAAGAAATGAATTTTTAAATCCGTTAAGGCGAGTGTTCAGATATATCAGAGATACACTTACACATTTTGGTCCAGTTTGAATAAATTTCTAAATTAGTACTTATAGAAAAAGAAAATAAGAAGAAAAAACGAACGAAGTATATCCATAAGCTAAAACTAACTTTTACATAACCTAATTTAGAAAAATTCTCTCAAATCAGCTTTTCCAAAACCTTATTCTAACTTGTGCACGAGCTGACTTTTAATTTATGAGAGAAGTTTATGACATTGGTTGTTTCTTGCAAGAGCGGAAAAGTTTATTCAAAGAGACTATTTGAAGGAAAAAGCTCACTTCAGAAGCCTTGCAAAAATTTAACGTTTCTGTTAAGCAAATAAATTACCACCGTCATACCAGCCTCACTTCATCCTAAGATATGCATTTCAGACAAATATAAATACTGATAGCGTATGAACATTACGATTCCAGCAATTGAAGGAGAACCAAAAATCAATTAAAACGGTTCCACCATTCTCGTATTTGTATCAAACAAGCGGAAAATAGACAAACCTAGACGTTCACAGGAAGGCTAATCTCAGACGAAGCAAGCAAACCCTAATCAATGAAAATAAAAGTTGGAAAGAGCGACGATGGCGGTAGGGTTTACCTCTGAGAACACATCCGTACCAGATGGAGGAAGCTGGACCAACGTGAACATCGCCGAGGAGAGAGGCACTGGGGGCCACAAACGCATCCTTGTGAACGGAGGGACCTTTGTCGAAGAGATTCATCAGAGGTCGATGCCTAGACACTGTAAGTTTCAAATCGAAATAAGAAACATTGTGAAGATTGAAATGAAACCCTAATTAAATGGAAATGAAGAATCGAAGGAATTCATACGCTGTTCTTGGAAGAGATAGTTGCCCTGGAGGCGAGAGCCGAGGCGATCGATGGCTTGGCCGGTCTCTCGGATCCAAAATCCGACGGCGTAGAAAGCTCTGCCCAAGGTTCCCATTCTGCTATTGCAAGTACTTCTGGCACTGCCGCCTCACTTCTACTCCGATCTTCTCTTCTCTTCTCTCTCTCCGTCTCTTCCACCTATTCTTCTTCTCTCTTCACTCACACCTCTGATTTCCAGAAAACTTTTTCATTATTTACATCAATTTTAATTTATTAAAAGTCATTTCTATAAATTAGATTTACCTTTTCAACTACAACAAATTCACCTTCTTACAAGCACATTTTTTGTTCACCTCCTTTGAAATTAATATTTTGTTTTAAGAAAAAAAGAGAGTAAATATTCATTACTGGTTAACTTTAGGAATTGAGAACAAATATGAAAAGTTTATAATTTTCTTTTTTCATGTTAAAAATTAACATTACAATATACGTTTTTACCCTAAAGATATATTTAGGTCACACCGAAAATTAGGAAACATATGAGAAGATATCGTCACATTTTTAATAGGTTTGCATCATAATACTTCACTGCTGCTGTTTTTAGTAGGGTCAATTGGGATCTATAATATCTGAAATTTTGAAAAAAAATCATTTATTTAGTTTTCAACCTAAATCAATTAAGATGTAATAAATATATATAACTAAGTGAGAAAAACAATCAAATAAGGATAATAGTTATTATGTATCCAAGTTTTGTTTCATCTTGCCATACGAATCGGACACTCCTCTTAAATGACGTATCGGTGTCCGATCGTATTGGACAAGACACTCGTATGACATCGTATGACACTTGTAGGATATATATCCGTGAAGTGTCTAATTAAAAAATATTTGTTAGATTTCTGACAATTCTAATACATTTCTAACACAGTTTTAAAAAGAAAAATATATTATTTTTTTAAAAATTTAATCTTTATTGTATAAATTGTTATTATAATTATAAAAATAAAAAGTAAATCCTGGTGTCATAAAAAACATTTTTCTGCTCTAAAAAATAATCTAGAACGTACTTGTGCATAAAAATCTTTATTGTCAATTTATATAATTTTTATCTCATGTCCTACATTTTAGAGATTTTACATATCTTCGCTCTAAAAAATAATCTAGAAGATACTTGTCCACAAAAATCTTTATTGTCAATTTATATAATTTTTATCTCATGTTCTACATTTTAGAGATTTTATATATATGTATCCATGTCGTATGAGTTTCTGTCCTACACAGATCACCTTTGTTCTATTTTCTTGACATATTTTTTTTTATTCCATCATTTGTCATTTCCATCATTTTTCATTATATCTTTTCCTTTTCTTGTTTCTCTTCTATTTCTACTTCAATCCACCGATAAATAAAGTAGATGTGTATTTTAATTATAAAAGCTTATTCAATTTTCAGTCTGAAAACTTATTATTGTAATTTATAAGAACATATTAAAAAATTAATAAAACTATGGTTGTTAATCATTTAAATGTTAAAAAATTTAGTAAATACATCCTCAAAATCTAATCCAAGTTATGTTTCAAGTTAAAACTAGTATGCGTGTTTTTGGAGACCCGTATACAACGCAGGTCTATATTTTCCTGTCAAATTTAAAGGAAAAACGCATAAACCATTATTGTATTGAGAAAGTAAAATCAAACATAGTAAAAGAGGAATTTGCTTAAGCGGAAACTCATTGTGACAGATAAACTTTCAGGAATATGGGCTTCAATATTTGAAACGAGTTCATTATTTGGTGGCACTACAACTGCATCTCAAAGCAGGAGTATTAGACACTATTGTGTCAAGTGCCGAGCAGCACAAGTGACATAACACAATGGAACGGGAATAGCAATGTTTATGATGTTTAACTCAAATTTTACACAATTGATTAGAGATCACCGAAATTGGCTGTTGAGTTTCTAGAGAAGTTAGTGCCTCAAGCTCTCAACTATGTAAGCAGCATACAAGTCCCTGCAAAAGGAAACACCCATTTTAAAAATTAAAATTAGCATTCAAGATTAGTGCCAAGTATCCAAAAATAGACACAAAATTTGAGTTGCGGAAGGAAAGTAGCTCACATGGAGTATTTGATGGCATCCACGGCAGCTTCAGCTGGTAGAAAGTCCTCAACGTCAACCTTTTTGTTTTCATTCTTCTTGTCTAGTGCGGCAAGCTAAGGATACACGCAGAAAACCAGGGGATGTGGCATTGATAGAAGAAAATCACTTAACAGTCATAAAAACCTATGGGAGATTTAGTGTGTTTGGTTATAATCCATCAGACACTCCTTGCAAGAGTGACAATATAGAAAATCTTCAAGTAAAAAGTTTTTATATTGGCCTAATCTTCTTTAGGCTCTATTCCAAGAGAAAAACTAATTGTCAATAACTACTTAATGAGATGCATGTGGTTACTGGTTTTATGTACAAGTGCAAACAGGATACACTCCTCAAAGAATCTTCTGATTTCAGCTAGCCGATGTGGAGGAAGCTCCTTGATGTCCGTGTAATGACGGAACTCAGGGTCATCAGCACAAACTGCTATGATCTTGTCATCCCTCTCACCCTGTAGTAGAAATAATTATAAAACAATTTCTCCAAATTTTTACAAATTGGTGACAAAACTATTCAAAAATTCTGTGATGCCCAAGGCAAGTATAAAGTGAACAAAAATTGCAGTTCCCTACACTCGTGTTGACATAAATTTAACAATGTTCCTTGCAACCTTCAATTTTATTTCGTTGCTCGCAAGGAACGAGCATCCATCTCAATCTAACACTCTCTTTGGCTAAAACTGGACTAGGGTTCGAAAGGTTAATGGTGACAAATTTCACCATGTCATGCCAACTACATGGTTGGGCGTGGTTTTGTTTATCATTTCAATAGACTACAGGACACAAGTACTAGCAGGGAAGCAAATAATTAACTAACATAACATAGCCTTTTTTTTCCCAGAATAAACCCTCACTTCTATTTTATCGTCCAATGCAAATCTTAATGAAAAACAGAAAGCAAGGACGAGACAACTTTTACCTGGTCAATCATGGGCATTAATCCTATAGCGCGAGCACGAAGGAAGGAACCAGGAAGCACGGGCTCCTTCTCAGAACAAAAGTTGAAATTTTAATACAGTTAATATTTTGGCCAGAAACAGACATTTCTGCCAAGTATCAGGAACAGATAAAATTTAACCATAACTACCTGCATTAGAACCAGCACGTCCATAGGATCACTGTCTTCACAAATGGTTCTTGGGATAAAACCATAGTTGTGCGGGTAGACAACAGATGAGTAAAGAATCCGATCAACCTAAGTTGTTCAGCTCTTTCGTTAGTGTGTTATTTATGCTTGAGTACAGACAGGTAGCAATGATAAGTTTGGAAACGATAAATTAAAATGAGAATACCCCATTAAAAGAAAGTCTTCCATATTTTCCAAACACATCAAAGCATAAGGAATGGAAGAAGGGCAATGAAAGTAAGAAAATCGAAACCGCACCTTTATGAGTCCACTTTTCTTGTCCAACTCATACTTGACCTTACTGCCTTTGCCAATTTCAACCACCTGCCATGGGAATTGATTTATTTCTCTATCTTAAAGTTTTTAGAAAACAAGAGTTCAATGAAATAATCTCTGCAGATAAAATGTAAGATTTTATGTTCCAATCTGTTGGTGAATCGCCTAAATTAATCACAGCCTCATCTCAAATATAAAATGAGGATTTCGTTATCATCTAAAACTAAAGTACTTTTTTTTCTAGCTGCATTCACTAAGGGTACAAAATCTGCAATGTTTGAATGATTGCCAGAAGTAAATAATATAAGCCCCAAAACCCAGATGACCATGATGTTGCCAGAAGAGTACTGACGAGGGTTCTTTTTTTCTAAGATTTGCGATAAGTTACAAAACAGTAACAGCTTACACAGTTGAAAACTGATGGAGCTCCTGGTCCTGCATGTAGAAAAACAAATTTCAGTCCAAATATTTTTTTTTTTTTGAAGAGGAACTCTTGAATCACAATAATTTGCTCTCACCTAGGAGAAAACAAATAAAACAGATTCTTTTCCTAAAAAAACATACATTCATTATAATCAAAAGTGACCCCAAAAAAATCGGAAAGTGTTGGTGTACCAATCTCTAAGTCATGCCAGGGGTGAGCAGCAACAGTTCTCCGTGACAGAGAAGAAAGTATTCTTTCATTGAGCTTAGGGTGAGGTAAACCCGAATTCCATGCACTTGAATCTTCATGGTGAGCCATATCAACTTACCTACATCATCATCAAAACCATCACACACAGAGAAGACACTATTAATCCGAATCATTTCAATCAAAACAACAATCAGAAGAATCCACCTCAGTTCCTAACAGGATTGATTCCCAAAGACCTAGCTAGGAATCTGTGTGTACGAAAGCATATAGTCACACAAAAACCGATTCAATTAGACGTAGCTAACTAACAGAGCATCAGGTAAAAAGAAACCCCGGGACCTCAAAAAGTAGCATTATTTGCAAAATGGTGATTACTTTTTTAAGTTCTACACATGTTGCATTAGATCAAGAGGCAAAAGAAGGAGGCGAAACAGAGAATAAAAAGCGAATCAGAAAAGGGTAAGAAGAGAAATAGCAGCAGAGTGAACCTTTTGCCTTGTTGGGTCCAAAGGGTTAAGGAACTTGCAGAGATAGAGACATATATAGAGAGAGACTAGGAGGTGGTGGTGGGTGAAGGTACGAAACAAGTGAAGAATATAACGGGCAATGTATGTATCTACGACACGTTTCAAAAGCTAGTCGTTATTGAATCTGTGTCGTCTGATTTAAGTGGGCTTCCATCAGACGGCTACGGATGGAAACGGAATATTTGGATTTCGGACAGCGTCAAATCACCATCTTTTTCTTTTCCACTGTTCTGCCTGCTCAAAAAAATTATTTTAAAATCAAATTATTGATAATTAATCCACGTGTGTATATAAATATATATGGTAAAATTCATTATATTGTAATTAAATAAATAAAAAGTTGAGTTGAACAAATTAGAAATTTGAACCTCTACCCAATAAAAAGAGAACGCGTTTGTTGACTACTCTGACCAATCATGTGTATTTTTTGTAAATATATTTATTTTTAATAATAATATATTTATTGAGTATAAAACTGATTTCAATACAAAAATATTATCATAAAAGCATAACTTTAAAAGTGTAATTTTTGTCATGACTAATCGTGAGTTACGTAATAACACTTGTAAAAAATATTAATTAATCCATTAATACTTTTTAAAACTTATAAATATTTATTTTTTTATTAGAAGGCATCTTTTAATTTGACAATTTAAATTGAGAAAGTAAGAGTAATTCAACTGTGGCATGTTCCAGAATATATGAATAAAAAAAATAAAGCCATATTGAGATGCTTTTAGTGAAAGGTACACATAAAAAAAATATGCATTATAATTATATTGTCCCAGCTTCAATTATAGCGTTTCACAGGTGACTGCTAAAACTTTTTTGCTGAATTTAAGTTTAATTGCTAATTTTTTAGGATAACATTTTTTATTAATAAAATCCTACACAAAGGTTCAAGTTGCTGATTAAGATCATAAATATATCGCCCCAAAAATCACTCCTTCTCTAATATTATGTATAAATACTTCCTTTTTTTTTAGGAATGTTTAACATTTTTAATCTATCTAACATCAAAACTCACATGATAGATGTATTAGTTTCTTACCATTAGAATCATCACTATCTTTTAGTTGTAGCAAACATCATATTTTGTTGTCTTCTTTCTTATTAGTTACAATAGTAATTTAATTTATTTTTTAATTTTTCTTTTACTTTCAACTTTGATCTTACCACTCTTGATATATGATACTTTTTTATTTTATAACATTCTTTTTTGGTGTGTTCTTATTCTACTTGGACTTGTAGTTATATTTTTCAAAGCTTTTGATTGTTTTACTTGCTTCCTTGGTGGTGGAATCATAAATTACATTTTTTGTTTTCAACTTTCCTTATGAGATTGTATCTCTCTAGATCAATGCATAACATTCTTATCAATAAGGTGTCACATCCTTATAAAAGCATAAACTTGCTCATTCAGTCTTATAAGGAATGTATGCATAATCAATCTTTCAACAAACTACCATAATATTCATTTAAGGTTCTATTAGTTTGTTTTTCGACAAATACCCTTTGTTTAAGGACAAACAGCTTTAACTCATTACTTCCATCATAAAACATTTTTGACAAAACATTCCAAATATTGAGGGTAGTGGGTAAACAAAGATACATTTTCATGATTTATGACTTTATAAACATCAACAATCATCTTTTTGGTTTTCAGCATATACAATTTTTTATATCCATCTTTTTTTGTTGAAGGTTTCACCTTTCTGGAAATGTAAGATAGTCAATTTTGGTCATAACATCAAGGATTAAAATTCATGATTTTTTTTATCATTTTTGTGCAATTTTGTAAAAATTACAATAATAGATAAATCGTGTTTAGGATTGAGGACTTTGTATTAAAG
>Ga0123341_1007028_pt1 | contig 10231 bp, 7 predicted proteins | sample Turbeapinknodule_FD_89959 | JGI IMG/M metagenome (GOLD analysis project Ga0123341, IMG submission 89959) | Root nodule microbial communities of legume samples collected from Mexico - Turtle bean Mexico pink nodule | ecosystem: Host-associated > Plants > Roots > Nodule | place: Mexico: Nepantla...
ATCAATTTTTATTTTTATTTTAAATTCTACATTTTTTGTTTAACTGTAAATATTTACCTCAAACAAAAATATGACGAGACAATTCTCTATGTCCAGAGCTTATTTTTTTGTTCAATTGTAAAACAGGACAAATTAATTCTCTTATTTTTGTTCAAGCAAAAAATCTTTTAATATTTTTTTAAAAAAAGTAACTAAAGTAATGCATATTTAAATTTAAGTTTATATATGTGTTGTGTGTATATTTATAAAAATATTTAATGATGCAATATTTAGCCTATTTGAGCTCACATTTGAAAAATAATCATATGGAAATGCATTCAATTAAGGTATGTTATTTTGAATTGAAAAATTTGTGGTCAAATAATTGGGATGAGATATTAAGTGAGTCTATGGTTATAAATGCAGGCACATTAATAAAGATTTAATGATTTAAATAATGCAAATCAAGACATCAAATTATGAAAAGTTGAGAGATTTTTGTGTATAAATATTTATACATTGAACATATATTAACAAATGGAGAGTTGATATATGTGTAGATCAAAATTTCTTAGAACAAGTCAAGTGTTAATCTCTTTTAAGACATGTTTCATACAAGTTTTTTAGAATATAATTATTTATATTTTCTATCTTTCATCTATTTGAATTTAGGTTGGTTTTATTATGTTTAAAATAAAATTGATTAGATAAAATGTGTTGAATTTTTAAGATATACTTGAATTGTAATTAAAATGTGTAATTATCTCACTTTTTTTTTATCGTTTGTCAATGCTTTAATTGTACTTGATAGATGAACATATGTTTGTCCATTTCTAAAAGACAAGTTGGGGCCACTTAGAATATTTTAATTTCACATGTTTACATATATTTTTTTTAATCCCTTTTCTTTATATGAAGTTTTACAAATGACATATTTAAAAGGGGAAAATAAACTAAATATGTGAAATATAAACAAAATGTAATAATAAGTTGAAGAAAAAAAAAAGTAACAAAAGCTTAACCGAGAATACATTTTATTTTTCTACGTAATTTTTGTTTTTCATTTATCTCGAAAAAAATGTTCCATATAGTAGATTTAGAAAAATAAAGAGAAAGAAGAGGAAAGAAAAGAAGAAGAAAAATAATTAAAAGCAAGATTGATTGGTTAAAAGGAATTTAATAAAAAAAATAAAAGAATCTTATTTATCACTAATAAATTTATTTTATTAATTATTTTCAATATTATTTATTTATTTTTATTATCATAATAAAAAAGAGAAAAAAAAAACAAGTACTAGAAAACACATTTAACCTAATTTTTGAACATGCATTACAACATATTTCAGCGTGAAAAATTCTTTCTCTCTTACTTTTTGTTTCCCTCTTCTATTTACACATCTTTCATTTATTCACGTATTCATATTCCCTATCTTTCCACTATCTAAACCAAACCACACTCATTGACTATTTAAAAACCTTAACTACTTTCTACCACCCAAATGACACATAGTTCTTGTCTTTTAGTCTTGATTGTTCCTTCATTAAAAAAAACTAAAATTTTCTCACATATAAACAAACAACAATTGCTACACATGTTGTTTGTTACTATACATCACATTACAAATATTTCATTCATTAGTATAATTTTATATGAAAAATAAATTTTGTTTCTACCATAGATGAGTTCGATTTATTCGAGATAAATATTGAAGTTGTACGAGCTATTAACTTTTTACTTCAAGAGTTATAGAGTTTTGGTGATGAGAATCGAGTGATCGTTCATATGCAGAATAATTATAAGAATTTCTTACACTTAAAATCAGTAAAAATTTAGAGATCAAGTCAATAGGAGCTTAGAAACATATAAATAATAAATGAGTAAAATATTCAATTAACTTATATATGTTAGTTTTTTTTTATAATTCTAGGATCTATGATCCTACTAACAATGTTGGGAGTTCTGAAAATAGAAAATTAAATAAATTTATAATTTTTATTATTAATAAATTAATACAATGTCTTAATGAAATTAATATAATAATATTTTCAGGTGATGAAACAAATGATAAGGAAAGAGAGGGGCTAAAGAGTAAAATATTATTGGAAGCCGTTAATCCATGACTTTATATACAAATATTTCAAAAGTTGATTCTAAAATCGGTTAAATATACTATAACACGAAATTGGTCGATCTAAACTTTAGATCATCTAAATGTTTATATTATGAAAATGATTGAAATATGTTATTTTGTGTGTGAAATTGATTCAATTTGAGGTTTCAGTTCATCAATATATTACAAATGGTCATCTGCAATAAAAACAACAAAGATTTTTTTAAAAAACTAATAATTTTGAAAAACAAATAATAATCATTTCAAAATATTTCAATTATTTCCATATCTAGATGATTTAAAATTTGAATAAGAGACATTTCATGTTATAATACAAGAATAAAATATATATTTAACCCTTCTAAATTTAAATTGAAGAAAACTATATTAAAAAAAGTTAAAATAACTTTTAAAAAGAAAATAATAAAAAAAAGCAAGGAGGAATTAGCGCGGGAGTTTTTAAAGCCATAGTTTGAGGCGGATTAGCAGGGATTTGGAATATCCAATTCTTCGCATTCAATTAATTTGACTACACATACTTTATATTAATCACCTCAATTTTTAATCACATTCAAAAACATTTATTAACAAGACACATAACTAACCATCAATGCACCTTTGGTTGACTTCTCATAACCATAAACAATTATAAATTCTAATTACCTTATACAATAATTAATTAATTATCAGTATAACTAATTAATCACTTCCTTATTTTTATGTAGAGATAATATTATAAATGTTTTTCAGATAATTTAATTACAATTTCTTTTCTTCAGAGTAGCAACGAACTAATTTTTTAATTATTATAGTACTCAGTACTGAATAAATATTTAATATAATATGCGTTTTAATATCGTCAATATAGTCATACATCTTTAAGAAGAACTTGAGGCTAATATCAGTTTATATACTCTCTCTTCCCTTAATTCATCAAATTTTTTTAAGACAAAACTGTAACGAAACATCGATTTTCAAAACGAAAAATACTTCGATTGTGTTAATTGACATTAACGATGTTATCTCTAATTTAAAATCCTAATAATGTGTATTTATGTGTTATTAACAAATGTTTTGAAAAGCTAGTGTACTAATTAAGACTAATAATAGTAGTTTATAAATTTACTGTTTAATTGTTTTTGTATTATTTGGGTGAATTAGGTTTTGCGTATATCTCGGTTAACAGGATCTGCGTGACTTTTTTGAAATCCGAAATTTTCATTTGAGTCTCTTTATTTAGGGCGCTGATTAAGTGGTTATAATTTTTTTTCAGTTTTTTGTTTTGAAATTAAACATGTTTTACATAAATGGAGTTAAAGTTATTTCCAATTTAATCTTAAAATGTTTTTATATTACTTTTTCAAAAGTAAGAAAAAAGAATTAGTGACATCGACGTCGCACTATCACACACGAGGACTACCGTTATTAATATTTTTTTAATTAATAAAATGTTTTGGTATGAACCTCCTTGGTTTAAGATGCGAACCTATATCAAAAGAATTAAATAAATATATATGTCGTTTGTAACTATTTTTTATTGATACAGTGGTTATTTTCTATCATTTTTAATCTATCATTATATATGTTATTTTTTGAAATAAAAATAATATTATTAAGGTTAAATATATTTGTTTTCATTATAACGTCAACTTGATTTTTGTTTTTATTCAAACTTTAGACTATTTTGATGTTTGTAGTATGGAAATGATTGAGATGGATTTAAATTCTACTTTATCAACTCATTAGAAGTAGTTATATTATACGTTAATTTGCAATCAAAGCAAAATCAAATTTAAAAAAAAATTATATATATTTTTTAAAATGATAATCATTTCCATACAAGATGATTTATTTCAATCATTTTCATACTACAACTACCTAGATAGTTTAAAGTTTAAACCAGAGATAAAATAAATTTTATGTAATAAAATAATGACAAAAAACATATTTAATCTATATTATATTGACTTAAACAATAAATACAATAATAAAAAAAATGGTGAAATTGATTTTTATTATAGTTATTAGGTTGGGTTGGTCCTGTGTCAACCAACAACCAAGTGGGTACATACATAGTTTATATAAGTGAGGAGACTAAAATTTGGATACAATCCAATGGTTAACAATTAGAAACATTCACAATCTTTGCTTTTGAAATAACTCAAATAGAACAAATTTCAATCTAAATCAAACTATATGGTTATTGACCTTAAATCATGCCATCAACAATAATTAATATATATATATATATAATAGTGTTATTTGCTATCATTCAACTATCCACAACAATTCAAGTCATAAGAATGAATTTAAAATAGTTTTAATTCAACTCAATTTATAAGAGATGTTTGTTTCCTAATAAAAAAATTTCAAAAGAAAAGATAAAATTAAAATCTCACCTAACAACTAATATTTTAATTAGAAATTCAATCAACATATATAACAATTATCTCATCTAATTGTACGTATTGGAGTTGTATTGGAGTTACCAGAGGAAAATGTAAAAATATTTTAGGAAAAAAAAACTCCTACAACTTATCTCGCCTTGCCTATGATTTGATGAGTTGACGGGTTAGTGAGTCGGATCAATACATGCTGGTGGATTCAAAAAGTTGATCCGATTCGACCAAATAATGACAAGTTGATGGATCAGACCAATACAAACGGATGGATTCAAAAGGTTGACCACTCCACCTAAATAATGACGGATTGACGAGTCAATCCATTGGATCTGACTTATTTTTGTCATCTCTAAGAGGATAGAAAATGACATACCTAAGATTAATAAATTATATAAAAAACAATTAAAACATATAATTAAATAATTAAAAGTCTAACTTATATAGTGTTAAATCACATTTAAAATTTAAAAAATTAATACTTTTAACCATTTTTCAAAAGTATAAAAATGGTTTTTTAAAACAAGGTTTTAATTTCGAAGGTGAATAAAAAATACAACTAAGAAGAATTCCTCAATAAGAAAATGCTTCACACTCATAACAAAAGAATGAAAAATAAATTTATTTCAAGGAGGTAAGACATTTTGATTGGAATGATTTGTAGTTTTTTGAAAGTTGATATTTTACAATGTGTGGCCATTGGCTTCGGATCTGGAGCTGAGGCTGAAGAAGAATATAGAATTACCACACTTGTTTTTATTAACCACTCTTTTCTCAGTATGCTATGCATAACACCAAATCCCAATCAAGCTACTTCACCATCTATGCGTTGGCATCAATTATTATTCACATTTTAATATTAAAGTCATTTTTTAAAGATCTATGCTCTTAAACTACCACCATCCTAAGAATCTTAATAATGCATATACTTTTATGCCCACAGATCTCATATATATATATATGAAAATTATTGCATGTAATAAACATTAAAGCAAAGATTACAATACAATTTTGTTGCTAACTTTTTAAATTCATTAGATATTTTCATATCTAGATGTTAAAGTCTTATTCTTTCATATACAAATTTAGAAATTTTGACGTGTTTTCTAAATTTGAATTTATAAAATGATGTTATTATTCTGCTATGTTTAATATACACTCACATCGTTTAAGAATCAAAATCAATGACAGTTCATATATTCTTTCATCCTTTAATTTATTGAAATATTTTTTAAAGATAAAATCGTGATGAAATACCGATGCGCGAACAATACCTCAAATACAGGATTTTTTATAACAATACCATCTCTCCGACCTTAATTAAAAATAATTTTGAAGAATTAATAATAAAATACAATATTTTATATATTAGTAAAAAAAAATGTTCCCATTGATTTTTAGTGAATATTATATTATTTATTTATCTTAAGATATTAATTGAACCACATATGATAGGTAAATATACAAATAATTTAATATAATTTTCTAAATAATTATATAATATATATATATATATATTGAATATTTTTCCATCTATACTTTTAAGATGGACATTTGTCATATAAAATGTCGATGTCCTGAAAAGTTGATCTGATAGCTCAATGATCAAACCTAACTCGAACGATTTTTACAAAATAATGTTAAAATATTTTAACTATAACACTAAATTATGAATTATATGTTTTTTCCTGTGAAATCTGTGAAAAAGAAAGATTCAAAACATAAAAGGAAAATATAGGAAAACACACGTAAGATCTTAGGAAGAACATCATTGTCAGGAGTAGTGTCGGTGATGAAGTAAGGGAAACACAAACTCTCACTCTCTCTCTCTCTTTCTCTCACTCATTATTTAGTTACTGCATCAACTTGGGTTTTTGTCTTAGTATCACACACTGTGTTCCCCACCTCCATGTGCAGCTAAAGCTGCTTCCTTTCTTCTGGGTCTTCATGTTTCACTTCTACTTTAAGTTCACTACTGATTCTCAGTTCTGATCCTTCCCCATTTAGATATTTTCCAGATTCATTCAAAGACACCCTTTGCAGCACAAGAGCAGGCTCAGATCATGGGAGTGGATTTAAGGCAAGTGGTGGCGGGTGTGCTCACCCTCACAATGTTCGTCATGCTCATACACATGATCAAAAGGGACCATTTTGATGCTGTTGATGTAAGAAATTCTGGCTCCTTCTTTTTCATTGCTGTCTCTCACATTACACACACCACTTCATTTCATATGGTACTCTGAATTGTTACTGTCAAACAAGTAGCCAGGGATCTGGGTTCGTATCACAATGAAATGAATGAAACACAAGGATCAGGTGAAACCATGTTGTGTTTGGTTTGTGGAGATGATAGATCCTTAATTAACAGTTCATGAATTGAGAAAAAAAATCTGTGGCCAAATCTATCCCAACGGATTAATCAGGCTCAGGCCTTTTAGACAGTAAAATTTGCTATCTCTCATTTATCTGCCTTTGGTCTTCTCTTAACCAATCTCTCTCTCTCTCTCTACCTAATTTTCTTAGCAAACCCAACTTTAGAATCCATTTTTTTTAACTCTATTCCAGACTTTCCTCCTCAAAGAAAAAGAGAGTGTGATTCCAATTCAATACATGTCCTAGTTCTTTTCTAATGCTTATTTATTCCTCTTGTAATTTGTCAATATAACTTCAATGAGCTTATTTCAATGGTATTTCTTTGTACCTTTTGCACTGTAGGATAAACTACCTGGAACAGAGGATATCAGCTTTGAAAGTACAAACTTTGAGACTACTCATGTTAGAAAGAACATAGGGATTTGGAAGGGAGATGTTGATGAGTTAAAGCCTTGTTGGGTTAAGCCATCTGAAGGTAAAATTTGATTTTAAGGCCTTGCAAACTTAAGTGATGCCTGTGCTCGACCTTGTTTGTCGGTATTAATTCATATTTTGGCCATGTCTTCCAGACAGCAGCTTTGAGCAGACTGAGGGGTTTGTTACCTTTTCTTTAACCAATGGCCCGGAGTACCATATATCTCAGGTATCATTCAACAATTTCTCTTGTCTCATTGAAGAGTTGTTTATGCATAAGTTATGTAAAGATAGTTGCTGCTATTTTTCTAACATCAGCTCCTCTCCACACCAAAAAGGATCAAACCATTCCTATTGATCATGATCCCTTCTTTTTGCTTCTGGTCTACTTGCTGACTTTAATTGATCATTTCTCTGAATATGTTGTTTAATCTAACTTTTTCCTTAATGCCTAATATTGAGTTCCACTGTCCATTTTGATTTTTCTTATTATCACCCTTCTTGCCTGCTGCTGTTAGCTCTTTATTATTGTCTCATAACTCTTAGTGAAGTTTGATCATGAGATATGTATTCTTAATCCAAAATTTCAATTAGTATTTCCCACATTATGTAAATTTCTGGTAATTCCTTGTCCAGATAGCAGATGCAGTGCTTGTTGCTCGTAGTCTCGGGGCGACACTTGTCATCCCTGACATTAGAGGAAGCCAACCTGGTGACAAAAGGTCAGTGCTGAGGAAAATGTTGATGCAAATTGTTTCTCTCATTTCAATTTCTACTGTAGTTGAACATATTTGTGAGTGGAGTGGAGGGGGGTATTTTGCATCTTTTTAAGAGTAACCATAGCAGTTTTGCTAGCTCGTTATGCTTTCTATTGTACTGGTATTGATCATCTTATTTTGCCATATGAGAGTATAAAAGACCACCCAAGTTTAAAGTTAAAAACTGGAAAAATGACTCAAGGTTCTCAGCTTTTAATACATGAAAAGCACTTCTATGCTTTGTTATTTTCAAGGTCCATTCATATTCAAGCTTGTTTTGGATGTAGCTTAATTTGAAAATGCCACATTCAGATGACATTGTGAAATACCTTACTGTTCAACTCAATTTGAAATAAGTCTGATTTACTCTTAAGCACTTGCATGTGGCTAATATAACTTATGTCTCAGGAACTTTGAGGACATTTATGATGTCGATGTGTTCATGAAAAGCATGGAAGCAGTGGTCAGAGTGGTAAAGGATCTTCCTTCTCACATATCAACGCATAAAATTGCTGCCGTGAAGGTCCCTAATCGGGTTACAGAAGACTACATTGCTAAACATGTTGAACCTATCTATAGATCAAAGGGGAGTGTAAGGCTTGCCACTTATTTTCCTTCAATAAACATGAGGAAGGCAGGGAAAAAAAGTGATGCCGATTCTGTTGCATGCTTAGCAATGTATGGAAGCTTAGAGTTGCAGCAAGAAACACATGACCTTGTAAACTCAATGGTTGAAAGACTTAAAACTTTAAGCCGAAAATCGGATGGCCAATTTGTAGCTGTGGATTTGAGGGTTGAGATGTTGGATAAGAAGGGATGCCAAGGAAGTGATGGTGATAAAGAGAAGAGTTGCTTCAATCCACAAGAGGTTGCAGTGTTTCTGAGGAAGATTGGTTTTGACAGGGACACTACTATCTATGTGACACAATCTAGGTGGGATGAGAGCCTTGATTCTCTCAAAGATTTGTTCCCTAAAACATATACAAAGGTGAGAGTGAGATATTTGTTACTTCCTCTTCTCATACACAAACTTTATTCATTGAATGTTCAGATAAATTTCAGCATTCAAGGACACATTTTTTTTGCAGTAACCATAATAAATTTCATACTTTCTGTCAAATTGTTTCAGGAATCCATCATACCAGCAGATAAGAAGAAAAAGTTCCTAGACTCTAAAGATTCTGAGTTGGAGAAAGTGATTGACTTTTACATTAGCTCTGAGAGTAATGTTTTCGTACCAGCAATTTCAGGTCTATTTTATGCAAATGTAGCTGGTAAGAGAATTGGCTCTGGTAAATCCCAGATACTGGTTCCAGCTAATATTCCAGATTCATCTGCTTCTGCCTCCCGTTTCTTGTCCCATTATGTTTCCAAGAAAAACCACTTTGCCTATTCTTGTTACTGTTAGTTAGTTCCAAGGGAAGACAATCTTAGTATTCTGTATGTACCAAATGTTGTGTACCAATTCTCCTCCTCAATCATGCTTTCCAAAATTTACCCTTTTGGGGTATTTTAGTGTTTTGGCCTAAGGCTTTTTGCTTGAGTGTTCACCAAAAAGTTGAAGTTACTCTCATTTCACATGTACACAGGGCTTTCTGAACTGATATTTTAGTTTGTAAAATTATGGCTGCCCCCATATTTATTTCATGTAACTGGTGAAACAATTCATATTCCATTCATTGGGTGTTTTAGGCACATCCATATTGAGATTGAGTTATCAAGAACTGTATCCATAATATTAGTTCTTTTACCATTTTCTTATAGCTGATACTGATAGAGTAACTTTTTATGTTTTTAGTTTGTTTTCCTTCTATCTTTACCTTTAGTAGGCTCACAAATTTTGATATGTTTATGTTGGACAAGAACTCACTTCATATAAAACTCAATTCAATGAATTCATTGTATTCAGAAAACCAAATTTTTCTGCTTTAAGAATTCTTTGACTTTAAACTCCCTTTTTTAAGGAAGAGTATGAAAGAGGAAACAAAACTGGTAGGTGATTGAAGTTCATTTTCAAGAATATTTTTGGAGTCATCATGATATGAAGTATCCACTAATTACTTATATGTAAAGTCAATAATCAATAAAAAAAGAATATCAATTTAAAAACTTAGATATCTACAACCATTTTTTTACTTTTTCTTTCATACAAAACTTTGACAATTTCTTTAACCATTCAGAATATAATAATACATCC
>Ga0123341_1007029_pt1 | contig 10231 bp, 7 predicted proteins | sample Turbeapinknodule_FD_89959 | JGI IMG/M metagenome (GOLD analysis project Ga0123341, IMG submission 89959) | Root nodule microbial communities of legume samples collected from Mexico - Turtle bean Mexico pink nodule | ecosystem: Host-associated > Plants > Roots > Nodule | place: Mexico: Nepantla...
TATAATTTTTTAATTTTGAAAAAAAATATTATAATACTTTCTTTTCACACAACTATTATTATATATATTTTATTACAAAATATATTTCTTAGTAGTTGTGTAGGAGGATTCAATTGTTACATTATATTTCTTTTAAAATCACAATTCATTTAATTAACTTATTAACGGTTTATTAATATTATTAATTTTATTATAATATTATTAAAAAGAGATTGAAATTAGGATAATTTTTTATGTAATAAATACCTTTGGAAGGGTTAAAGCCTCTTGCTTTTAGCTCAGCATATTCTTGGCATAAGGCACATGGATCGCAGCAGCAAGTAACACAGCAATCGCAACAAGGTTCTTCTGGTAACCCAAACTTTGCTCTCAGTTTCTCTCTGTAAATGCAGGAGTAGACCCAGTGACATGTTGCCAGCATAAGTAATCCATACACACACCCTTGTCCAACGCAAGCTACATTCATTCTCAACACATTTTATTACCTATATATCACAAATCATCGATATACCATATACTAAAATTGCAATCATCTTACAACTTCGTCCTTCATCCACAATTTCTGCAATTTGGCCAAAGGTGATGCACGGTAGACAGCAAGTTACAAAACCTGCGTTTTTAATTACAAGGAAATATGTAAGAAATGAATTAAAGATTGAAAGTACGTGAAAAGAAAACACGATTTAAAATGATGTTACATGTTATAGGTTCTTCTCCACAGCCACATAATTGAGCTGACCATTTGGGAGGAGTAGAATGAGGAGGTAGCATGTTAGAGATTCAAAGAAAATGTTTGAGATAAGCAAATGCAGTTAATGGTGGGAGGGAGACATTTGAGGGTGGGTTGTTTATATAACCCAAAGCGTCCAAGCAAGGTCAACAAATTGGTTTTGGAAACATCGACTTCATCAAAGAGTTGAGTTTGAAATTGTTGATGCGGTTGTCTTTAGGCATAAACATGAAATCATGTTACATGCCGGACTCCTTCAGACATACCAAATGTCTCTTTTCCTTAATCATTTCTCTTGTCGGTTTTAAAAACTTCCTTCTGCCGTCTCATCACTCTCCACTTTCATACAATCAATTTTCTACATCCTTCATATTTATATTACTAAATTAAAATGTATTGAATTAATTCTAATTGATTTTAATATTTTAATTTTATTGCATACTTTTATTTATTTATTGTAAAGTTCTTGTTTAGTTGTTGGTTTTTGTGTTCTGAGGGTATTTTTGTTTTTGCATCGTTTGTTCTGTGTTTGTTGGAATCTTATATATTGTTTTTGTTTGTTATTATGACTATTGTGTTGTAATGTTTGTCGGTTCCCTATTGGTTGGGTGTTAAGAATTTGATTTAGGATTTTGTAGAAGGATTGAAATAATTATAAAATATCTCATTTTTTTATTTTTTTTTACTGATAAAAAAGGCAAGAGTAAGTCAACACTATTGAATAAGTAGTGGAATTTTTCGTTTACATCTCATTTTTTCTTCTGCATCGTCTTAAATATTAAAATCTTTACTTTCTCGTTTGGTTTAAAGTTCTTTTTGAAATCAGTAACTCGGAGACTTTTAATATGAAACTTAAAAGAGTATACTTTATTACAAAATCTATAACATTAATTTGGAAATCATATTTAAATTTTAGATTGTGTTGTCAGAAAGTTAAAATTAATTTTTAAATTATGTAATATAAAAATCAATATTGTATTTCAAATTATACGATTTGAATCTCTTTTATTATAAAATAATAACTTTTAAATTATACAATCTAAAATAATAAATTTATAAATTTATAAATAACTTTCAAAATATACAATCTAAAATAATAAAGTTTTGAATTAATAAATAACTTTCAAAATATACAATCTAAAATCTAAAAGTTATAGTTTACATAAATAAAAGCTTTCGTATTGTGTTTTATATGTGTAATCCAAAAAATATTTGTATATTATACTATCCAGATTACGTTAATAAAATAGAATCCAAATATTTCATATGGACAACAATGGTGACGAGGTAGCCAAAAAAGAGGGTGCGGTGACAAAGGGTGGGAGAAGGGGGTAGGAACATTTGGTCTTTTACACACCCCAATGGAAGAGCAGGAAACCATCTGGGTGCAAAACGAAATATCCACAACTAAAGGAAGTGAGTGACCCAACACACATCTTGTATGCCAAATTCTTCCTACAACCAACCTTTTTAAACCTGCACCCTAAATAGTTTTAAATTTCCAAAAATGCTCTTCATTTCAGAAATGAAAATCCAAAATTAAAAATAATACATTCCAAAAAAAAAAAATCTGTAGAGATTATTATGTTTTGGAAATAAAAATTCGGAACAAAACTCAAAATCTCACTCTAAAAAATCCAGAAAATTTGGGTGCAGTGATACCGTGCGGAAAGCAATTGCCATCTTCTATTAGACCTTGTTTGGATTGGTAAATGTGAGCCGAAACATTTTAGACCCAAAATGGAAAGTTCTTAAGTTCACCAAAAATATTTAACTAACTTTTCTTGGCAAATTCTTTTACCATCTCCATAGTTTCATAGTTTCTTCCTCCATAAATTTTTCAATTCCAAAATTACTTTGAGCAATTATTATTATTTTTCTCATTTCTAAATTGTATAATCTGTGACCAATGAGTAACTAACAATCATGTGATAAAAAAAAGTTATCCCAATTTTAGAGTTCGGAGTGTATTTTCGCTCGAAAATATATTCTTAACTCTAAATTTTCTTTAAAATAGAATTTTGTATTCCAAATTTTAGACTTTGGAAGGTATTTTTTTATTCGGAAATGTATTTTGAACTCTAGAATTTGGAACACGTTTGTATTTTGATATTTAGAGTTTGGAAGGTATTCTTTTGATTTGATATTTCGAACTCTAGAATTTGAAACACAATTTTGTATTTCAAATTTTGGAGTGTGGAAGGTATTTTTTGAGTTCGAAAATGTATTTTAAGCTCTAGAATTTGGAACAGAATTTTTTTTTTCAAATTTTAGAGTTTGAAAGGTATTTTCGAAACTAGGAAATACTTTCCGAACTCAATATGGATTACAATTTTTATTTCAAATTCTATAATTTAAAATGTATGAATATATAAAAAGGGAAGAGGAGTATCAATAAAAAGGATGAAAAAATAGCAAAACTAACATTTCATATGTTCTATGTCGGGTGCAGAAAACAAAACACGGGGGTACAGTAAGAAATTATACATCTTTTGGGTCATTTGCAGCTGCGAGTCTTTCCTATTCGGCTAATCCAACATAAGGACAGAAAATTCTTCTTGTACCTCCATGCATTTCCTCCTAAACCCCATATTTTAGAAAATACCAAAATTATTCTTCTTGGTTAATTTTTTTGGAAAATTTGCATTTTAAATTGTAGAATACAAAATAAAAATTTTACATTTTGAAAAAAAATCACTAATATTAACTTCCAGGTTCTATAATCTAAGAAATCTTCAAATTTCATATTCCAGAATTAAAAGAAAACATTAATAAAATATGGAGGTAATTTTTAAAATATGGGGTACAGAAAAATAAAATAGGGGGTGCAGGAAGAATTGCCCTAATTAAGACTCGGTTATTTTCCAAAGATGATGGATAAACACTGAACCCAAGACAACCCAGTATTGAAATTTAAATTTACCTGTCTAACTATTTTATTAAAATTTAAAATGTAATTGTAGAATTTTCAAAATAGCAGGATGATGTTGACATGATGGTAAAGTCAATATCGTGCGAACGGTGGCTTTGGTAGCTGAGAATTATGGATGAATGTACTACATAATATGGCACTACAAATTTATAAATTAGACTAGAAGAACACTTGTTTGATGTTGTTTTAATGCTCTAAAATGGATCATTAAATATTCATTCTTTGATCGGAAAGTAGCAGTGCTCTCACGCTGAATTCCATAATACCCTTTATTGCACTTATTACGTCCTTTTCATCCCAATTACAAGGCCATCCATTAATAATTTTCTTCTGCCCTTAACCAATCTCGCATTCAATTATTGCAAAACCGATATCATTCCAAATCATGGAGTCATATCTTTCACCCTTGAAAAAATATCTTCATTTTCTTTTAGACTATGTAAGTATTTTTTATGAAAGATAATCTTCTTGAAGTTATATAGAACTACTTATGATAAACTTTTTTCTGTGTATTTAATGTAATTGATTGATTACGATTTACACTTGAAATCACTGATTAGCAGTAATGACAACCATATAGAAAAGGAGAAAGGATAAAAGTACGTATATGATGTTAAAAAAATAATAGAAGCATAACAAAATGTTGAGTATAAATGAGAATATTACTTTCTTTTTTTCTTAAAAAATTAAAATAAAATGAAAGGACTGAAGTGACAAGAAATTTATTTATTTTGTGAATAGTTAATGCCTGGAGGGAAGCATGTATTGGAAATGATTTATGATACTGGCACCAGATAAGAATATGCTAAACAACTATGCTGTGCATTTCACTTTGTAGCTTTCGTTTTTTACTATTTTCTTTTATCAGTTGGCATGTTGGTTTGGCTTAGAGGTAATGTCTCTGTCACTATTATATACATTCCCCACTCAAAAAGATGAGTGCTCTTGCCCTTTTCCTATTAGTGTAAAACATTGAACAAATTCAACGTTCCAATCTCCACCACAGCCCTTCAAATATACTATGTAATCAACAACTGGATTTACTCCACCATGTCAAATCAAACGGTGAAACCTATGATTCTTACATTTATAAGCTGTGAAGGCTACTGCTTTCATTTTCTCAACAATTTCACTAAATCACAATAATTTTTTAGAATTAATCAGTTCATCTTGTATTTTAGTTTTTCTTTGTCGTATGAAAAGAAGGCAATGTTCCAACAGAGATAGGTCACTAGATCATGCATAAAAAATTAATATCTCTTTTAAAGCATATAAGGACTAGAAACTTAGTGTTTTATTAAAAAAGTGAATTTTAAATTTAATTTAATCTTAGAAAACTAATTCATAAAATAAGATTTATATTTTGGTCATATATTATTATGAAAATGTCTTTATTTTTACTCAAAACTCAAACAGTATTTGTTTTTTTTCAAAAAAACATTAAAGAGTGACAAGGCAACAAAAAGAAAGAGAAAAAAGATTAAAGATTTTCAAAGAAATACATTAAATTAAATTGACACGGATCCTTATTTTTATTAATTGATGTGTCCCATGATGATTTGACAGGTTGACCAAAAAGTAGTACAAGTACAATAACTTGCACACTTGAATTGCGGATTGGGAATGTAATGGTGGAATGTTAAATGTCTTTTTCATTGGGAAAGAAGAAATCCTTATGTGTAAATGTAATAAGCAATCAATGTTCTGATATGGTTTTTGGTTCCACTTTGAAAGCTCTACACTCATGCTCAAACTATACTCTTCAGGTACAAGCAGCCTCTTCTCAGACGTTCACGATCATTACAATAAAAAAATAAAAAAAAGTAACCAATCCTCTTGTTTGATTCTTCCTTTTTCCCTTTTTTTTAACACTCCTTGGTGGGGCGGTGATGCGTAGAAAATGAATGAATGAAGTTGTGAGCTGCCTCTTAACTTTCTTACTACAAGGTTAATTATTTTAGGAGAATCATGTCACATTGAATCTTATTGCTGATTAAAAAAAAACATTGAATCTTTTTGCACCTTCAGCGTGTGGAGATAATGGACCCAATTAACAATGTTCTTCTTTTGTCAAAGGTATGACTGATGTGATCTGTAACGTCTACTCTGCTACTATATATTCTTTTCGTTAAATTCACATTTCATTTTTTCCTTCTTAGTCCTCACTCAGGTCAAATATACCACTAAATATCATATTATTTTTCCATGGCACCTACAGATTACAAAATGAATCAGAAATGAGAGTTGGGAAAAGCTTCTGGTGTTAATATAAAGTCTTTAGGTTGACATTAGATAAATAACAGGAAGTGATGGCCGAAGAGTTGCCACCACAAGACAATACTATTTTTATTACTATAAATAAAGCATGCATGCTAGGTTATACTATAATAAATGATAATGGTAGGGTCAACTCATGGGTTTCATTAATGGTAGCTTAATTACTATTTTATGTGATTGATGTAAGAAGACCAAATGTGTCAGTACACGTGCTTTCTGCAATAAAAAACAGCTATTCTATCACATTGACAAATGGGGATATAACTAATTTGACAATGAAAAAAAGATGACATATTTGGCATTTGATAAACATTTGATGGTGTCAATGGTTAATTACTTACCTTGTGACGAAAGCCATATTCATATCATATGACAGTAAAAAGCGATGGTTATTTTGTGAATGCACATGATAGAAATTGCATTCTAAACCTGATGAATCACGAGTCTGTGAATATAAAAAAAATGATTAGCGCCTACTACCACTATAGGAATGTAAAGCAATTGCATTGATGTTAGGCGTGCAGATTTAGTAAGTTTATGAAGAGGGTACCTACTAGATTTTTCGTTTATAACTAATAAAAGACTCATGAGAAAGAGGGGACATGGATTATGCTACCTCATGCAGGCCATTTTCCTTGGCTATTTTAAGTACTGCATCTGCTATGCTTGCCACCATATGTTGCAGTATGACGCTTCTAGTCAATGCCCATGCGGATAATGGATTACACACCCTTAACTCACTTGTCGCACAAGGAATTACTCAATTTAATAAAACCGAAGTATAGATTCTGAATCACTTACAAGAAAAAGGTGGAAAGGAGAATGAGTGGCCCACTGTAAAATGCACTATGTTGTTTTAATTGCAATAAACTGTATGCACTTCATTCAAAACCCACCCATTCAAATGAGTCCTTATAATGCTATACAGATCGACATTCATTGATCTTAATGAGAGAGTAATTTTGAAATTAATTAAAATTTAGATAATTAGGATATAGATTCACGTGTGCTTTCTGGGACCATGTATTTTTAATGCACAGAAGACATTCCAGGAGGCGAATGTTGTTGTGCCTAAAAATGTTAAAAACTGCACAGTATATATAGTAGTATAGTTTCCTAAACCTAAAAGGATGAACTTGCCAGCAGTAACCCACCCAACCTCCCATACCAGTAATGGCCAATTTTTTGTCTTTAAATTTGGTATTCACCAAAAGAGCCATTGGGAAAGTTAAAGAAATGTATTTGGGGAAATACTGTCTTAGTGGGAGCAACATAGTCATACATTGGTATCCTTCCAACGTCACCCACACTGAAAACATTACCTCTACGACTACGAACCCACTAAAACAACTTCCTTTGTCTCTTCCACTGCACATACATCTCCCTAATACTTCAACACATGTATCTTCTTATACCTCTATAGACCCACAATTCTCTTTCCTATGTTAATCACTTCTATTAATTTATTTATAACTTTCTAAATTTTTGTTAAGGGCTCACCCAAAAACTAAAAATAAAGGGGCCCTCTACTATTAATATTAAAATAAATCGGTGTCCTTGTTACCTGCTCATATAGGAAACAAACAAGTCTAGGTTTGCATGCAGAACCACTTTTTTCCTTGGGTTTTCCTAAACCAATTCGGATATTTTTTAATTCTTTATTAAATTCTGAAAATTCATCATCAAATTTCTTTCACTAAATAAAATCAGTTGAATGTCAGTACATGTCATCACATTTTCTCTCATCTACATGCCATCTAAGATTCTTAACATCGTTTGGGTTTGCAAACAAACGCTTCATCCTTGGAATGATGGGAAGATACCACATAACCTTCATTGGAGGTCCATGTTTTTCTATATCTTCAATAGTATCATCATCTTTTTGTTTCAACTTATAACATGATAACCCACACCTCGGACAACTTTTCAACAATTCAAAATTTTTTCGGTATAATATAAGGACATGCATGTATCTTTTTATGCTCCATACACATTGGACAAAGAATCTTTTTGGCCTCATAATTACGATTAGGTAGAGTATTTTCCTCTGAAAGCATATCCTTCAACAACTGAAGCAATTTCGTGAAGTTTTTATCAGTCAATCCATTTATTGCCTTCAAATTCATCAATCTTAACACCGCTGACAACTGTGTGAAGTTAGTTGATCCAGGATACAATGGAGTCTCTACATCGTTTGACATACTTCCATATCCATGCGCTTTTCCAAAAGACTCAGCTCCTACATCACGAATCATGTCCTCCAATCGATCATCATCTACATCATCATGTACTGTTTCATCCATGGTGGACCCCACGTATTCTTCAGTTACGAAAACACGTGATAAATTTAATAATTCACCATGGCATGTCCAAGTTGTATAAGATCGAAGAAACCCATCACATAACAGGTGCTCCCTCATTATATTAACATCCAGTATCCTTCAATTCAAACAGTTAACGACGGACACCTGATCTTTGCTCCATTATGACCACTATTAATCGCATTACGTTGTTCAAATTGTATAAATTCTTCTACTCCTTTTTCGTACTCATCACTTATACAAACAGAATTCATCCAATTTTGATGCATTATATATTCCTAAATGGTTAGGATTTTCAATCAGTGTTCTATCTCACGCGTTTGTCGAGAGTCAAACACCCCCGGACTCAATATCAGAACATATTATTGCCGAATATAACATATAAAGTAACAAATAACTACTAAATAATATAAATTTTAAAAAATACAAATTACATAATACATAAAAAAGAACAAATTCGAAATATAATAAATACTAATACTAAATAATATAAATTTTAAAAAATTCAAATTATAATACATAAAAAAACATACAAATTCAAAATATAATAAATACTAAAAAATATCAAATTTAAAATATACAAATTATAATACATAAATAAATAAATTCAAAAAATTAAAGAAAAATTCAAAAAATTTAAAACAGTACACCAACCTTGTGTGTGAACCAACGTTGGTGGTGAAGAGTGGCAAGGGAGCGCCAGCAACAACAATGGCAGCGAAAGCTGTGGCGGAGCAGCAACAGATATGAGAATGCCAATGGAACAGTACTTTCGACCACAAATGCAAGGATAAAAAAAAATATAAGGAAAACGAAAAAAAAATTATAATACGTACATTTGTGAAGATGTAGAGGAAGAAAGTGATTAAGAATCTTACAATGGCACAATTAATAAAGATGCAAAAGAAGAGATGAACTTCAAGCGTACACCAGCACAGGAACAGTGCAATGAAAGCAAATGAAAGGAAAAGAGGAGAAAGAAACTACGAAAGTGGGTGGCGTGCTTAAAAAATTTAGGGTAAAAAAAGATTTACAAGTGCGGCTAAACGTAAAACCGCACTTGTAAATCAAGTGCTTTGATTTACAAGTGTGGTTTTACGTTTAGTCGCACTTGTAAATCAAAGCGCTTGATTTACAAGTGCGATTTTACAAATAGCCGCATTTGTAAATCAAATTAATTTAAAAAATATTACCGCGTTTCTTACGAATGCGTGTAAGCGCAAAGCCGCACTAAATAAAGAGCATTCTTTTCTTCATTTTGCACTAGTGGGTTCATTAATAGTTTAAGATTCTTGAGTTAATTGGTGTTTCACTTAGTATGTTTTCTATTGATGTTTGCTTAAATTTAGAGCGACCTATGTATAAGGATTGAGATACCCCTAAAGTATTTTTTTTATTCTATTAATTCATTGCTGATAAAAAAAACAAATCTAGCTTTGTATGTGAATAAACTTTTCAAACACATTTTTATGGAGATAAAAAAGGAATTAAATATAAAAACTTAATTTTTTTATAAATTAAAATTAGTTTTAAATATGATTTAAAAATTAAATTTGGATAAATTAATTTAAAATATTTTTTATAAAATAATTTTAACTTATAAAAAAAATATTTTATTTTATTTTTATTTTTACAGAAATTTCCAAAATTACTCATTCAGTATAAGGAACACATTGTAAGATTAGAAGGAATGAGAGCTTATAAGACAAAGTTTAACATAATTGATAGATAAATTAGTCGTAGGCATACAAGTACTTGGTTAGGAATAATGTCCAAATACACTATATTGGTATTAGTTAAAATTAAGATCAAGGTAGACCAGTATTAATAAATAAAATAATAAATTAAATAGTATAGAAACTAATATAAAAAATATAACATCATTATTTAATAAAATTAAAATTAAAAATAAAACATAGTTGTAGTTTTTAACATTCAATTAGCACACATAAAAAAAATAAATCAAATATA
>Ga0123341_1007032_pt1 | contig 10229 bp, 10 predicted proteins | sample Turbeapinknodule_FD_89959 | JGI IMG/M metagenome (GOLD analysis project Ga0123341, IMG submission 89959) | Root nodule microbial communities of legume samples collected from Mexico - Turtle bean Mexico pink nodule | ecosystem: Host-associated > Plants > Roots > Nodule | place: Mexico: Nepantla...
ATAAATATTTTTATGTTATTATGTTATTATTTTTATTTATAAATAAATATTTTTATGTTATTATGTTATTAATTATGTTATTATTTTTATTTATAAATAAATATTTTTATGTGTATATTTTACGTAAGGGATATCAATCCTATATTTATGTTCTTCATTCTTAATATGATATCCATAACCTAGGGTTAAGATTCAATTTTTTTGGGTGAACCTATTGTTCACCCGCCACCCACTGCCACTGGAATCACCATCGACAAAATTTCGTTGGAGTCGTTGTTGTCGGAAAAGTGTTGGAACCTCGGTCGGAATTTTGCCAGAGTCGTTGCTGCTACCGTTGTTGTCACGATGGCAACTAGATCTATGGACCCGTGTCCTACCACTATGTCGCTGGCAACTGGATTTGTGGCTTCTTTGGTCGCCACTATGTCCAATCCATCTATCTATACTAATTATGTCAATGTTCATCTTTCTATTGACAAATTGGATGAAACTAATTATGATACTTGGGCCTCAGATATTAAATTATGGCTTAAGAGTTAATATTATGTTGATCATCTTACCCAATGTGTTCGCAATGTTTATATAGATGATGCTTCTAGTTGGTTGAAAATTGATGCTCAATTATGCATTGTTATTAAATCTACTATTCACTCATCTTTAAAACAAATTTTTGGTGTTTTTGAGACATTTTCAGAAGTTTCGAAACAAGGCAAAATTATTATACACCAATGATACTCTAACGTCTTTATGGTGTGTGTCAAAATCTCCTTATTGTTGTTTCTCCCAAACATCTTGATGATATAATGGATGAATATTTGGGTAAACTACATGTTATTCTTCATGATTTTAATGAATTATTGTCTCCTGCCTCCACTCCTTCTCAAGAACTAAAGCAAGGATCCAAGTTCTTTATATTATTGGACTTACATGGCCTTCCTGATGATTATTCTCATGTCCATGATAAGATTTTAGGATCTCCCGTTGTTCTCGATTTTACTTCTAGTTGTTCTACCCTTTTGTGTGTGTCAGGTAAACACATCACTAATATACCTTTTGTACTTGATGACTCTTCTGCTTTAATCTTTCAGGGTTATGATCGTACTTTACCTTCCAAGTCGGGCAAAGGGCGTCACAAGTGTGACCATTATGGCAAACTTGGCCACAAAATTGATCGGTGTTATGCCTTAGAAGGTCGTCCTCTTAGATTCGTTGTGATTGCCCAAAATTTTCCTGTGCAACCTTCTACTATGGATCCTACTTCATCTGATATCTCAGGCCAACTTGCAATTTTCAATGAATTTTTTAAATGGTATGAGGATCGTCAGAACTCTGGTTCCATTGCTTCTGTTACACATTCAGATACACCTTTTGTTGGCTTTACTCACTCCAATTCTCTTGGTCCTTGGATTCTCGACTCAGGTGCCATCGATCATATTACTGGTAATAAATCTTTTTTCTTTTTTTTTCTACTACCGGTTATTTACCATCCATTACCATGACCAATAACTCGAAGGTCTCATCCCAAGGTGTTGGTACTATTCATCTTCTTCCTTCTTTATCTATTGATAATATTCTTTATGTTCCTAGGTCTCCCTTTAACTTATTATCCATTAGTCGTCTAACTCGTTCCCTTGATTATGTTATTTCTTTTACCAAAGATTTTATTTGTTTATAGGACTGGAGTTCAAGACGGATGATTGGCACCAGATATGAGTCTCATGGTCTTTACCACCTACGAACATCTACACATGTTGACACGGTTATGGATTCTCCTTCTCCCATTCATACTCAGCAAGGTCATCCTAGTCTTGCCAAGATGCAACACCTTGTTCCAAGTTTGTCCAAAGTGTCTAGTTTGTCTTGTGAGTTGTAACATTTAGGTAAACAAAGTCGCAGTTCTTTTCCTAGTAGTGTCCCACAACGTGTTGCATCCCCTTTTGCCTTAGTTCACTCTAACATTTGGGGACCAAGTCATGTTAAGTCTAATTTAGAGTTTCAATATTTTGTTACTTTTATAAATGATTATTCAAGATGTACTTGGTTATTTTTAATGAAATATTGTTCTAGGTTGTTTTCTATATTTCAATCTTTTTATAACAAAATTAAAAATCAATTTGGAGTTTCAATTCGAACTTTACGCAATGATAATGCTCGTGAGTATCTTTCTCATTCTTTTACCACTTTAATGAAATCTCATGGCATTCTTCATCATACCTCCATGTGCTTATACCCCCTCAACAAATGGGGTGACTGAACGTAAGAATATACACCTTGTTGAAACTACTCGTACTATGTTACTTCATGGTGATATTCCTTAATGTTTTTGGGGTGATGTTGTTCTTAGTGCATGTTATCTAATTAATCGTATGCATCTTCGATTTTAGAAAATAAAATTCTTCATTCTATTTTATTTCCTCATGAACCTCTTCATCCCTTACCACCTAAAGTTTTTGGGTCTACATGCTATGTTCATAATTTTTGTTCTGGTCTAGATAAATTATCTGCTATAGGTCACACAAATGTGTTTTTTTAGGTTTTACTAGATATAAAAAAGGATATAAATGCTTTTCACTCTCTTTTAACTGTTATTTCATTTATGCAAATATCACCTTCACTAAGTCTTCTTTTTATTTTAAGTATTTATCCTCTCCATCTGAACAAGTACATATTCTAGTTGTCTTTGATCCTCCTGTTATGTCTAGTGTGCCTAAAGATTCTCATCCACCACCTCTTCAAGTTTACAACCGTCGTCAGTTTTCCCATCATCCACAGGATGACTCTCTTTTAATTGAACCTAATATTCCCATTGTCATTCTTAAAGGTATACGTTCTACCTGTAATCCCTCTCCACATTATAGTGCTTTAAGCTACCATCGACTATCTCAACCTTTTTATACCTGCCTTTCGTCTATTTCTTTTGTGTCCATTCCAAAGTTTGTAGGTGATGCCTTAACTCATCCTAGTTGGCATCATGCCATGCTTAATGAAATGAGTGTGCTACAGAATAATGAAACTTTGAACCTTGTTGCTTTACCTTGTAGAAAATCTGTTGTTGGTTGTAGATGGGTCTTTGCTATTATATTTAGTCCTGATGGTACTATTGATCGTCTCAAAGTTTGTCTTGTGGCTAAGGGTTATACCCAAGTTTTTGGTTTAGACTATGGTGATACTTTTTCTCCAGTAACAAAGATGGTTTCAATTTGCTTATTCATAGCCATAATTGCTCTTCAATAATGACATCTTTATCAACTGAATGTCAAAAATGTTTTTCTTAATGGAGATTTATAGGAAGAAATTATATGGAGCAACCTCTCGGCTTTGTTACTCATGGGGAGTCTTCTAGATGAGTATGTAGTCTCCACAAATCCTTATATGGTCTCTAGTAGTCTCCCAAGATTTGGTTTGGAAAATTTAGCAAAGTTGTTCAACATTTTGGTATGACTCGTAGTGAAGCAGATCATTCGATTTTTTACCGTCACTCGAGTGTTGAGTGTATATATCTTGTAGTATATGTTGATGACATTGTTCTTACAAGAACTGATCACCGTGACATCTTACAGGTAAAATAACATCTTAGTCAACACTTTCAGACCAAAGATCTTAACAACATAAATATTTCTTGCGAATTAAGGTAGCATAATCAAACAATGGTATTGTTATTTCTCAGAGGAAGTATGCATTGGATATTTTGGAGGAAATTGAATTAACAAATTCAAAATCTATTGAGATACCTATGGATCCTAATGTCAAACTCCTACCTAGTCAGGGGGAGCCTTTCTCAGATCTTAAGAAGTACAAAAGATTAGCTGGATTGAACTATCTTATGGTCACTTGTCTAAATATTTCATTTGTTGTTAGTGTGGTGAGTGAATTCCTTAATTCACCATGTGTTGATCATTGGAATGCATTCATTCGTATATTGAAATACATTAAAGGTTCTCCTGAAAAAGGCTTGTTATATGGTCACAATAATCATATTAGAGTCGTATGTTATTAAGATGTTTATTGGGCATGGTCTCCATCTGATAGAAGTTCTACTTCTGGATATTGTGTTTTTATTGGTGATAATTTAATTTCTTGGAAAAGCAAGAAACAAAATGTTGTGGCAAGATTTAGTTCTGTAGCAAAATATAGAGTTATGGCTTCAACTACTTGTGAACTTATTTGGCTTAAATAGTTACTCAAAGAATTGAAATTTGGAGAAGTCAATCAAATGACACTCATGTGTGATAATTAGGTTGTTCTTCATAGCTCAAATCCCATCTTTCATGAAATGGTCAACCATATTGAGATTGATTGTCGTTTCATTCGAGAAAAGATTGTGTCTGGAGACATCAAAATTGAATTTGTTAATTTAAATGATCAATTAGCAAATATTTTCACTAAATCTTTAAGGGGACCTAAAATTAATTATATTTATAACAAGCTTCGTACGTGTGATTTATATGCACCATCTTGAGGGGGAGTGTTGAATGTAACAAGCTTAGCCCATAGTTTATTTATTCTGTTATTGATTTTGTTATTATTTTCATTTATAAATAATAAAATAAATAGTTAAACAATTATTTTTATTTCAAAATAATTAAATAACTTCTCTTTTTAGAAATAATAGTTACATATATAATTTTAACGGACAAAATGAGTATAATTTTAAAATTTTATCAAAATGGTAACTTATGTCAACCTACATGATTTTAGCCTCTTAAAAGTGAAGTCGTTTCAAAGTAAGATTTAAACTAAAGTCATATTAACATGACACAACTTCACTATAATCAAAATTAACTTAAGTTGTATCACTTTGACACGACTTCAATATTAAGTAAAATCTAATTACAGTAAAGTCGTAGTAAGATGATACAACTTTAATTAAAATCTTATTATAATGAAGTCATGTCATCTTGACACAACTTTAGTTCAAACACAATAAAGTCGTGTCACCTTAATACGAATTCACCTTATGAGGTCAAAATTGTACTAACATGACACGACTTCTTTACAATAAACTCCTGCCAACTTAGACAAAATTTATCCATCTCAATAATTTTTTAAAATTTTGTCCATTTCGATAATTAACATATCAAATTGCAATAGTTTTGTAAAAAAATCCCAAATTAATTAATTTAAAAACATTACGTAATATTATTGTTTGAATAACATCTACATAATATAAATTGTTGGGTTACTTGGGTATTACAATTACATACTATTTCTTATAGATGACATCAATAGCAGAACACTATAACACTATCTTCCCTCTGGCCATTAGAACAAGTACATAATCACAGTTTACTTAGTACTAAAAAAGTTGACACATAATTATCCTTTGAGAACGTATCACTGCACAGTTTTGAATTTCTATCACCAATTACGTACTCTAATAGGAACATGGCTTCAAGAGCAGGAGCAAACGCCAAACTGATATTCACTTAAATAACCAGACATAATCATCATTTCAAACCTCAACTTGAACTCTCGTACATAAATCACCACCACTAGGCCCTTAAGTTCATATGCCTTTTGCTTAACTTTATAATAGACCCAGTAAATAAAATACAGATACTATACTAATAACTTGCAGCAATATCTTCTTCAATCCTGCAAAAGAAAAAAATAAAGGCGTAGATTTACAGCACAAGAAAATTACTGCAGAATAAACAACCGATTATTGACCTTTTAGCGAGTTTATATAAATTTACTTCTAGCTACTCTGCACAGTTAAAGGAATCTGTTTCAAGAGTGATTTGAAAAAAGCCTATAACTTCTTTTAACTTTTTTTTTCTTTTCAATAGATGGTTTTCTGAGAACAAAATCTTCACTAAATCCATTTCAGCTCTCCAACCAATCAGAATTCTTTCAGTTATACTCTATACTGAAACTACCAGACAAGTATTATAGATCTTTATTCGAAACAGGATCGTTAAGTAATGAATGTGGTAATAGTCAAATCTCTATAAGCTCAGGATATCAGGTGGTGCTGTAAAAGTACTTCTGAGATGATGAAGTCTAAGATAGAACAAGATATTTATTGCCAACAGGGTTAACGGTATGTTCTGAGGCAAAAAGGCAAGAAAATTGACATCCCGACAATAAAACACTCATTTGCCACCCTTCATTTGCCAAAATAAGGGCAATTTTCTGCAGAACATTCAAAACAAGAATAAATTAGAGAGAAGTTAACAAACCTCATCATCATCATCTCCGCCATCTTCCTTCTTCTTCTTGAGCCGGGTAGTACCTCCTTCTTTGGAGATGGGTAATTTCATTGCTCCAAAGGGAGTGTCAACATTAATATGTCCTTTAATAGAGTAGCCTGTCCCCCGTCCCCTGATCATGTCCCAAAGTGCAGAGCCAAAATCCTTAGGCCTGAAGGTAATTGGAACATCAATGTCAGTAATCCCAGTTTTGACAATCTTTGCAGATTTGGAAAGTTCTGCTCCTCCAATGCTAACATCACCAAGCCAGACCTCATAATCAAGTGTATTGAGGCCCAAGTCAAAGTCATTCTTGTTGTCCAACTTCAAATGAAGAATAGCAACTGTCTCTTCAAAAGAAAACCTCTCAAACTGAATTTTATCAAGATCAACATCAGGCTTGTATGGAATGGGGATTTCTCCAGTTTTCTCCAAAGGTAGAGTGAGCCTTCCAAACACAGGAACATCAACAATGAGATCAACCTTTACCTTGTAAGGAATGATGCTTCCTGGTTTAATATCAGCATACGTTTTCTTTATGTCATCATAAATCAAAGTAAGAGGAATCTTGACAGTCTCCTCGCCATGTGCATGAATTGTACCTGAATCCGGTATCAATCCTGAAACTAGTTTCCTCCCATCACTCTCAATCAAGTAGTTTATGTCAATTAGGGGAATTGGCACCGGATTTGGGTTCTTTATGAGAATATCAACAACAAGCTCTACCTTTTGAAGATTGATTGATGGAATGTGTATCCCTGTAACATCTGCAGTTGGCTTCCCGAACCCAATTGCTTCCTCAATCTTGTCACCAATGTCTGAAATGAAATCCTTCACTGTATCAAGAAATCCGCCCTTCCCATCCTCTTCCTTTGTCTTTTCACCATCCTTAGCACCCCTTTCCACCACTTCTGGTTTATCAGATGTAGACATATCTAAATACTCAACGATCAAATAAATTAGTTGGGTAAGATCCAACAACAAAAATCAAAGGCAAAATCAGTTACAAGTTAACTTTGTACATCAATAATTTACAAAAGAAAAGCTGCAACAATCAGGATCACATCACATCAATAATTTACATACATATTATTCACAAATCACTATACAAAGTCACACACATCTGACAACAACGCTTTCTTTTTTCACAGTAACAAACATTTAGGGCATGTTTAATTCTCACACTTGTGCAGTTCTGTTTCCTATTTACACTATACAAAAAATGCTAGAAACATCAAAATACTTTTTCATGATAATGTTTGAAAACATGAAACAAAGTAAAAAAATTAATTAATATTTTTTTTTAATTTCTGACAATACGAATAGAAATTAAAAAAGGTATTTTTTGTTTCTTGATCACCAGTTTCCAATATTGCTTAATTTTGTTATTATTTATGCACCAAAACCATATCAGAATTACACTGAATTTAACAATTTTGCTTGTCTTGTTCCCTATTTCCAAATATATTTCCCACTGATCAATATGAAGAGTACCCAGAACCAAAATACCAAAACTTTATCAATGATCACATTCTAACACACCAACCAACAAAAATCCAAAACACAAAGTGCAAAATGCTTCCAAAACAACCACGGTAGAATTCGGTAAAAGGGAGATCCTAACACAGAAAATTAACAGTGAATTGAATGGAAACAAGAGGGAACAGGGAAATACCTTAGATAAGTGATGATTGAAATGAATCTTAGCAAAACGGAGAAAGGGAGACAAAGTGCTTGTGGGAGTAAATAAAAAATGAGAACAAGAATTTTGAGAGCCATTAGTCCATCAAGGGTCGCGATTTTACCACGATATATGATCAATAACAGCCGTTGATGGAATTTGTTGCCTGTTTTGTTATTACCCGATACCGCGGGAATCGTATTACGTGTATGGACTACACAGTGATGCCGTCACTCAATCAATGATTAAGTTTTCTGAAAACGACGTCGTTGTAAGAGAAAATAGAACCCAAATTTGCAATTTTTAGTTTCTCTATATATTGGTATGGATTTGTATTTTAATCCTTTTAAATTTTTAGTGTATTTTTTTAAACAAAAATCATTTTAATGTACGGTGTTATGGAATCATTGAATAATTTACACGATTATTATTTTTTTGACAACATAATTTACACGATTCTAATGTTATATACAAATAAATTATAATGTTGAGGAATTGAAATAAAAAAGTAAGATAAATATATATTATTCAGATTACGCTTGATTATATGTTTACTCCTTTATTTTAATAATATTTTTCTTGATTTATCTTTTTCACATTTAGTCATTTTGAAGCAATGATTTGATTTTATTATTATACACGAATATAAATTATTTGTTAACTAATTCAAAACCTAAAATTTAAGGATTTGGTAGAAAGAAAAAAATTTAGTTACTAAAGAAGCTATGTTTCACAAATCTTAAATTGGAAAACTTCACTTTGTTTTACCTCTCGAAAGAGAAAATAAATATTTTAGCATCCTTAAAAAGTAAAACATTAATTTGACAACACATTATAATAATATATATTAATATTTTTATATTAAAAAATAAAAATAAAAAATATATTAATTTATTAAGTTTTTAAGAAGGTTTAGTTATATTTTAGAGTCAGCACTCTAAAAGATAATATTTAAAAAAAAAACGCATCAACTTTATTTCATCGAATATGTAACTAACGTTATTACTTTACAACTAATTATTAGCATTATTGTAGTACCATTTTTAAAATAAAAATATATTATAAATAGGCAACATCACATGTTAAGAATATTACCTAACGTGACTGAGAGTCTACCAGTTGAGTTGATCATATTTTGACAATTAAGTAAAGTGAGAGCATACCCTTACGAAGTGGACTTAAACCTAACTCAACCCCACAAAACCGGCTCATAAGGTTGAGGATTGCACCCACTTATATATAATGAATTGTCCTCATCTCTAGTTGATGGAGATTCCACATCGACTAGAGATGAGGACAATTCATTGTATATAAGTGAGTGCAATCCTCAACCTTACGAGTCGGTTTTATGGGGTTGAGTTAGGCTTAAAGTCCATTTTGTAACATGGTATTAGAGCCATTTCGATCCTATCCTAGCGAGTATTTGTTGGGTTTATCGGGCCACCACCCATAATATGTTATCCTACGCACGAGCTTCTATCTATCACTCTCGGCGTGAGGGGGTGTGATGGAGATCCCACATCGACTAGAGATGAGGACAATTCATTGTATATAAGTGGGTGCAATCCTCAACCTTATGAGTCGGTTTTATGGGGTTGAGTTAGGCTTAAAGTCCATTTTGTAACACATACAAAATAAATATTTAATTTTAGTCTTAAGTATTCAAAAACAGCGTACCTTTACCGGGGGTCTCAAGCCTCTTTTATAGATTTTCCTTGAACAACTTCTACTAATGAGAACATAATCTCAACAGCAAGCATATAATCATAACAAAAACCCATATATTCACGTGCACCTTTTATCTTCGGGTGCTAACAACAGGAAAATATTTTGTCTACATGTGCACCATTATTCTCGAGTGCTAACAACATTATTCTCAACAACTTTTATTTGCATTTAATTGATGTATGTGTTATAAACAAACAAAATATTCCTTCTATTCTAACTATTTTTTTCGAGCTATCTTACCAACACGAGCCAAGCTCCTGGCCCACCAAAAATGGAGCTGACCATACCAAAGTGTTTGGATCGAGGTCCAGAGCACTCATGTCCAGTACAGAAGTCCCCCAGACTCGAGCCGAGTTTGACTGAGCGAAGAGGCTTACAAGCACTTGGCGGCTGACATGACGTTTTCCCCAGTGAGTAGGTGAGGCGTTGATATGAGTTTCATTGAACATAGACACTTTAGAACTCTTGAAAACAACATTATAGGAGAAGAATAACAACAATTAAATGATCAAAGAGTGCTTAGAACAAAGGAAACGAAATCAAAATCACAAAACAACAAGCTGAAAACAGAATGGGTGCAAAGAAGCTTAAGGAGTCATCAATGGAGACCAAGCCTTCCAAAATGATGA
>Ga0123341_1007033_pt1 | contig 10229 bp, 3 predicted proteins | sample Turbeapinknodule_FD_89959 | JGI IMG/M metagenome (GOLD analysis project Ga0123341, IMG submission 89959) | Root nodule microbial communities of legume samples collected from Mexico - Turtle bean Mexico pink nodule | ecosystem: Host-associated > Plants > Roots > Nodule | place: Mexico: Nepantla...
AAATTATATAGAGTGAAGGTTAAAAAAGGTTGGATATAGGAAAAAATTGCCATATATTATAACAGTTTAAAAAATTTATTACAGCTTAATTTTTTTTTTTTCTGAGAAGTAAGATATGCAGGTTTTTTTGGTCTTACAATGTGTTACGTGTGAGTTTAGGAATGGCTTGCACCATTCCATTACGCCTCTTCACTCCCTCCGCTTCCAACCTCGCTTTCTCAACTACCAGCGTTAGGGTTACGCTTACCCATTTTCGCGCGCCTTCTATCTTAACCCGGGCGAGTCGACTCAGCTCAAACTCAATGAGTCAACCCGCCGCAACCGATCTTAACGCTGCTGTCACAACGAACGACGCGCCGCAGCAGCCGGAAAACGCGGATGTTGTGGTACAATACGTGGTGCTCCGGCGAGACCTGATCGACACGTGGCCGCTAGGGAGCGTGGTTACTCAAGGTTGCCATGCTGCTGTTTCGGCCGTTTGGTCCAACAAAGACGATGCTCAAACCGTCGATTATTGCAGCCCCGACAAAATTGATTCTATGCACAAGGTAAGGCTTCTCTTTCTCCGTTAATTTTTGTTCGTCTTGTATTCTGATAAGTGGAAGTGAAACTCTGGATCACATTGTTTATATTGTGTTGTCAATTTGGGCTTTCTAGTCTGTGAATCTGTTTATTTTTTGACTTTTTGTTGTTGAATTTTTGAATTGGGCAAGCATTGCTTTGTATGGTTCCTAAAGTTTGCGTTTTATGCAAAAATGTTCCTAGCTGTTCCTAGAAGTGCATAAAATCCTAATCTAATGTAATGGCTGTGGGTTATTACATGAAACCAACTAGAGTAGTGAAAAAACAAAACATGGAACTTCAAACTTGTAATGAGGGATTTTACCTTTTGATAAAGCTAGAGATATGGTTGATGTTGGCATTGGCTAAATCTTTACATTGCTGGAATTTGAGGTGTTGGAAGGAACCTTTCTTGAACTTATTTATAGGAACAGGTGAAATGGTGTTGACTCTGACTGTTAGAAACGTTTAATTTGTGGTTCTAAGGTTTTCTAGAAACTATGTCAATGAATGCCCCCGCTTAATTTCAGCTTCTTTGTAAGTTAAAATAAAAGGATGATTATTGGTGATCTGTAGTGTGGTTTGGATTGGATGGTGCTTTTGGCCAGGAACAAATGTTCTAGATTTCTATTAGCCTACTAAATGCTTGACTTAACCTGAGGTTTTTCATATATAAGATAGATGAAGATTCATCTTCGCACTTGTGGAGTAGACTATCGGTGCTTGTTTCACATTGGCTTTATCAAATAATTTCATTCTCTCTTTGTAAATTAGATTTTGAAGGGTGTGCAGTGTAGAGAAGCATCTGAATATGATTAAGGAAAATCTTATTTTATTTTTGCTTCTTATTTTCTTCTAAGGGAGAAATTTATCCCAACATAGTTATAAGAGGAAAAATACATGTGAACCTTTTTTGAATGTACTAACAGAACCTTTTACGTTATGGTAGATAAAAAAAAATATGTTGATCTTAAAAGATTTTGTAAGAATATTATCGAGATTAACAGTCTCGAGAGTCTCTCCCCGTAGATTCATCGGAGCTTCGTAGACTCAAATTGTGGATCCACTAGTAGAGTCTATGTCATATAAAAAAAATAACTATCATACCAATCCAATATTCCAACACCATAATTAATAAAAAAGTAGACAATAAAAATAATTCTAAAATTACTAACTTTACTACCGGATGACTACTATATAAAAGTTCACTCTACAAATAAATAAGTCCATACAACTAAGAAAAACACAAGTTCAGGTGATGAGGTGATAACATTTAAATAACTAAAAATTGAAAAATGTCTTCTCAAGTTTTTGTCTCTAATCCTATGAAGACATGATCTCCAAGATCAACATCTTCATCTCCATTAGACTCTTCCTTTAATGAAAAGTGTGCATCATTAACATTGACATAAAAAACTGTATTACCAAAATCAAATACATCTAGAGTTAGATTAGTTAAACTCGATTCAGTTAAGTCAGCATTTTCACCATCACCTTCTCCTAAAACTTGTTAAACCTCAATATTATCTCTGTTTTTAATTATCCATTCGTCATTAGACTTGATATCATCAAATGGGAGAATAATAAACTTTCTAGTTTGTATATGTTTTAGCTTAAACTTATACATCACAAAAACCAAGTCATTCATTTTTTCAAAATGCGATCAGTTTCTTCTTTTTATATGAACTTATAATTAAAGATGAAATTTTAATAACTATGTAAACTAAGTAAAGAAAATTAAAAGTCTCAAATAACTTGATACATTTGAATTACCATTTCCAGAAGAACTATAAATCAAGCTGAAAACTCGAATAACAAACTTCTTCAACTTTGAAGTTTTACCCCAAACATCTCTTGTTATCCTCTAGGAAGCATAACTTTCCTACAACCCTTTACATTTTCCATAAAAAAAAGTCTTTTACCATAATGAAAGTTAATAAGTTGCATTAATTTTTTTTTTCTTTCTACATCATCCTTGACCAATCTTTTCACCTTAGGATCATCATTTCTAAAATGAGGTTCCTAATGCAAGAAAGGAAGATTAAGATAATAAGCAAATGCTTGCGAAAGCCTTCAAGGTTGATTATCCCACTTCTCATCAATAATTTTTCAAACAGGTTCATAACTGTAAAAATATCAATTATGTTATATTAGAAATAGTTACACTGTAAATAATTAAATTTTAATGGAGAGAAAGGTTAACAAATTTTAGCTTAATGTCATTGAAGTTGCATTTAGACTTTCATTCAAATGCTTTCGTAATTGATGATGTCCCTAAAACAAGAAGAACATGGTGCTTGGGGATGTTTATCCCATATGATGGGAACATGATCAACAAGTACTTAGGACCTAGGCACTAGGGGTAGCAACGGGGTAGGGCAGGTGTAGGTTTGAGTATTCCATCACCATCCCGAAGTAAAAATTCATTCCATATTTAACGGGTATGATTTTTTTTCTCATCCCATCGACGAACCGGTATATATGTACCAACACTTGTACCCACTTTTTTACTGTTCCAAATATTAATTAAATAATTTTTTTATAAAAAATAAAAATCACAGTAAAAAAATATGATATTATCAAGTATTGAATATCAAAAGTATACACATTTTTTTTTCTTTAATGTCAAATATTAAGAAAGAAATTATAATTGTATAAATAACAAATGGGAGTATCAAATAACAAATTGAATAAAGGTCAAATAATTATACAAAAGAGTAAAAATGATAAAATATATGACCTAAAAAACAAGTTATAAATATATAATAAATTTTTTAAGTTACATAATAAATTTCAAATGTTTTAGTAATTTAAAAGAAGAAGGTATAAGGAGAAGATGCGTATTAGGACGGAGATGGAACGGATATATACATACCCATCCTCGTTCCTATATTCAATTTTCAAAATTGGGTATTATCTCCATCCATTCCTCTGCCTAGTCAGTACAGGATTTGGATTTTCCATCAAAATCAAGATGAGTTTAGACATTATAGGACGGATTCATTTGTCATCCCTACTAGGCATCCTGAAATATCATGAGTATCAATCCTCCAAGTATGACATTTGGTGCTAGAGGCCCAGCCGGTACTGCTATAGCCCATATATTGAATTTAGAAAGTAATAACCCAGAACTATAGCAAAAAAACAATTATCTAGATTTTTAAAAAAAAACTTTTAATAAGGATTTTACTACTGTCATCTTTAAGATTGAGAAAAGTATGATTGTTAATAGAAAAGTCTCACATATTTGGGTGAGATTGTTTCATGGGAATTATATTTCTACACAAATAAAATTAACATAAAATTCAACAAAATCAAATCGAGAAAATAATTCATTGAAATCTACATTATTTTAAAAGTCAAGTGATTCTTTCTTGGTCTTTTAAAATAAACCACCGAATGTTGTTGCTATCTAAGAAAAAATCTTGATAGTTTTGAATGAATATCATAAGATTATTTTGATTCTTTAAAAATCTTCATTGAATACAAGTTTTTTTTCACAAAAATAAAGTCGTTTAAAATATTTTGAAATCCCAAATGAATACAACTTTTGTTTTGGAGATTAACATACTGTGTTCTCTTTACCTGTTCTGTTTAGCTAGTCATTGTTAGTATGATAAAATTAGAAAAAATCCCAATGAATCAACTGCAAACTGCTTCTCTATTATGAGAAAAAGATGTATATTTTGCATTGCTCTTCATGATTGATGGAAATTTGTTCGCTTCTTGGTTGAATTTACCTATGATTTGCTGAGGTTTGCCAAATAACAGCCTTGCCTTTTTGGAACAATAGTTCAGTGTCTCTGTTTTATTTTTTCTGTGCGCCCCAGAATATCAACCTTTGGATTTGCATGATTTTTTGCTGGATTGTACAATATCGTGATTGTCATCCGTTTTGGGAATCGAGATCTTGAATATATCATGGTGGAATACAGAATTCGTTTTGAGGTGTAATAATAATGTATTAAAGTTGAAAGTGCAAATACGCACCTAACATTGCTGAAGTGTGGTAATTGTCAATATAGGATTTCATACTTTGTTCTTCATCATTGGCCATTAATGTTTCTGGACAGCAGTTGTGGCTTACCTTTTGTTATATGTTATGACATCAGCTTTAGCTATATCCTCTGTTTACCTTTGTAAGAACTTTTGAGAAGTTTGTCGTTGTTATTTTCATAGATTCCATCCAAACTGTTTATTGCATTATTTTTATTTTTTTGCATGAATATCCTTATGGGGATATGCATTGATTAATTAGATTACGATAAATTCCCATAATTTTAAAGGTAATTTTGGGAAAACGATACAAATTGTTGATAAGTTTACTACTACTAATTAAATAAGCTAAATTGTGAGTTAAAAAGTTTTATATATGGCACTAGAGGTAGTATGTATCTATAATGCATATGGTGTTTCTGTTGTGGGTCATGTAGATCTGATTATTTTTTTTATATAGCTGAGCATCTGGTTTCTGTGTTAAGTTGCTACTGAACGTCAATTGTAGGTTACACTCGAAGTAAAAGGAGAAACCCAGATTAAAAACTTGTCTGAGAAGCTTACATCTGGTGGGATCATTCACAAACTCTGGATTGAACAACCTGAAAACATACCTACGTGCCTTGCCACAAAACCATACCCCAAGTCAATCGTATCTTCGTATTTTAAGAAGTTGAAACTCTGTAAGTGATTTCATGTTTGATGGTTCTTCAATTTTCCCTATGGCTTTTATTTGGAAGAAAATGCACTGAAGTATGATTGGTAATACGGGAATTTTTTTATTATTTGGTTTCGATTTCTTTTAACTATTGGCTCTGGATGGGGTGTGTTGTGTGTTGATTTTTGAATGAACCTCATCATAAAAATTAAAAGAAGTTTTACATTACTTGGGGCAAGTTAATTGGGGTTGTACTTTTTTGCATAATTTAAAGAGAGGGTATGGAGTTTCTTTTTTCTTGGGCTCAAGTGATCTCCCGAAAAGGTAACTGCATGAACTGATGTCTCGCCTTTCAAATATTTTTTTGTGTCCTAATATTTTTAAAATGTTCATTGAAGGTCCTTGATTCATTAACTTAACTGACACCGAAACAGGGTTAAACTGATAATTATAAAATGAAGATTATTTAAAAAGGTTAAGTTAGAGGAAATCTTAAATTCACCAAAAAAGTTTGGCAAAATTATTCCTTTGCACTCTTATCTTAGTTTCGGATTTCAATTTGTACCTTTTTCCATATTTTGTAACAAATTAGTACGTTATGTTAGCATTTGGAAAAGCTGTATGCAATTTCATTACAAAATTGGCATGTCCGATAATATAAATGTGTAGTTGGATTATTGCGTGGCGTAAAAATTATTAAATTTGGTGCCTTGTTTATGAATATGAAGTTAGTCTCTTATTTTATTTTGTTTGCAGCTGTGAAATCCATATATTTTGGGTTTTACAAGGTCTTACCAGTGTGACAAAAGGTTACTTAGCTCCCTAATTAAGTATTTATAGTCAATCACTTTTGCTTAAAAAGATAGAGGATTACTTTTGCGTATAAAAAACATTCAAATTAAAATAAGGATTACCTATTTTGTTGCTTTACCATAGGAGGCTGGGATTGTCTTCTTCCCTTAAAAGGTTTACCCCTTCTTGCATGTAGTGTTTATTCCCACCAATTACTTTTGGTGGAAACCAAATTGGAGTTTGGGTTCACTAAAATCTTTGAATGTGAAGAACAAAAGCACAAAAGCAATACTAGAAAAGGACAAACATCATTGGTAGTTAAAATGGATGGCATATTATTTAGTACAAAACTCCTGTACATGTACACAGAAAGTAGAAAATAAAATCCCTACAAATACATAGTATGTATATAGGTATGTTTATGTCTTAGCGCAGGAGGAGTGATCTGTTGCAGATGGTGCAGCAATACCTGCGTTTGGTCTTGAAGTATAAAGGCAGAAAACAGAAATTCCATCCTCTCTCTACATCCATAGCTAGGATGATCCCTCTGCAGTAAGGACATGCACCCGGTGCTGGCTGCCTCGACACCACCTTCTCCTCCTCCCCGCACACAAACACTAAACACATGATGATCTTCTTCTCCTTAATCTGTTTCTTGCTTTCTTCTGTTGTCCACCTTCTTTCTTAATCTCTCCGACCTTGGAACCAAACAAACGGGTTTCCCACAATCCCCTTTTACTTTTCTTATCTATCGTTTCCTTCTCCTCTCCGCTTCCTGTTATGCCCTCACTTGCCGCAATTCAAGACGTCTCCTTTTCTTCGAGAATGATATAATTATTATAAATCCTCATAAAATATAAAATATATTTATATACAGTGCCTTAAAAAATTTATAGGTTCAGAACATTGTTTTCGTACATGTAATCGGACGACTGACCAAGTCAGAACTTCATCACTCAACTAATTATAAGGTAAGGTGATTGATTGACCCGAGTCATGTGTTGACCAAGTCAGTGGGATTAATTCATGACTAAAAGTTATTTAACATAATCCTAAACGTGAACATATATGGGTCTGGTAACATGTTAGGATCAGTGACTGACTAAAGGTAGAGACAGAAGGAATCGTTTTCAAGGCCTCTAAGAATATTACATAATTATAGGATCAGTGACCGACTAAAGGTAGAGGTAGAAGGAATCGTTTTCGAGGTCTCCGAGAATATTACATAATTAGTCTCATCTTATTTTATTATTATACACGTGTACAGCAATTTAAGAAGTCTCACTATGTTACTACATTTTTTTTATTGTGAGAATAAAGGGTGACGTATTTGGCGCCGTAAAGTTGTTGGTAAAGCAGATTCTAAAGCGGTGCTAACTGCTCCATGAATAAATTATGGGATTTGCGTCGTCTGTTCGTAGCCGTATATATCCTATAATGTATTTAATAAGATGTGCAAATTTCTTCTGACATTTTTTTATAACATTTACACGGTTTGTTAAAGCTAAAATGGACGTATAAGGCTTGTAATTTTTATAAATATTTAAAAATTACGTTAAAAATGGACTAATCTATCTCAACCTAGCCAACTATCAATATATGTTAAAAAAAGAAAAAATTATTTTGACAACTGCAAAATGAAAGATAGAAGCTATGAAGCTCGAACATTATCTCTTAAATGACATGTTCGTGTCGAATACACACGTATCGAACATCAATATTCGTATGACACTCGTAGGTCGTAGGACATATATGAGTGAAGTCTTTAATTCAAAAAATATTTGTTGGTTTTAACAATTCTTGCACAGAGTCTTAACACAATTTTAAAAAGAAGAAATACATTAATTTTCTAAAAACTAAAATTTATTGTATAAATTTTTATTATAATTATAAAAATAAGGAACAAATTCTTTTGAATCCATCATGAAAAACATCTTTCTGAACAAAAAAAATTGAAACATACTTAGTGCACATAAAATTTTATTGTCAATTTATATAATTTATAATTATATAATATTTAGATTATATGTGTTTCCGTATCTTATATTTTAGAGATTATACATATCTTCGTATCTATGTTGTATCAGTATCTGTGTTACATAGGATAATTATAATTATAATTTAATCATTAAAATGATTTTATTTCAGTAAAAAGTTGTCTTTGATTTTTATTGTAATCAGGCAGTATGGTTATTAATATATTAACACTCATAAAAGGTGAAGCTGAATTTGTTGAGTTTGAGTTGAATATCTCAACCTATTAAATTATCGCGAGTTGTGAATAAATTTAGTTGATTGGCCAAAATTATACATATAAAATAGATCTTTAAAAAATTAACAAACCAAATTAGCAAAGATAATTGAAGATAGAAGATTAAAGGTTAGCTTATAGGGTCTGGTAACATGCTAGGGTGGGATTTGATAAAGGCATTCGGTTGATTTCGGGTTCTAATGGGCCAAAAACGAAAAAGTGCAAATCCACCATGTTCTGTAGATTAGTTTTAAATTTGAAATTTATTTAAATAACAACGAACAATTGTTTTTAAATATAAATATTTACGATTTTCTAAAAATATTACTGTTATATTTGGAAAGTATTTCAATATATTTTATTAAATACATAGTATGCATGAAACGAGTGTAAAGTATTCACAGTCTTAATAAATTACAGATGACTAAGAACATACTTTATCTATTCCTTCTTATCTTTTTCTTAACTTAAAAAAAAAATAGTCATAAGTCTCCTATTTTATCTATTTTTATTTCCACGTCACAATAAATATATAATTATTATCTTATAACTTTTCATATTATTCTTATTTAAATATTTAAAGCTTAAACTTGTATTAATTAGTTCCATAAAGTTTTATATATATAATTTTTTCTAATTTAGAGAACCAATTAACAAGGGTTGTGTTTGGATGAAAGAAATAAAATTAACTTTTAATAAATTTATGAGTCTCTTACTAAATTAAAAAATGGTTTTTATCAGAGAAGATACTAATCACCCTACAAACTTGATTTGAATTAACATAACATTTTATCAAATTTATTGTATATATAATTTTAGAAACAGAAAATATGGATGAATTCAATGAACCAAAACACACCTGACTTAGTGACTAGCATGTACACATTTAATGTGACCATTAATGTTGAAGTGGTCAATTAGAGTTTTTTTTTTTATTGATAACTTGGGAGAAATGAATTTTGTTTTAAAATTGAAATATTGTTTTAGATTTAAAATGTTTGAGTAATTGAGTGAGTGTGTTTTTCCTTGGGGTTGGTAATGTGCAACAATCCTGTGGTTGGATTTAAAATCTTGAATTAATTGAGTTTTTGTGTTTTATTAATGGATGTTTATAATATGCAAGAAATAAATGTAATAGTTAAGTCCCAATCGATCCAATCTAAATGAGTGCAATGCATTTGTGATGGATGAGATTGATTTAGGTTAGATTTGACAACAACATTATGTAAAACCTAATCCAATTATTAGATTGAATAATGAGATTAGTTAAACAGTCTAATCGTTTTCCACCCTATTGATGTTTTAAAAAAAGGATAGATATGATTTGCATTCCTTTTGTTCCAACAAAATAAAACCATGGATCGGTGCTGGAAAAACTAATATTCTTCCACTTGCTTCCTACCTTTTTCTTGAACGAAAATATATTTATTAAAGTGACAACGATGATAAAGCAAAATAAAAGCATGGGTTTAAATTTAATATTATTGGGTATATAATTAAAATAATTAGAGTAGATGGGAACATGGTGAGATTGGGTATGATTGATTCCGCCATTAACACACCTGAAAATCAGTCTGAAGCAAGAACGATCCATGGAAGAAAATTAGATTAGAAAGGAAAAAGATGATGTTGATGTTCAAGCATAGAGCACTTGGCAACTACAAGGTGAGAATTCACGGAAAGCACGCGGAGCCTCCACCACCTGCCACGTCACAATAACGTCACCACCACAACCTTTGCCTTTGCCTGAGACCACCTCAACACTTCCAATTGCCACGTTCAAACCACGACACGCCACGTAGATTCGGTCGTCCAACCCCGTGCCGCAAAACGGCCGCTTCATAACTTCCCTCGGGAATCTCCCACCTCCCACCACGCGCCACGTGTCGCGTTCTTCGTCGTACACCTTCACCGGCGAGTCTCCGTACTCCGCGATCATGAAAACTCTTCCGCCCGCCGCCACGCCCACCC
>Ga0123341_1007035_pt1 | contig 10228 bp, 8 predicted proteins | sample Turbeapinknodule_FD_89959 | JGI IMG/M metagenome (GOLD analysis project Ga0123341, IMG submission 89959) | Root nodule microbial communities of legume samples collected from Mexico - Turtle bean Mexico pink nodule | ecosystem: Host-associated > Plants > Roots > Nodule | place: Mexico: Nepantla...
TGTTTTATCGATATAGTTCACCAAATATCTCCTTAAGCTTGCTTACGTGCTTATGACATAAGTTTGATTTTATACTATATCATCTACACATACTTCTATTTTTGTTTCTTGAACATGTGATCCATTAGTCTTTGGTAAGTGGTCTCCATATTCTTAAGGCCAAAAAACGTGACCTCATAGTAGTAATTTGTTAAATTTTTTATGAAGGTCATTTTTTGCTTTTCTAGAAAATGCATTTTGATTTTGTTGTGTTGAGAGAAAAGTTCAACAACTCAAGATTTTAATTAGTGCTTAAAAATAGCTAAGAATAAAACATGATTATACTTCTTTTGTAAGATGATAGTATAATAAAAACATCAAATAATTTAAGATGCAAATATTTCGTTTGAAAAATAATATATTGTGTAGTCTTTTTTATAAAACACACATAAAATAGATTATATATGCACCAATCAAACAATACACATAGAGTAAGAAAACCTCGTACTTAAATAAATATCCAAATGCTTGCTCTATGCTTGCAGGGAATGCTCGTCTGTCATTCAAAATCAAATATAAAACAAATATCAAAGATATCTCAAGACATGAGTTAAAGCTATTTTCTTCATCAACTTCCTGACCCAAAGAGTCTTTCAATTGATCTGACCCAACTATCAACCTCGTATAGCATGTACATTAATCATGAATTAGTACAAAATGTTATACTACCTAGGGAGATAAAAGTTGAGTTACCAAGGTTGTTGTGAGGAGAAAGGAGTGAAGATGAAAGGTACATTAAATACAATAATTATATTGAACCTCGCCATATGCAGAAAGAATGTGCATAGAAGATGAAGATGCTCAACGACTATAAAAACTTCTTAATAGGTACCTTTTTCCAAAGTCTATTTAAAGCCTTCCTTCCAGAAGAAGAAGAAAGGAGATATCATGCCAAGATGTTGCTTAAAATAAAAGTGTTCTCAAAGTTAAGAGAGTCGAGGTTGCATTATACTAAAAATGTTAACAAGATGATAAATCAAACCTTACAGGTTCATAGGAGGATCATCAAGCTTAAAGAATATTAAAGCTCTAGGATCCAAAGGAACTTCATGGAAAATACTGAGAGTGCTTATCCAACTACCTAGGAGAGTGAGCCTAACTATGATATACGTTGAAAGATGCTACCCTCTAGAGTGTAATATAATCTGAACTAGAAAAGAAAGCCTAAATACATTAGAAATGTGATATAACCATTTGTTAAAGAAAATATGAAAATATGTCAATTAACTGATTTAATTGAGCTGTAAATATGCGTCTAATGTGACCTTTCTAAGTATAAAATAAGATTTAGAACATGTTTGTCTAATCATATTAGTTATAAGTTTTCTTTAAGAAAAATATTTTGTGCTTCGTCACACGAAACCTATTGAAAAATATTTACAAAATGATATTTTCTTAAGTCTACTGATAAGTGCTAAATTTCAGTAATATTTCATATTAAACTATAGGTACTTATGAATATTAATTTCTAAAATAAGTATAAAATAATCCCTAATTTATGAATTTATACCTTTTTACATATTTTATGATTTTAATTTGAATAAGAACGATTTATTCTCAAATTTGTGTTAATTTCAAGATTTTAGGGAAGAATGGAGATAATTGGGCAAAAGAAAAATATACAAAGTTAAAAAGAGAAAGTTGGAATACATCAACACTCATAAAAAATGCCTAAATTTGCAAAAAGCCAAGATGTCACCAGTGGATCTCGCTCAAGCGAGTAGAATCTCGCTTGAGTGAGATAACGCTAGTGACGTTGGGCCTTTTTATGTTTTACTCGTCCAAGCAAGCACATTAATGCCCAAGTGAGAAGTCACTTAAGCCTAAGCAAATTAGGTTAAATAGGGGGCTTGAGACACAATCCTAGGGTGCCAGATTAAGAAGAAAACACCATTGAGTGACTTGTAACTCAATTGGGAAAATAGGAGAAATGAAAAACATTAGAAGAGATAGTCGTCAAAGAGAAACATCATGGATATTCTTTTCATGTCATCCTTGCGTGTAATAGTCATCATGAGTGGTTAATTCTACCCTTTGAGATTCGGAGTACTCTATTCAAACTCTTATGTATTGAGGTGATATTTGAATATAATATTTTGTTCTTGATTGATTATTGGTATTATTATTTTGCTTCTAATTCTTGATCTAGAATCTTAAATCTGACTGAAAAATATTTTTATGGTTTTGACCTAAACAATAATACTTAACATATTTGAGTGCTAGGAATAGACTTGAAATGTTAATTGTTATTAACTTCTGAGCTGGATTCGAAGTTGTTTTTATAAATATGCGAGGAATCGATATTTATGAAGCATCTTAATAATTTTATATGCTAGAAATTGATATAAATGAATTTTATACGGACATCAACATCAATCAAAGGACATAATGTTACCATGCTAATCAAAATACATAAGAGTGAGAAAGATGAAACTCAATCCCTATTTTACCATCTTGAAGCAACAAAATCTTTGCCTTGTTTTTTGATTAAGCATTGTCATCACAACAACTTTCAACACATTCTTACTATTATGTTTTATATTTAGTAAATATTTTACTTAATTATTCAACTGTTCCTTGTGGGTTTGATATCCGTCCTTAGGGACACATTATTACTTTTGACAACACAGTACACTTGGTATACAAGTTGATGTAATAATGTGAGTCTACTCTTTCTCTGAAAAATTCGACTATCTGATCTTGGTATGTATGTATTACATCCTCATATATTCAATAGATTATTTAGATCAAACTCCCCTAATCGACTAGGATTTTCATCACAATAAAATTTTTCACTTTAATTGTGATAACCATCAAAATGTCTTGTTGTGGGTTGATAATTTTAAAATCAACATCCGTGAAAATAATAGATGACATTGTCACTAATTGCATTAGCCGACTGCACTACGTGTAAGTGCCTTCTTCTAGCTGAGTTTGAACTTCCTCTCTCAGTGAAGTCTTCAGCTATGGTATTAATAACCACGCAAGGGGCGATTATTATTGTCCCCTTTGTCTCTTTGCAACAAAAACTTTGTCTCTTTGCAACAAAAACTGTACTTCTTCGCTTGTCTTCGTACTTCACATATTTTTTAAGGTGCCTCGCCTACACCAACTTCTCAATTTTGTCTCTTAATGTCACGCAATCTTCGATGTTGCCTACCCCTAGAGAGGTTTGTGCAGACGCATGGTACAAAGCCCAACTTCTATTTTTGAGATCGAAGGTATTGGTTGTGGTTTCATGGTGTCCCTTGCCTTCACGTTTTATCCAGAGCCATAACTAAAATGACTGGCCTCACTCTTCCTTAAGTGTTGTCCAATTCTTGCATTCTCATTCTTCCCACCTTCTACTTCATCAATGTTCTTCCTTTTCCAGCTCTCTAGCTCCATTTGAAGCTTCAGCACAAGGCAACCTTATTCGTATTGGTTTAGGGTTAAAACCATATTATCTTTTCGGATAATTCTGTCATCTCTAAATCTTCTACCATAAAGTGTGCTCATGACCTTCTTAAAACACTTGCCTATGTTACGTGTTGACCAAAAACTGAGAATGGGTAGAAATCTATGAAGCTCAGACACTCCTCTTAAATGGTGTGTCAGTGTTGGATACTCATATCAGACACCGACACTCGTATGACACGTATCCGTGAAATGTTCAATTCAAAAAGTATTTGTTGGATCTAACAATTCTAGTACGGTTCTAACACAATTTTAAAAAGGAAAAATATATTAATTTTCTAAAAACTCAAACTTATTGTATAAATTTTTATTATGATTATAAAATTAAGAAACAAATCTTTTTGAATCGGTCATGAAAAACATTTTTCTGCTCCAAAAAATAATCTGGAACATACTTGTACACCTAAATTGTCAATTTATATAATTCATAATTATATAATATATAGATTCATGTCCCCGTGTCCTATATTTTCTCTTCGTGTCCGTGTCCATGTCGTATTAGTGTCCGTGTTACATAAGTAGAAATCCTTACAAAGATATTCCGACTCTGAAATCAGTTTTTTCAAAATAAATAGTGTAATAAATGCGTAATTAATGAAGCATAAATACCATGAAATCATCACCTATTTACATTAGTTTTACCAAATTCTAACAAATGTGGAACTTCGAGATGAGCCCGTACATGTTATAGTTCTTATCGTCGAGGTAATCCCTACTTTAACTTAATACGCTTATTTAAGTGAGTGTTAATTAGGTTGTTAATCCAAACTTATTCTTGGTGTGTCCCGTACAATAAAATATAGAACAAGATTGAAGAAGAAAATTGAGAAAAATTTCATTGTAAATTAGTAATTTAAATATAAAAATCAAAAGTTCTTCAAAGAATCTAAAAAAATATTACAAAGCATAAAACTCCATTTATAAATGTATTCAAAAACTTAATTACAAAAATTAAAAAATAAGTAGTTATACTATGAACTTAAGTCTAATAGATTAGATTAGGTTCATTCATTTATTTAATAAACCTATAGGATATAATATGCAAAAAAGAATTCTTAATTAAAAATAATAAAAATAAATTCAAAATCCAACAAATACCTAATAAAATGTAAAGTTTCAAAATATACAATATAGTTTCAAACTTAGTCATATATCTCATCCACGCAATTTTTCCTAGCTCATTGAGTGTGATTTTTATTGTGGTTTCTCTCGGAGTTGGACTTAAACCACTTATGTTTATATTTTATCGTTTATTTGAATTTCTTGGACAGGTTTTGAATATACGAAAACACTTAATTGCTACTAGAATTGAGTAAAAATTGGTCGTTTTGTTATTCTAGCTATTTTACTCGTTTTGAGTTCTTCTGTTTAATTTGCTAGCTATACTAATGGTTTATTTTGAAGTTATCTTTAAACCATGAGAAAGTGGTTTAAAATGATAAGAATCCTTAGAGTTAGGTTTAGGGTTCATAGAGTCCAAATCTAAGAGGTTCTATTCATAAATCTTTTGCTTAAACAAGTTTGACTTTATCTCTTAAGTGTGAGTGACAAAATATTGGGAATGCCAATGGACATAATTTAATTGAGTCAAGAACAAAGACTGGGGATGTATTTGTGTTAAACCCAAGTTAGGGATGCATACTCTAAGCTTTGATGATAGAGAAATAATGAAATTAATTTTAGCTCTATCAACCTAAATTCCCTACTAGAGACTATGTGCCCCAAAACTATATCTTATACTACCATAAAATAATACTTTTCAAAATTTAGCACAAGTTCACTTTCAATGCACATGTGTGGTACCCTAGATAAATTCTCTAAACATGCATCAAGTGAAATAAAAAATCATTGACACCTCCATGCATCAAGTGAAATAAAAAATCATTGACACCTCCATGCAACTTTTCAATAAATCATTCACACTTCCATGCAACTTTTCAATAAATAAAAAAAAATACTCATCTTACATTTCTAAAAAGTTGTTCAAAGGGTTACATAAATCAAATGACATTCTAGTAAGCATCGGTGTCAAATGAATATATAAATGTGCTCTTGTATTGGTTCTCTAGTAATGTGAATTTACATATAGCTTAAGAATCCACCTAAAAAAATAGGAATAGGATTTACCTACAAATCTCTCAAAAAACTAATCAATGAATACAAGAGGAAAGTCGTTCTTCTAATTTGTCAGTTAAGTCACTTATAATTTATGTAAACACTCCAATTATTTTATACCCTAATTAGGACCAAAATCATTATTTTGATTCTCCGATATTCTAATTTTCATAGGAACCACCCATGAAGGACTAACTCACTAGTCATCATACTTGAACGAAAAGATTGATATAGACAATGGTTAGAGATAAGAATAGGTCATGACAAATATGGATAATGTCTACTTACCTATCATGTCCAAAAACAATTGTATCATTACTCGCTCCACTACCAGTTGGGTAGTCACAACAAAAATACCAACATATTTTTTTATACTCGTGGTTCTCCATGAATACCTACAAATATTTTTAATTTATATTTTTTAATTTTAAATATTTTTTTTCAAAATATAAAAATCAATAAAAAAAAATTTAAATTATAATTCAAATAAAATGGTACAATAAAATGTTAATGCAAATAAATTTGGATTTTCTTAAAAACAAATTAAAGTGAGTTGCATCCAAAGTATAAGTTTTAAAAATATTTTTTAAAAAAACTTCAATTTTATAAGTATAAATAAAAATATAAATAATTAAAATCAAATTCTAAACCATTCTTCAATTATTAATATTTTTCTTGCAAATAAATTTTATTTTGATCACTTAATTCTATAAAAGAAAAATATTCAAAATAAAAATCACTAACAATGATTAGCAAGTATGTGTGGGTTGAATATTCCTACAAGACCAAAACTCTGCAGAACACTTCCTCTTATTGCAATCTTCTCGTCTTTTCGGTCTTTCGGTTAGGCTTCTTTCGGTTGGATCTCCTTTGGTCTGGACACGATGGGGAGAGTACCTGCGAAGACACTCTGACGATCAAGTCAGACCGAGAGCTAGGTACCAGAAGAGTAGGGAGTGAATAGTTACCTCGAGTGTTGTGCCTCTTCTGTTATTTATACTGCTCTAGATGGGTTATGGTTGCCATGGGCCTGCTTTAGGGTCCATACGAAGGCTCAATTGTGCCTTAACCGTGCTTATCACCTAAGTTGACTTGTTTATACCTAATTACGTGTTTAGCTTTGAATCTTGTCGTCTAGTTGGTTTTGTCGTCTGGTCGGCCTTTCGGCCATCCAGTAGTACATATGCCCCCAGGCTCGAGTGAGTTGGTTTAAACGTAACGTAGAGTCGAATTTTCGTGAGTCTTCGCAGGCTGAGAGGTTTTCTAGCGAACTCTCTTGGCCGAGAGGTTTTTCTTTCGTACTCTTGGCAGGGATTCACTTGGGTGAATTCTTCCTTGGCCGAGATGTTTTCTTTCGAACTCTCTTGGCCGAGAGGTTTTCTTGCGAACTCTCTTGGCTGAGAGGTTTTTCCTTCGTACTCTCGGCAGGGATTCACTTGGATGAATTCTTCCTTGGCCGAGAGGTTTTTCTTTCGTACTCTCGACAGGGATTCACTTGGGTGAATTCTTCCTTGGCCGAGAGGTTTTCTTGCGAACTCTCTTGGCCGAGAGATTTTCTTTCGTACTCTCGGCAGGGATTCACTTGGGTGAATTCTTCCTTGGCCGAGAGGTTTTCTTGCGAACTCTCTTGACCGAGAGGTTTTTCTTTCGTACTCTCGGCAGGGATTCACTTGAGTGAGTTCTTCCTTGGCCGAGAGGTTTTCTTTCGAACTCTCTTGGCCGAGAGATTTTTCTTTCATACTCTCGGCAGGGATTCACTTGGGTGAATTCTTCCTTGGCCGAGAGGTTTTCTTGCGAACTCTCTTGGACGAGAGGTTTTTCTTTCGTACTCTCGGCAGGGATTCACTTGAGTGAATTCATCCTTGGCCGAGAGGTTTTCTTTCGAACTCTCTTGGCCGAGTGATTTTTCTTTCGTACTCTCGACAGGGATTCACTTGGGTGAATTCTTCCTTGGCCAAGAGGTTTTCTTGCGTACTCTTTTGGCCGAGAGGTTTTTCTTTTGTACTCTCGGTAGGGATTTACTTGGGTGAATTCTTCCTTGGTCGAGAGGTTTTCTTTCGAATTCTCTTGGCCGAGAGGTTTTTGTTTCGTACTCTCGGCAGGGATTCACTTGGGTGAATTCTTCCTTGGCTGAGAGGTTTTCTTTCGAACTCTCTTGCCCGAGAGGTTTTTCTTTCGTACTCTCTGCAGGGATTCACTTGGGTGAATTCTTCCTTGGCCGAGAGGTTTTCTTTCGAACTCTCTCGGCCGAGAGTTTTTTCTTTCGTACTCTCGGCAGGGATTCACTTGGGTGAATTCTTCCTTGACCAAGAGGTTTTCTTTCGAACTCTCTTGCCCGAGAGGTTTTTCTTTCGTACTCTCGGCAGGGATTCACTTGGGTGAATTCTTCCTTGGCCGAGAGGTTTTCTTTCGAACTCTCTTGGCCGAGAGGCCGAGAGGTTTTTCTTTCGTACTCTCGGCAGGGATTCACTTGGGTGAATTCTTCCTTGACCGAGAGGTTTTCTTTCGAACTCTCTTGGCCAAGATACCGAGAGGTTTTTCTTTCGTACTCTCGGCAGGGATTCACTTGGGTGAATTCTTCCTTGGCCGAGAGGTTTTCTTTCGAACTCTCTTGGCCGAGAGGCCGAGAGGTTTTTCTTTTGTACACTCGACAGGGATTCACTTGGGTGAATTCTTCCTTGGCCGAGAGGTTTTCTTTCGAAGGAATTCATACGTAGCTGGTAAGTCTGATTTCATTAAATGTGGTGCTTCGTTAAGACATTCTTTAATAAAAAACCCTTGAGAAAGAAGATTGAAGTTAGGAAATAGGATACCCTTAATACATATAAGCTAAAATACATTTTCAAATGACCGGCGTTCCACGTCCTGGGAACTTCCCGACCATTCAACTGTTATAGGCGGTATGTGCCGTTTTGAATTTTTTCTCTGACCTTGAAGGGTCCTTCCCAATTTGCATTGAACTTTCCTTCTGTTGGGACTTTACGAGCTTCTCCTTTCATCCTCCAAACCAAGTCTCCCTCTCGGCATTGAGGGCTTATTCCATGACTCTTGACCTTTCGATCGTCAGGGGTGTAACGGGTGAAACACGGTCCTTGGGAAAATCTCTAGGCTTCCCGAATTGTGTTGGTCTACTTCTGTCACCCCTCCTCTCAGGTTCATCAGGTGCCTGAGCCTTGTTTCGAAATTCTTTCAATTCCTCCAGCTGCATGTATTTGGTGGGTCTTTGGCACAACTCATCCAATGTCGTGGCCGGTTGCATGCATAAACTATATAAAAATGGTCTTGGTTTTAGTGCGGTTACCATGTGGTGCATCGCCACTTTGGGACTAAGGTTCCGTATATCCAAAGCCATCTTGCTAAATCTGTTCATAAAAGCTCTCAAGGACTCCGACTTTTCCTGTCGGATATTCACCAAGGCGATCGAAGTGAGGTGGTGTGGTCGACTGGTAGTGAACTGAGCTCCGAACTTAGTTGCAAGCGTGTCAAAACAATCTATAGACTAAGCCAGTAGCCGAGTGAACCAGCTTAAGGATGCCCCCTTAAGAGAGGAGGGAAATATTCGGCACCATAACGCGTCTTCTGCTGTATGCAAGCCAACCTAGGTCAGGTACGCGTTTATATGTTCATCTGGGTCCGTGGTTCCATCATACTTATCCAATGTAGGATTGTTCCAAGTTCCCAACAAAGGAACTTCAAGGATGGTTTCAGCAAAGGGGCTTCTTCGGGGATTCGTGCCTAACGCGTTAGTTGAGGCCGGTCTGACATTTTCTTGATATGAACTTCCGACCTCATGTATATCCATGTTCGCGTTGTCACCCGGTGGGGTATCATCCACGGCCTCCGGAATATCCGGCTTCTCAGCGAACTTTTGTTTCATCCGGGCATTCTCCTTTCTCAAAGTTTTCGTCTCCTCCTCACTCCTTCACTTTATTCCTCTAATCTCTTCTTCGTTTTTCTTTTTCAACAACTCCATCTCCTTCTGTATCTTTAAGATTAATGCCATAGGATCTGGGTGACTGGTTTCCTCTTGCACATTCCTATCGTTGCCCGTCATGTTCCTCGTAGTTACCATGTGGATATTTCGTGGGGTTTTCTTTCGGCCCCATGGTGGGCGCCAAAATGTTCCTACAAGACCTAAACCCTGCAGAACACTTTCTCTTGTTGCAATCTTCTCGTCTTTCTGGTCTTTCGGTTAAGCTTCTATCGGCTGGATCTCCTTTGATCTGGACACGACTTGCGAAGACACTCCGAAGATCAAGTCAGACCGAGAGATAGGTACCAGAATAGTAGGAAGTGAATAGTTACCTCGAGTGTTATGCCTCTTCTGCTATTTATACTGCTATAGATGGGTTATGGCTGCTATGAGCCTGCTTTAGGGTCCAAACAAAGGCCAATTGTGCCTTAACCGTACTTATCACCTAAGTTGGTTTGTTTATACCTAATTACGTGTTTAGCTTTGCATCTTGTCATCTAGTTGACTTTGTCGTCTGGTCGGCCTTTCGGCCATCCGGTAGTACAACCATAATATTTGTATCCAACCCATAAACAAGTGGGTAATTAATATATATATATATATATATATATATATATATATATATATATATATATTTTTTAAAAA
>Ga0123341_1007036_pt1 | contig 10228 bp, 2 predicted proteins | sample Turbeapinknodule_FD_89959 | JGI IMG/M metagenome (GOLD analysis project Ga0123341, IMG submission 89959) | Root nodule microbial communities of legume samples collected from Mexico - Turtle bean Mexico pink nodule | ecosystem: Host-associated > Plants > Roots > Nodule | place: Mexico: Nepantla...
GTATTATTATATTTATAATAATGATTATTATTATATAATTTATTTATTATAAATAACTATATATTTTTTTTATTACAAATTTATTTTATTATTAGTTATTATTATTTCATTTTATTAAAATATTTTAAACTTATTTAATAACTAATATTTGTAATGAAGTCTACTTTTTATTAATGAAAAATGTAAAAAAAAAAATGTACAATCCTAAATAAAAATGGACAAATTTGAAAAAAATTCAATTATGTTTTTCCTTTGGTTTTCTTCATTTTAAGAGGAGAAGAGATTTGTTCTTCACACTTATATTTTTTCCGTCTTTTTTCTACAAAATCATGGATATATTTTTACATTTTTACTTATGAATACTACATCCATAAAAATAAACAAACTCGGATGATTAAAAAAAATATATATATATAAATTATCTTTTGTCTCAACTCTTAAACCAGATGATATGAGATAATATTGAATGTAAAAAACATTAAAATTATTTTAAATTACCAATTACGGAATGCATAATTTTTTTAATACACCATTTACTATTTATTGTGCAGAGTGCGAAAAAAGAACATAAACGAAACATTTATCACCGTTCTTAAATATTAATTAATTTTTTTATAATAATTGAAATATTTATTAATAATGTACTAAAAAATAGTACTGCATTTAATTTTACAATGACCATATTAAAATAACACCTCTAATAAATTATAATAATTAATTCACTATATAAATTTTATACATTAAATTAATACTTGTAATAAAGTCATAGCATAAAAAATGGAAATATTAATTAAAGCGTGTCTGAAAAAGTACTTTATTAATTATATAGTAATTGTATTAAAATAATACCTCTAATAAATTCACACAATATAAAAATATTTATATATTAAAAGTCATACTTCTTTAAGCATTGGCTTTGGAGAAAACAATAAATCAACTATAAGGTCCTATGATGTAATAACTGTAAGGTTAAATTACAAAATTGCCCTTTAAACGTTTTTATTATTTTTATTCTTTTCAACATGACTAGGTAAAGGTAAAACTGGTCTCTTACCGAAACAGTAGGTTGTAGGTAACCAATCTACCACGTTCAACTCAAGGGTCTTAATCTTAACCGTGTTATTAACTGTTTGTTTACTAAAGATTTTTAAAAATATGAATTTATTAAAATAGTTATTTCTTTTTACTTTAATTATTTGTATTTATTTTTTATTTTTAACTAGCCGAAAAACTTATAAGCATGTTTATGCAAAAAAAAATTATCACGCCGTTTTGTAATTTTTTGTACATTTTTTTAATTTGTTATAATACAAAAGTGAGAAAATTAAATATACATTATATTATAATAATTATGTTATGATAAAAAATTAATTATATAAAATAAAATACATTTTTAATATTTACAAATTAATTATATTTAAAATATAAATAATTTAATTTTTAATCTACATGAGAGAGTATTTTCATTTTTTCCTATTAATAAATTTATTATTTCATATAAAAAAATCCTTAATCCACTAATTATTTTAACTCCTAAAATTCACCTAAATAAATAATGTCTGAAAATAAACATTTCCCAACATAGTCAAAGATGAACCATTATAAGAATATCTCTATTTATAACATTATTTTAAAGCAGGTCGATAAAAAATATTTTACCCAATGCATGTAAAGGGTGTTTCCATATTGATTTGAGGGAAAAAAATATTTAACTCAAACATTACATTTATTTGTAATCAGTTCGGTTTGAATTAATTATCCTTTAATAAAATTGTTTTTATAAGATAAAATATAATTTAAAATTATCATAAAATTTTTTTAGTGGCTCGTATATTATTTCTATGAATGTATTAGAATTTGATATTTTTTATTTCATTCTTACCCTTTTTAGTTGAAATATCAATAAAATATATGTTGGATATAATTGTTCAGTTTGTGTAGCTGAGCTGATTAAACACCTATTGGAAGTTTATGAGTTTTTTTATTATTGTTATTTAATAATTGACAAACTAAGTAGGTTCATTTTTTTTTTTATCAAGATTCATGCATGTGGTTTTTATTCCCTTTTTTTTCATGAATAGTTTTTTAAGCTTTCTTTATTTTGTGTAGCACATCCATAAGAGACAAAGGAATTTGCAAGTTATAGACTTCACTTAATAATGGAGATATGTTGTCAAATTTATACAAATTCAACTTTTTAATTTTTCTTTTTAATTTTTTTGGATTGATTTGTGTTTTTTATTTATTTGATTAGATTTATAACCTTACATGCAATTATGAGAGAATTTGAACCAAGGCTAATACTTCATATAACTATAATTATCATGTACATATTATGACATAGGGTTACTCAAAGACGAAATATTGTAAAATTAACCTTATTTTTAAAATAAAATATGTACATTGATTTATGAATAACTATATATTTTAATACTAGTTTATGTTAGGTTTCACTCTTTTATATGCATTATCATATACTAAGTATATTTATTAAAGTTTTCAAACATGAAACAAGAAAATTAAAAAGTACTAAATAGAAGATAATTATTGATAAATTAATCTCATCAATATATATATATAACTATAATAATACATTAATTATATTGTTTCATAACTTTAATAATAGAATAATATATAAATACAAGTGTTGATGGAATATATAGTAGGAAATTTAAATGACACGTTTAAAAAAAATTATGTTAACATTTGAGTCATTCTAAGTTTCTTAAATTTACATATCTCGACTTCATAAGTTATAGTAAGTTTAAGATATATAATATCTAAATACATACATATATTATAGATGTGTGATAAACTCTCTATCTTTCTCACCACTTGATTTAGACTTTTGGTGAAGTCAAAATATATTTGTTAAACATGAGTGTTAGTACTTAATACACACATTCAAATAATGGTTCTCATATGATTACAACTTTATGATCTTAACTGAATTCATAATCATCAATATAACATAAAAAACAATCATATATCATAATAATATTAGATGAATAATATTGAACTAAATAATTTCATAGACTATAAAAATGTCCTTGGAGCAAAGGTAGGTTGTTTGAGTGACTTACTTAAAAAACACATGAAAATATGCCATTCAAGTCTCCCCACTCTAGTTGTGTTATGTTGATTGGGCAAAAACTTGTATCTCTTAAACGTCTTGTCAACACTTAGATGGTAATTTAAATTAAAACAAAGTGCGATAAATTTTACATTGTTTAAGTTTCAAAGTAATGCTTGAACGATATACAATTGTATAACTCTAGAAAACAAAAACTAAAGACCCATCTAAACCTACAAAACTTCATTACTTTAATGATCAATTGCCACTTGAGTGATCAACCACCACTTAAGTGATGAGCTTCCAAATAAGAAAGGGTAACCAGTGTGTCTCCCTCACTTAAGTTTTGGCTCCTAACTTAATTGAAATAGTTATCATTCATGCATTCAACTGATCAATCAAACGATAATCTTTTGCTCTAATTTTGCTCTAAAGGTTAAAACCATTAATTGAACATTGCTTGAGCGAAAGCTCTATGCTCAAGTGAGATATATAGAAATTAACAAATTTTATAGAAAATTCTAAAACTCAACCAAAACTAATTTTGACCAAATCAACCCTCCTAAAAAGTTTAAAATACATGTTTATACTCAATAAAAACAAAAATTACTCAGAATAGTTAACCATACTTATTTTCACCTTTCAAACCATTGTCAAGTTCAAAGGAAAAAAAAAACTGAGAAAGAAAAATGTATAAAAAAAGAGAAAGAGGTAGTTTGTTAAAAAAAGAAAAAGAAAAAAAAACAAAGAAACGATAAAATTGAGACCCATAAACTTTTAAAAAAATATTGCAAAGTTTTTCTATAATATTTTACCTTCTTAAGTATTACTCACATATTATTTTGATATTTTTAAAATATTTTTACATGCATATTTCTTCGGATATATAGTTCTATTTGAGACATTAATAAACAACTTTTGCAAGGAAAATTTGAATTGTAGTAGATCAAGTCTCTTCATTAAATTAAAGTCTTGTTTAATTTTGTATTATTCCTTTTTAATAATGTATATATGTACTTTTTTGTTCTAATTTAAAGCACACTAAGGAATCTATAATTTAAATCATGTTATTATTACAAGATATGTATGGTTATCAACTCTCAACCGAATTTATCTAAAAGTCATCACAAGATTGTCAACGGAGAATTAAAGAATAAAATTATTTCAAATCAATTTACTGTCATAAAAATTTGCATAATATGATTGAAAACCTTGGAAATAGTTATGTATACACATAATAAAATTCGAGTTTATTATTACAACAAGCTTAGAAATGGTTATTTAACAACAAAGGGAGTTACAAAATAAAATGATTTCTAATCATTTTGCTATAATGAGAATTTAGATAGGTGTAAACAATCCAAGTAAAGATTATCACGCCACTGAAATTTAAATATCATAAATAACTATACCCAAATAAACCAATAAATCGATAAACACAATAAATGCATATATTGTCTTCATTTTTTTCATCATCATGATCATAATAAGATATAGGTTTATAATAACTATATTATTCATTTTCACTTTCACTTTCAACTTCATTTCTTTATTAATTTAAACATTGAAATATTTACAATTTATATTTTGAAAAAATCATTTAATATGAATAATAAGAAGTTAACTTTAAGTGTAACTCAATCTTACAAAACAGTTTATAAAATGTGAGATTTTCAACATACCCTTACACTGAGACGTGTCAACTCGTGCATGAGACTATATTATGGATGGTCCGATACTGAATGATATGATAAGTCTAATAAACTCTCATATGATAGACTCTAAATGACTCTATATTATATTAAGAAGTAGACTTTATTAAACCTAAATTAACCTTGTAAAAACGGTTTATAAGATACATTCATTTATATACTATGAAATGTTCTTACCTTTAATTGATGTGTCAACACACTTCCCTCACATTGAGACTTATCGTGTGTGAGACTATATGTTATGACGGTCCAATAACAATTAATGACCTGATAAGCCTAACAAGAAACTCTTATAAGATATACTTTATATTAAAAAAGAAACTTTAAGTCCAATGTAATCTTATAAAATCAATATATAAATTAATTTTACATCTATTTATATTCTACAAAATATCCTAATATCTAATAGATATTTCAATATATAATTAACAACTTTATGAAATTTATTACACCATAAACTACTTGCATTTAATATCTATACAAAATAATATCTCTTCTTTCTATATCACGAGAATTCTCTTCATCACTCACCAGCCATTTTCCTATCCCAAGCATGCATTGGGCACACGTAACTGCTAATTGTTCACTACCAAAAAAAGTCTTATGCAACATGTAATCATAAGTAATCCATCTGTGTTTTTTACTTTACAATTTTTTCATCTTCCTGGTGGCCTAATGTAATAAACTGCAAGAGGAACTTGTGCTGGCACGTGTACTCCACGCGCGTGAACAATGCTGACAGCACTGCCAGTAAAAACATCAACCTTACCGTTTACCTTTCCACACAAGAGAAATCACCTGTTACCACTGTCAGGGCAAAACGGTCACAGTGCCCACAACTCAGAAAAAAAATCATATTTTTTTGTGTATATATACTACTATACAGCTCCCACCACCTCACACCAAACTCAATTATACAAGACCCTGAAGAAAGACACAACAACCATTGTTACTTTCCATTGATTGAGCCAAAGCTTTGGCTTTTCTCGGATAATTTTCCATTGGGTACAAGAAAGTCTCAAACTTTCACCGAAAGAGCAAGGATCTGAGATGTGTGGGGGTGCGATTATCTCCGACTTCATTCCGGCGGGGCCGGCCGGCCGGTCCCGACGCGTGACCGCCGACATCCTGTGGCCGAATTTGAGGAAGCGGTTCTCGAAGCCGCTGCTGGACGATGATTTTGAGGCGGGGTTCAGAGAATTCAAGGATGACTCTGAAATCGAGGATGATGATGATGAGGACGAGGAGGACTTGATGGTGATTGGTGTGAAGAAGCCCTTTGGCTTTACACGCCCCAACAAGACTTCTAAGTCTCTCTCTCGTGGTAACTTTACTTGATTATCATCCTTTGAGTTTTTGGTGGTGTTTTTTTTTGTTGTTTATTTTTAATCTGGAGTTGTTGTTTCGGTTTTGACATACATTCCTTGCTTCGGTGCTTTGGGTTTCTTTTGGTTGTCGAGTGATGGAAAAGTTATGAGTTTTTCATGTTTGTGCCGTTTCTGAAACAAAAAACTGTCGAAGAAATGGATTTTTTTTAACATAAAAAATGCTTTTGATGTATGGTTTTCTGGGATGTCATTTTCTGTTTTGTTTTTATTCTTCCGGTAGTTCTGTTTTTGGAGTTGACCTGGTATGGGGAATTTTATTGAAATCGTTCTGGATCTTGTAAGCGTTGAAGAGATGTATTTGCTTTATGGAATTTATTTGTAAAAATCAAGGGAACATTCTTTGTAATTATTTTGGGGCTTGTTGTGTCTATGCACTGTGGATGAAATTTGGGGATTACATCAATTGACTTTAGAGCCGCATGTATCGGGATATGATTGTTGAGATCCAATTAGAGTTGGTTTCAGTTGCTTGTTTAATCATCTCATCATACCAAGGTGCAATTTCTTTAGGGCTCTTGATGATAATTTTGTTATTTTGGTGAAGTTGAATTTTGCACTCCACCTTGTTATAAAACTTTTATGAGCTGGGTAGTTATCTTTTAGGGGGTTTTTCTTCTGGATGATAAAAAATGTAGGAAAAATATTGTTTCCTTTGGCTTTGACTAGGTGTTTTTAAGCATAGCTAAGGATCATTGACTAGATCAGTGCAGGAATTCATTTGCAAGTGCCTTTGGGATTGATTTTGTGTTTGAAAAGTATGCTTTAAATTCAACTATTCTTTGTGGGCACAATCGTCTACACATATGGTTGACCCTTAGTGTGGGTGCTATAAATTTGCATAGGATGGAGAAAAATTGTTTCACTAACCTACTGCATTTCTAAATGTTAGGTCTGATCTAAAGGAGACAAGTCTATATATCGATCAGAAAAAGAAATTGAGGATCCTGATATTCTGCTACTATCTGTTTCATTAATTGTTCATCAGTTGATCCAATTTTGGCATTTCATTTAGTATTGCTAGTTCTTATACTTCTGCTTTGTTGTAGCCCTTGTTAGGATTTCTCCATTATTTTACCTTGTGATGTTGTCTAATAGATCCGAATAGTTTTGGTAGAAATGGGAAAATAGATGCAAATCTTTGTATATGTGTGTTTTTGGTATGTGATCTATTTTTTCTAATGATACTTCATATCTATTGTGTTTGCGGTATTATTTATGTTATTTGCATTTGTATTGAAGCATCATCAACTGTAAATTCTGTGGAATCAAAGGGGCAAGCTGAGGAGAGTGCCAAGAGAAAGAGGAAGAACCAATATAGAGGAATTCGCCAGCGTCCATGGGGAAAATGGGCTGCTGAGATCCGTGACCCAAGAAAAGGGGTTCGGGTTTGGCTTGGAACTTTCAGCACTGCTGAAGAAGCTGCAAGAGCTTATGATACTGAGGCAAGGAGGATTCGTGGGAAGAAAGCCAAGGTGAATTTCCCTGATGAGCCTTCAGCTGCTTCTTCAAAACGCCTCAAGGTGAATCCAGAGGCTCAGCCATTGAAGGGAAAACTCAACTCGGTGAAGCCGAAAATGAACCAGATGTTCAACTTTGGTGACTATCTGGAGGACTACTACAGCTCTGTGGATCAGGTTGAACAGAAGCCACTGGTAAACCAGTATGTGAACCCTGGTCCATTCACTGGAAACGGAGTTCAGCTCTCACCTGTTACTCCATCTGCTGATGTTACTGCTTATTTCAGTTCCGAGCATTCGAGCAACTCATTTGATTATTCTGACCTTGGATGGGGTGAACAAGTCTCAAAGACTCCTGAAATCTCATCCATGCTTTCTGCTCCTCTGGAGGGTGAATCTCAGTTTGTGCAGGGTGCTGATCAGATTCAGAGGAACGACACTCAGGACATGCTATCTGTCCAAGATGATTCTGCAAAGACACTTTCTGAGGAGCTTGCAGACATCGAATCCCAGCTGAAGTTCTTTGAGACCCCTTTGTTTGATGGAAGCTGGACTGAAGCTTCATTGGCATCTCTGCTCGGCACTGATGCAACTCAGGATGCTGGAAACCCTTTGAACCTTTGGAGCTTCGACGACCTGCCATCAATGGCAGGTGTTTTCTGAGCAACATTGTCTCTCCAATTATGTAAATAAAGCTACAAGGTAGTTTTTTTCACGCTGCCTCTGGTTTTTTTAATGTAGTTTCTGTTCCCCTCTTGGTGGAACCATCCCTGCATGTTTCTGAATGTTGATTTTCATTGATTGTGTATTGGTTTCAGGAATCGTGGTCGTGGTGTTGGTGATGGAGTCACAGCAAGTATAACCTGCTTAAAGACATGTATCGTTTATTCTCTTGTAGCTAATGCAGTATAGGTCTCTATAGGTTTTTAGGTATCCTTTGTGAACTCAAAAACCTCGTTTTCTGGGGATTTTCTGCTTGATGTCCATAAGGATTTATGTTATATATGGCCTGGGATACAATCTTGACTGCTGATATAGTTATTATATTAACTTTCTTGGTTTCATTCTGGCACTTTGATTGTGATTTCAGACTACCATTTTTTCATTGCTTTGTTTGGTGGATGATTTCATATCTTTCTACTTTTCTGGTTTGGTTACATTTTTTTATGGAATTTTTTGAAAAGTTAGGTGTGAAGAAAGTTTTACTGGTCAAGTGTGTTAGGCTTGCCATTTTCTAAAGATCTTTTGAATCTAAGAATTGCATTGGAACATTCAGTATTTTGAGTTGAACAGGGTAATTATCTGTAATGAAACAAAGATTTTTAGCTATTAGTTTTGACATTCACAAATTACAAACTGTTCTTATTGCATTGGTCTACATAAATCACACTGTTTATATAATAATTTCTTCAATTTTGATTATTTCATATCAAAGTGTAAGACTATTGCCAAGTAGTTTTTGAGCAATTTCTATGTTTTCTTGAGGTCACAGTTTAAAAATTTATTTGTATTTTAATAATAATGGGCACAATTTAGAAGTAGTTTTTTTTTTATAAAAGTTTTCATCTTAGGCATCATTATGCAACTTGATATTTCAGCTAAACTAACACCCCAAGAAAAAAAAGTATTATTAAAAAAAAATACATATTCTTTAATTAAAATTTCGATAATCTTTTAAAATTAAAATAGAAGTTTTTTTTTGAAAAAAAAGTATTTAAGAAAATAAATCTAAACTATTTTTTAATCTATTCAACATTGTCATCTGTCAAAGGGTTGGCAGCCGAAAGCACTTAAACTAAGATTTGTCACAAGTCAAAGGTTTTTCTTTTTATCAGTCAAAGTTTGATCTATCTTGGTAAAGCATAGAGAAAATTAAATTATTTTTTAATGTTATTTGCAGCGTTTATTCTCTGTTTTAAAAAATGCACAGCATTTGTTTAGTGTTTTAATATTTTCATAGCATTTATCATCGGTTTTAGTATTCCATAGCATTTATTATTTGTTTCCATACTCTCATTTGACATTTATGATTTGTTTTAATTTTTTCATTGCATTTACTACTTATTTTAATATTTTTAATAAATTTCCTTTCTTTTCAACATATAGTTTAATTAATATAACTATGTGTGAGAAGTATTTTATATATTCCTTCTACAATGGTTTGTAGATGATATATTTTTATACTTTACTGTTTATGTATTTTTTAAGTAATTTAAATCAAAACAGCGAATTTTCCAAGCTTGTGTCACGTTATTTTATTATTATTATTATTATTATTTCAAAATTTAAATTTAAGTTTAAATTAATAAATATTTTTTATTTTTAAATTATTTACAGGTGTAGCTTAGTGTTATGGTACTGATAATTTCTTAAATTTATTAGCGTGGCATATTTTTTTCCTTAACTTATGATACTCAACTGTGTTTCCTAAAAAAACAAATTTGGTAAAGTTTGAGTATTTTTATTATAATGTTAATATAGTATTTTTTTTTTAATTTAATTTTTTCATTAATGAATTAGATTCTTGTTTTCTTTTAATTTTAAAATGAGACAAATATTTTATCAGTATTTATTTTTTTATAAAAAAAAATATATTAA
>Ga0123341_1007037_pt1 | contig 10228 bp, 5 predicted proteins | sample Turbeapinknodule_FD_89959 | JGI IMG/M metagenome (GOLD analysis project Ga0123341, IMG submission 89959) | Root nodule microbial communities of legume samples collected from Mexico - Turtle bean Mexico pink nodule | ecosystem: Host-associated > Plants > Roots > Nodule | place: Mexico: Nepantla...
ATTTGTATAATTTAAAAAAAAATATCATATTTATATATAATATTATTCAATTCGATTTTAAATTATATAGATTTCAATTATTAAGTCCAGCAAAAAATAACCACGGTTTTATTTTATTTTAAAAAAATAAAAAAACCTGAAGTACTAATATTATTTTATTTTTGCGTACAAACTTATTGTGTTGATAAATATTTTTGTATGTGAAATTTCAATTGAAGTAAGTGTATGTCATTTAAACATTTATGTATATTTTAAATATTCATAATCGATAAATATTAAAAAAATCAACTGAATTATTAAAACAATTTTATTAAATACAGATTCAATTTTAGTTTAATTGTGAAATTTTTTGTTTAGTTATTATACATGTAACACATACACTTACACGGACACCGATACGACGGACACGGAGATACATAAAATCTCTAAAATGTAGGACACATGGACACAAATTTATATATTATATAATTATGAATTATATAAATTGACAAAAAAAATATGTGCAAAAGTATGTGTCAGATTAATTTTTGAGCCGAAATATATTTTTCATGACTGGTTCACAGAAATTTGTTTTTTATTTTTATAACTATAATAACAATTTATAAAATAAAATTTAATTTTAAAAAAATTAATATATTTTTTCTTTTTAAAATTATATTAAAACCGTATTCGAATTATAAAAAATGATACGAATATGAAATACCGACCCGCCATTTAAGAGAAGGGTATGAAATTCGTATATATAAACTTCTCCCTCCTTTCTACATTCACCTTATAATTAAAAAAATAAATATTAAAATATAATATTTTATTAGAAAAACAGATGTAAAGTGAATGTATTTTTTAAACTTGAAAAGAATATTTATCCTAACTTTTCCGATTTAAAAACAGTGTTGTTTGTTGTTGTTTATTATGACCAAAATTTGAAGATTAAGGAAAGGATTGACGGATTTACTTATCTTAATTCTTGTTTTCTTCACTATATAAACTCTACAAAATTAGTATCCAAACTCACTCTATCATCTTCAACCTCCAATTCAAATCAATTCCATACTCAGAAGCCATGGCCTCCACCAATGCTCTTCCTCCCACCGGCACCGGCCTCGTCGTCAGCTTCGGCGAGATGCTCATCGACTTCGTCCCTACCGTCTCCGGCGTCTCCCTCGCCGAGGCCCCGGGTTTCCTCAAGGCTCCCGGCGGCGCCCCCGCCAACGTCGCCATCGCCGTCGCGAGACTCGGCGGCAAGGCGGCTTTCGTTGGCAAGCTCGGCGACGACGAGTTCGGCCACATGCTCGCCGCAATCCTCAAGGAGAACGACGTGAGATCCGACGGGATCAACTTCGACCAGGGCGCGCGCACTGCGCTCGCGTTCGTGACCCTACGCGCCGACGGAGAGCGTGAGTTCATGTTCTACAGAAACCCCAGCGCCGACATGCTCCTCACGCCCGAAGATCTCAATCTTGAACTCATCAGATCTGTTAGTAAAATCTCTCTCTCTCTTTTTCTTCTTCTCTCTTTTGCGAGCGCGGTGTCTGTGAAGCACGCGCGTGTGGGGATGTGGGCTTTAAGGTAATGGATTTTGCCGAGTCAGCTCGTGGGGTCCACAGTGGATCTAGTATACCCGAATAACGCAGCAGGTTATTTTTTAAATAAATTAAAAATAAAAATAAAACCCTTTTCTCTTTTTCTAATTTGCAATCATATCAGATCGCAAAAACTGGTGCAGTCACGTGACGTGTCTCACGTGTTTTTTCTATTTTGGATGAAACTTTTACGGAGGTGGATAATGCGGATTGGGACCACTTATCTACTGTTTCTTTTCTTCAAACAAACTCAACATTACCTTTTTTTTTTTATATAAACGTGAAGTGTTCACATTTTTTTTTCTGATAACTAATCCCTATAAAAAAGATTTGATTCATCACTTTGTAGTAAAGTTTTTCTTTTTAATTATATTTTCACTAAAATACTATATTTTGAAACTTTACTGAGTCATTTTTACTAAAACTCTAGCAGAAACAGTTACCTTGAGGACAAAACTGTTTTTTTATCGATTTAAAAGTTTAAAATAAAAAAAATGTGATCTTTCTTTTCTGTTATTTTAGTTTAAAGTTGACATTTATGTTTACTACACATACTTATTAATATTTTGACCCGTTGTGCTTTGAAAAATTGATCATAATATATTTAGCAAAAAAAAAAGATAATTTTGGATTTTAACTGACTCTCGCGTTCTATTTAAATTATTAGCATAAATTACACTTTCCATTTTTAAACTTTAATATTTTCAAAAATTAATAACAAATTAATCTTCGGAGCATGCAATGACTATAATTAACTCTATTAATAATCAAATCTTTGATTTTATTTGTTTTTATGGATATGTGTAACTATTTCTATTCACGCGCTAGATCGAGAGTGGGAGTGGTAAGGAAGCTCTTTCTGTTGTCCTTTGCCTTGAGACAATTAATTGTTTTTGTCTCAACAGTATGGGGCATGCATATGCCCCTCTAACTGTGTTCTCACGGTTCAGTTGATTCTACCAGAACTTTTAAAAGTTAAATAATTTTTTTTTTAAATTAATGAAAATATTGAAGATGCTGAGAGAATAAATTAACGTTGTCATAAAACATTCAATGAATGAATTATATATGACGTGGGAAAGTGATTTTGATGAGTGTATCGAGAGCTTTTGTTTTCAAACGATTTTAGAAGGAGCCAACAACAAGTAGTTTTGTTGTTTTATTTCTTATTGTTCTTCATTGTTGTTATCATTTTATCATACTGTGTTGCATTATTTGTTTGTTGTTCCCTAGTGACCAAAATATCAGGGTTTATTTTATATAAAATAAAATTGAATATGGAGGAGGATGACAGAGACCCTCTAGGGTTTGCAGGCAAGGGTATCATAATGGGAGACAGTTCACTATCTGTTTATTTGTTGTTTTGTTATGAGTTACAGATGAAGAGCCTTGTTTACATTTTACAGCCTTGCAAACATGTTTATAATTAAAAAAATAATAATAATTTGCCGGCCTTTTGCCATGAAGGTACGGCGATGAATTCATGAACAAAGTACTATTTTTTGTTTTCAATTAATGTGGTTGAAATCTTGAAGTACAAGAACAACCAGATCGGAATTTACTCTTGGCAGTGTAGTTGCATAAATGTTTTGCATTGGGTGTAGATGTATGTATTCTGTTTTATTTTCTTGGGGAGTGATTGATGTGAAGTTGATTTGTGAGCAGGCAAAGGTATTTCATTATGGATCGATAAGTTTGATCGTGGAGCCATGCAGATCAGCACACCTGAAGGCAATGGAAGTTGCGAGGGAAGCAGGGTGTCTGCTTTCTTACGATCCAAACCTGCGGCTACCCTTGTGGCCGTCGCCTGAGGAAGCGCGTCAGCAAATACTCAGCATATGGGAGAAGGCTGATTTGATAAAGGTGAGTGATGTGGAACTGGAATTCCTAACCGGAAGTGACAAAATTGATGATGAATCTGCTCTCTCACTGTGGCACCCCAATTTGAAGTTGCTCCTTGTCACTCTTGGGGAACATGGTTCTAGGTACTATACCAAGGTAAGAAAAAAACACCCTACTCAATCAAGTTATACTAAAAAAGTGTAGTGTCTTTATTTTCGCCAAGGGGTGGAAATTGCTATTCTCTCTAGGATCACATATGGGTTTCATCTTTATGATATTTACATTTCAAAAAGTTATGTTCTGCAAAGTATGTTAATGCTGACTACCCTTTTTCTATTTGTAATAATTGTTCTCCTTTCTGCACAAACCAGAATTTCCATGGATCAGTGGACGCTTTTCATGTCAACACAGTTGATACAACTGGCGCAGGCGATTCCTTTGTTGGTGCTCTATTATGCAAGATTGTCGATGATCAATCCATACTTGAAGTGAGTGCTGACTAAATAAACCTTCAAATTAGCTGCTTCATGCAAAGTTTGGAAAATTAATTCATCGTTATGCATTTTCAACTGTATTGTTACTGATTTTGTAATCTTTAGTCAGGAATAATCCCTATCATTTTGAAGTTATTGATTTATTTCCATAATCTGGTTAACTGCAGGATGAAGCAAGGTTAAGGGAAGTACTCAAGTTTGCAAATGCGTGTGGGGCCATTACAACTACTAAAAAGGGAGCAATTCCCGCTCTTCCCACAGAGGCTGATGCCCTCAACCTGATCAAAGAGGCATAGAAATTTAGTGCTATTATCTTTTGGTTTTCTTTATATATATATCTCTCTTCATCTTTTCACTTTTCTGCTGAAGTTTCTTGCTATCAACTTAAGATGGATTTTGATCCTTGGTTTTCTATGTTTTATTTCCCCCCTCGTTCTGCATTAACAGTAATATCATATGATTTGGGGTTTTTTGCAAATGAAAATTTGACTCCTTGTCATCTTGCCCAACTATTGCTTTTTCTTGGGGACTTGAATTGGTTTGTCTTTATTGCAAAAAAGATTGCATTATTATGTAGTCTTAGTTTTTACAAATCAAATCGAGTATAGAATAATGAACCAAAGTTTTGGGTAATCAATTGGTTCAATCAGTTTAGTAGTGTAGTTGAAACAATCTGTCTGGTTTACTACAATTAATCGGATTAAAGATATTTTTTTACATTACTTTCCAAATATTTTAAACAAAATGTCTTTTATCAATAAGCAAGAATGTTAACAAAAATGGATATATTTTTTTATTGACAGAAAAACGTAAAGGAGGATGTGCGTGAAGCCTTGAAAACCAGGTGTCTTATTCTGTGATCATTTTCAAAGAATTGGTTTGTGGTTTAAAGTAAAGCAATCCACCCAACCCTCTGTAAAATTAAGATAAAAAGTGGAGAGCTTCTGTCACAATGTAACAAGCTCAAAACTACAATTTACAATTTTTTAAATTATTATAACTTTTCATACATTTATCAGTATGTACTATATAAAAAATGACAGTTATAAATGTTAATATATATTCAAACAACTTTATACTTGCACATTTCTTATTATCATTTTAAGATATATAAAAGCGTATATGAAACGTGCTGGCTATAATTCAGTTTATAATATATGTTTGAAAGGCTAAATTTCGTAGACACATACTTAATGTGTCGAATATTGGACACAAGCAATGGGTACATTATTTCAAAAATGGAAAGACAACCTTTTTTTTCTTTATTAGAGATGTCTCTAATTATCAAAAAAGAAAGGTCTTTAGCCTCTCAAAGGTTTTGAAGAGACAAGATCTAAGTGTTTGACGAAATTACTGAGAGACAAAAGGTCCAAGTGCTTGATAAAGTTGTTAAATCTTTGTAGAATTGCATAACAAAGGATTTTGATTTGAAGTAACCCGAATGTTCTTTTTATTTTCAGTATTTAAGATTTCATGATACGTGATTCACGGACATATTGATCCAAACATTGAAGCATATATTTTTGCAGTCTCTAACTGAGGTTCATGTTATTTTTAAGTCAACCCTATTAGTTTTTCACCCTTTTTTCAACATAAAGTTTCTGGTAAGAAATCTTGATAATGATTTATTTTTCCTCATTTGTATTCTTGTAGAAAATGGTCAAAAGATTACCTAATGAAGTGTTCAATATATTAAACTAAAGCTTGTCATCTAACAAAAGACATAAAGTTGGATTTTGCCTGTCATATATACAAGTAATATCGCTTCCAAAATTGGTAACACAAATATACGTATGAAATTAATCAGCCCAAAGACCAAGGACCTAAGATTTAATCTATGCTATTTTCTAAAAATAAAACCATTCCAAGCTCCTAAAATGAGATATTTATCATCTCCACACAACTAGTTAACATACTTCATTACTCACTTTCCTAGGAGAACTATGCATATACAACTCATCAATCTGCACAGCTTCAGCTAGATAATGCATATTGAAGAGTTCATTAACATCTCCATCTAGTATGCATATACAATTCATCAATCAGGAAATTGTTTACATGACCATGTGTTCTAGCCTAGATCAGGAACAGTGAAGTGTTCCTCATCATCTTCATCCAGGGCTTCAATCCTAGGCTTTTTGTAAGACATGAAGGATTTAGAAGCTTTCTGTGAGGTAACATTGCTAGTATGTGTCACTGGAAGCTGGGGAACTTCAGCAGCGGCTAAAGGTTCCTCAGGGAACTGTTCACCAAAAAGACCTACATCTGCTAGCCATTCAAGCTCTCCAAACTCCAGGGACTGCTTCTGAGCCTGAAAAATATGAATCAGTTCCAAACATTATAACAATACACAAGGGTAACAATGTAATTAAATGATGTCAACTCCTTACCATAACCCTCAACACAGTTTATGGTGCAAATATGACACAACATATTGTTTAAAGAAAGTCAGATAAACAAGAATCAAGAGCTCGAATGTACTACATAGAAGCCAATCTACCTTCTAATTAATAAGTTAAAAGAACTAGCCTCTTCCTTGATGAATCATTTTTAGATATAGAATGCAGTGTTTGATCATGTGCAAAACTCATAAACCTTAATCTCTCAATTCGTAAACAATTTAAAAATAACTGCTTTGGTCAGTCTTCATCCTTCACACACCAACAAACAAAAGTTTGTGTGCATATTTTTTGTGACTTGCATTCCAACACTCACAAAACTGCACTCACAAAACTGCATGAAGGACTTCAAGAATGTTGATCAACAAAAACAAGTCATTACATAGGTTAGTACTGCATTCATGCACTCTATAAATAATTTTTAATTGTATTTTATCTGTAAAAATGTCGACTTCCAATTCCTCTGGATATGTCTTGACTCAGTCAAGTTCACCTTGTACTATAAAATTCTGCATGAAGAAAGTCCAGAGGTGGTGAATTGGCTTAATCGCATTGGAAAGGAACAATGGACTGGAGCATGTTGGAGATACATGGAAACCATTCTTGCCAAGCCAATCAATTAAGTACTAATGGGGATGCAAAATCTTCCAATATTTCCATTAGTCCAAACAACCTAAAAATCTCAACCGTGTTTATACAGATATTCCCACCAAGGCCATGGATGAGGCATAGGCAAAGGCCAGATTTCACCATGTTTGTAATTTATACCTATAACAGAGTGGAGAAGTTTTGTAACCCACAAGAGGGACAACTTGAAGGAAAATTTAAGGTGAGGCCAGATTTTATGGTAACATGTTGTGTGATGATTGGCTACTGTATGCTATTTCAAAATGGATATTGGAGGCAACAGAACAAAATGGTCCCTCTAAATCATACTAGATTCTTACATCAAAATCACTCTAATTTCTTAGCTAATGTATGCAACTAAAATAGAGAAACAAAGCTGCCTTACTTTGTCTGGTGACTCAAAGTCTGTTAATTCCAACAAGTCATCAACTGCCCAAGAGGATGTGCAGCTAGGCACTTGCTGAGAAGGAACTTTCACAGGAACTTCTTGAGCATTTGGATTAGATGGTTCCACATGATGACCTTTTTCATTGCCTTTGGTGCAAGTAGAACCCAAAGCCACCCGAATACCAGTAGCAAGAAAGCGCTGGTGGTTTGCAGAAAGGCTACCAGCTACATGAATTGGCTCATCACAGTCTTTACAGAAGAGTGCTCTATCCTCAACACAAAATATGAAAGCTGCCTTGTCCTACAGTTACATTACATACATCACAAAGTTAACAAAGTCATCCATGTTCAACACAGGTTTCAACTCTTATACTCTACTTACAACAGAGGTCATAACAATACATAAGGATTATTCTCTACCATAAATAGTCAAAGATGAATAAGGTTTTGGTAGAACGATACATGATTATAGCATCTCTAACCTCTTCCTTGCATAAGCTTACATCAAAGGTATCAGACCATTATACTGACCAGTTAGCTCTTTTCATAAATTTAGTGCTTTAAATCACCAGAAACTTGTGGCTTTAACAATCATAAAGAAATACCATAGGATTAAGACAGTAAATTTTAAATATAAGGTTTATGGAATCAGATTTTACAATCCTTGCAAGGAAATGCTATGAAGTTTTCTTAAACACCCTCTGCCGGAATAAATTCTTGTGTGCCATGGGAGCAATTGACACAATTAAAAGCACAATCATGCATGCCAAACAGATTCAATTTAGATCTAGTCTTCTTTGTTATATAGATCTCTTTATTTGATACTTAAACAGCAGCCAAGGTTATTACTACACTCCAAGATATCCCGGTTGATTCTCATATGAAACAAACACACACCAAAATTCTTGGCAAAATCAAACAAATCCATCCATCCAAGTATAACGATTTGTGAAGGAGTACCTGACATATGTCACATCTGGGAAGCTTGTTTGATAAACATTGAAGGAGAAGCCTCTGATGCTTGCTTGCAAGCTTGTTTGCAGCATGCACTTCAACGTCACATTTGGCACACAACACTGCCTCATCTGCGCAACAAATCACTGTTGCCGGGGCTTTCTCACACACATCACACTGAATTTTCATGTTCTTACCAGCAGTGTCTCTTCTCTCACTTTCTTTGGAAAATGGGGTTCAGAAAAACACCATGCCAATATCAATATCCACACAAAACAGGAGAACCTCTACTACAGCCACTACCCTATAAGACAAAACCTTCCTATTGTAATGTGAACAGCTTTAGCTGTTCTAAGCCGAGAATATGAGCAAAAGGTTAGATCAAGTTGAATATGAACAGAAAATGGGGAGCAAAAACAAAAGATAGCATTCAAAGTGACAGTGCTAAGTAATTAATGCAGAGAGAAAATAGTTTGGCCATGGAAAAGGAAGTGGCTGGAGGAGGGTACAGTTGGTGAAAGGGTGATGCGAAGATGGAGATTTCATGAGATCTTACCTTTGAGAATAATGAAGAGTGGGGTCACTTTGCCATGCGTGTGGCTGTGGAAGTACCACATCGAACGCGTGAAGTTGGAGTTTTAGATATTCTTATGTGTGGTCCTTGTCCTGCATTGCTGACTGTGACTTACATGTTCTAAAAAAATGAACAAAGGGAATGCATCTAAATTCTAATTAATACAAATTACTTTTTCATAATCAAATTTTGCTCAGATTTTCATGATAATGACAAAAAAATGACGTGGTTATACCTCAAATTGAAGGTGTATAAATCAAACAAAGGGTGTGTACTTAGTAATAAAGACTAACCTCTATTGATGTTGTTGTTTCGATGAAACCAAAGTCACTTTTATTTCAGAAAATGTTCACACAAAAAGAAAAATGACAGATGCCACACACAAAAGAAAAAATGGTAGTAATAAAGCAACGTAATAGATAAATAAGAATAAAATAGATGGTGATAGTTAGAGTTTTTTAAGCTTATCCACCCAAGTATACAAATTAAAAAATACATTTTTAAATTTTATGTTATAAATGATTTTTATAAATATAATAAAATATATTTATTTTGACTTCAATTTAGAGAAATAATATCTTTAGGATCAATCATTACATTCGAGGTATTGTCTACTTTGAAAGTTGGTGTTTCGTCACAAATTTATTATTAAAAAACACTTCAATGATTTAAAAAAGAAATATGTATTTAAATTGTTCTTGTTTTCAACTCCTCCTGATATTATATTAGACGTATCGAAACAATATTCAATATTAAAAGATATAACATGTATGTGTTTTTCGTAAAAAAAATAGTTGAATTTTCCATCAATAATTATCTATAGAATAAGGTTCATTTGATCTTTATGCAATAACTATTGGCATAGGTTATGAATCAAATAATGTAACATGATAGGAGAAGGGAGGTAGATGAACTCAATTTTTTTTTACAACTCAAATGCTCTATTTTTATTTATTTTATTTTTTATGGTAAAAAAATTATGAAGTTTTTTTAATAAAAGAAAACTAATTTCTTAATTACAAAACCCTAGCAAGCATATACATGTTCTTCTAATTGTCACTGATAAAAATAGATCTTCTATGCTAAAGTGCACATTATTTTGATTTACGTGTGGATTATGATGGCAAATTCGTGGAACTCTACTCAGAATCATGTGAAAAATGGTGCGGAAGTCATGGATGTAAATGTGCAAGATCCTCCTAGGAGCTATGGTGATCTTGAAGGTGCATGATGTGTATGGAAAGTAGGGAGGTTCGGCCAGCCCTATGGTAGGTGATGAAGATGAAGATTAGATCCTAGAAACTAGGTAGAAGCAAAGTATGGCACAATGTTGGCAGCATAACTTTACTCTCATTAATCTTGCAAAAT
>Ga0123341_1007038_pt1 | contig 10227 bp, 9 predicted proteins | sample Turbeapinknodule_FD_89959 | JGI IMG/M metagenome (GOLD analysis project Ga0123341, IMG submission 89959) | Root nodule microbial communities of legume samples collected from Mexico - Turtle bean Mexico pink nodule | ecosystem: Host-associated > Plants > Roots > Nodule | place: Mexico: Nepantla...
CATTAATAGAAAGAGTTGTATAAAAAATAGAGTGATAAAAGTATAAAGACTCTTTTATTTATGTAATTTAAAGCAAAATCTTTTTGATATTTAAAGTCACTGGGAACTTAAATTATTGCAGGGAGGATCAACACATTAAATGGAGATGCTGTAAGGAACACCCTTTCCCGTAACTCCGGCGTCCGACGACGGCTTCAGAAGTTCATAGGGCACAACTCCGGCGCCGTTCCGGTTCTTCCTCGACGTATCTGCATTCCTGGCATCGATCAACCCTTCAAGCTCAATCAATTTCCCTTTGAACTTCTCAAACGCCGCGTTCACAAGAGGCTCCTCCTCCCACGCCGGTTCCACTGACATCCCGAGATACTCCTCGTCCGGCGAGTGATTCGATAGAATGTCCAACACCGTCATCACCGTTGCGGCCTGTATCTGCGATGGAAAAGACTTCAACATAGTCTTCTCGGGTTTCTGCAAGAACAGCTCCCACTCCGGGTCCGTGGGGTCCTCTATGGGCATGTTGTTACGCACAATGGTTGGCCTGTTGGGGAAATAGCCCGCAAAGGTGAATTGTCCGAAGTTTACAGCAGCATGGTGGCCCGAAGCTGTCCACGCAATGGTCGTCACGATTTCAACGAGGTCCTCTTTGGTTTTCAGCTCCGGCCACCACGGTTCGTCTTTTTTGTCAGCGTGTCCAAGGGTTATGACCTCTTCCCACCAGGCTTGGAGTTCTGTGTCCGATTGAACAGCGGCGGAGTCGGCGTAGTAGTGGTCGACGTATTCGGTGAACCAGGTTTTGAGGGCGTCCCAGAGAACGAGGCCGTCGTTGGCGTAAGGGTAGTCTTCGATGGTGAGTTTGAGGCCGTGAGGGGCGGTGGGATCCTCGACGGCCATGCCCCTGTGGATGAGGTCCTTGGGAAGCGCTTGGTGGTCAAATCGCCAGTGTTTGTCGTAGACGATTGAGCTTAGCAGAACGGAGTGTTTCCCTGGAACGAAATTATCCTCTATTACTCCGCCTGCGTTTATCAAAGACTCTCTAGCAAGCGCGTTGATCTCCATGGTGTAACGGAAATGCGGATGCAGTAATCGGTAGATGGGATGCATTGCACTCATTTGCCTGTTTGCTGCTATGATGTATGGCTCTGTTGCACAATGAGTTCTTAACCTGGATTAAAACCAATACTTGTATTATGCATTGAGAAACTAGTATTTTCAGCTTAATTACTCAAAATCATAGCTAGCTCCTAAAGATCTTGTTAATTACCAGTGACTGACGAGTTGGTGGTAACCAGAGTCGTGAGTTTGGATATGGATTTTGGCCAGCCTCCATAGCCAAACACCGGTTGCGTGCCAGGTAGGTGTGAGGACTCTATTCCAATGGGGTTTTCCATCATATGGTGGCCGAGTCAGTTCAATAGCCAGTGGTCTCAATGTGCCATCTTCGGTTAGGAAGAACAATGCCCTTGATCCGTATAGCGTTGTGCCTTCTAGTTTTCTCACCTCCTCCACTAATGGCAACAACAAATCATGGTAGTCCAGGACGAACAGTTTCTTCTGTTTTATGGCCTGCATTAATTGAACATTTTCACGGCTAAGTGTTGCACCATAAAATATTTATGCCTAGCAAGTCACTGATTCATGCATTTGCTTTAAAACATACCTCTTCCACTGTGAGGAATCCTCTTATTTCCTGCTCTACTAATTCAGTGGTGATGGATGATTCCGCAGGGCCATAAACTTCAGGATCAAGTTTGCTTTTCAATGGCCATTCCTACATCACACCAAATTTTTGTTGGTATAAACATTTTGTGTGAAGTAGAAGAAATAGAAAGGAAAGGAAATTTACCGTGACCAATTGGATGCAACAAGGGTTAAGACCCGCTAGAGTCTGTCTTCCAAATTCCTCGTCCCTCAACCAAAAGAATCTATCCCCTGGCATTGGAATGAGATGCAAATATAGAATATAATGAATTGTATTTAGTGAAGGAAGAAGATGAAGAGGAAGGGATGATGATCTTACTCTCCATTGTTGCGGGAGGATTGAAACGGAGAATGTCCTCTCCTTTGTCCTTAATATAGCTGACGAGCCTGGGCAAAAGATTGCTGATTTTGACATTTCGAGAAGGCAAGGGAAGTCCTTCATCGAAAAGAGCATCTATTTCTGAGAAAACAGGGAACCCTAGATTCTTGTCAACTATCACTGTCTTCAGCGCCGGTATCAACGCTTTCAATGCCGAAGCCAGCGACTTTGTATTAAACGTTAATTGCTTTACTTCGGAGAAGCATTCGTCTCTAGGCACGTACACCGTGCTACTTCTCTTCTCCGACAATGGATCTGTTCAACCAATCAAAACTAATAACACTTCAAAAATGTGCTTTATCATCTCACTCACATCACATGTTACGTTAACATACCATCAACAGTAATAATAGAATTAGAACCTGCACATACATGCCAACGTCCTATTCATCGCATATGCACATAGGTTGGTATATTATATTATAGGCTTAATTAACTTTGTTTTCTCTCTGTTTTAATAGCTAAAAAGTCACTTTCCATGATTGAGATAGAGGGTTTTCACCTATATATTAACATAAAGTCTTAATTTAATAACATCTTCCAATAACACATAAAATGACGTGAAAGAGTAAAGAGTTTCAAAATAGGGTAAAAAAAATATATTATATTGATTTTTAGAAATAATTGATGTAATATATTTTTTACTCAAAATGATTCATATTACATCGGTTAAGTCATCTAACCGATGTAATATATGACTCATATTAAAAAAAATGAAATTTTTTTCATAAAAAGTTAGTAGATCATAAATGTCACATAAGTAACCACTTACAGACACACAGGTAACCAGTCTTGTATTTGTCAATATATGTGAAGGAACCTGTGGTTGGGTTATTACATTGATTAAGCCATATAACTGATGTAATATATTTACATCGATTAAATCATCTAACATATGTAATATATATTTTTATTAAAAAATAAATAAAAATTCAGTCATAAAGTTCACATAAGTAATCACTCGCACACAGATAACCAATTTTGCGTGCTTCACATAAATAATCACTTGTATACAAACGAATAATAATTTTGTGTGTCACTAGTTATATTATAATATAGTCATATATTATATACACAGTGTCACATTCTCACTCATCACTCTCCTCGTGATTCTGTAGATCTGAAAAGCAATTGACCCATGCACTACAGAGTCTCATGGACTTCTCATCACTATGTCTGTACGGAGTCTCACACAAGGAGAAGGACAACTTTCTCATTTCAGATTTTTTTTTTATCAAAAATCATTTTATAGGCTAATTATTATAATAAGTAAAATTTTAAAAAATTATTAAAATAAATATCACTTTTAAACTATTTTAACGTAATTAAATTTTAATTGATATTGAACTAACGTAAAGATTTTAACATAATCACATTTTAATTAATATTGAATTGACGTCGAGATGATATGATTTCAGCCTAAATTTAATTTAACAGAATAGTGCTATTTAGTAAGATTTTCTTTCAACGAAATTGTATCAATACATACATAAAAGTATGGATTAACAGTAATTAAATAAAATGTGTTGATTTAATATTAATTGAGTATGAGTAAAAAGATATTGGATAAATAAAGCAAGAGAGAGAAATAGAGTGATTTATGAGAGACGAACCTTTTTTGGTGCGAGGCCTTCCTGTTCTGCAACGCCTTGGATAAGGATGTTCTGGACCACCAAGAACCGGTCTACGGAGATCGGAGTTTTCATCGGGATCTCCAAGGTCGTTGTAGACATCGTAATCGTATACTCTTTCAAAGCTCTGCCGTTCTCCTTGCCCATTCCCTCGTAAAGTTAGTAGTTCCTCTTCTCTTAACCTTTTCACACCTTCTGGTGTTTCTGATGGCAAATACGACTGTTTCATCAACAATTCACTCATCACTTTCACTGCCTCACAATTCTAACGTATGAAGCAAATAGGTAACAAAAACTGTAGATTAAATGATAATAGTTCTATAGTGGAGGTGGTGGTGATCGATGAAACCTTGTTGGGGAAAAAAATCCTTTTCTGAGGATTGTCGTGCTTCGAATGAAGCCATGACTCGCAGGCAAATCTCACGGGACCCAATTCGAAGCCATCGAGAACAATTTCTCTGACGAACATTTCCCTGCGATGTTCGTTCTCCACCAAAAGCGCTCCAACCTCTCCAAAGCTTTCTGGCACTTCGAACTCAGCCTCATACCTAATTTCTTTTGATGATTGATGCGTCCTGTGTGCAAAATGTTCCAGGGTTTTCTTCTCTAATTGCGTCTCTTTTTGCCAAAACAAAATTCAACACCACAAGTAATAATAACGTTAATCACCACCTTCTTTTTTGCTAATTTAATTAAGCAACTGTTCAAACTCAAATCTAAATCATGAACTGTGTTTTCAAAAGTCACCATTCTCAGACAAAAGGTCCGAGTGGAGTTTATTGGATACGTATAGGTATAGTTACAAAAAATGTTCAATTTTTCAAAAAAAATCGCCATTTTAGTATTTCAAGAATATCCCGTTCAAGCACTTAATTTATTATATTTTTGCAAATATCAATATAAAAACTCACCAATTAAAGTGGTCCCTCGTTAACTAAAAAATATCTTAAACGACCATAAATTTCTTTGTCTTTTAGTTTTATAGGATTACCCATCCAAATGAATAGGAAACACTCTTTACATCTTTAGTTTTAATTAAAAAAAAAAATACTTTCACAACTCTAATGTCAAAACCATCATTTTACAATCTTATCTCCTCATATAAACCTATTTTTCAGTTAAAAAAATTTACTCTAACAATTATACAGTAAAATGTGTATCTTTACAACTATAAAATTATTTCATCTCCACACTTAGAATCTATATTTCAGAAAAAAAAAATCAATTATAATATAATACAATACAGGTTATCAAGATATGGAATTTTTTTAAGTAGAAAAATATTTCTCTTTTTATTTTTAGTAATTATAATGTAGAATAATTTATTGTTGAATTGTCGAGTAACAAAACTCTTTTAATTAATAAACTTGTGACAAAAGTGCGACTTTATTATAATAAAAATAAAAAGTTATGTATATTTGAAGAGTTTTTTCATAATTAATTTTTTAAATTATTGATTAAAGTTATCTTATACATAAGTTATAAAAAAAATTCTTAATGGCATCTTATATTCTTAATCCATAAAAATAAGAGTTTTTTTAAGATGATAAGAGTAAAAGTTAACTAAAGAATGTGCTCTTATAAATAATTTTGTTGAACAAATTGTTTTGTGTATAATGTTTTGGATACTTCTGAAGTGTTTGTATAAGGATTAAAATATCTCTGAAATGTTTTATTTTATTTTATTTATTATTTGTTGACAAAAAATAAATAAATAATTTTGTTGTATACTTACTGGGATCAAGCTCAGCGCTAACAAGTTCCAAGAGAAGTGATTGGCCGAGCAAATCCTTTATATCATCCAACCCTCGTTCTAAAGCCCTTTCTGAGAAAATCCCACCAACCGTTGGCTGAACACTTATGATGGCTTTAACTTTCACTAATTTCTTTTCAGCTGTTTTGGCAGCCACAGCTTTGATTTTGGTCACATCATTTCTGCAACCATGGCTCACCCTTTTTAGCTTCCTTTGGCTTGGAAACGATGATGGCCTTGACCAGAGCTGAAAAGAAGGATGAGGAATGCCACGGAGGCATGGCCTCTGAGGGATGAGACAGCTTGCACCTGAATTTGAACCATGAATTTGTTTCACCGGCATTTTTCTGCTACACCTTCTTTTTCTTAGTTTATAGCATGAACTGAGTGAGAATGAGTGTCGTATAAATAAACAGATTGAAGAGGGAATGAGAGGTTATTAAAGAACCTCTTTTCTTTTTCAGAATCTCATTTCATATTTTACACATGTCTTTTAATACCAATCTTATTTTCTCCATAATTTAATTGTCTAGCCAAATCCAAGGAGATTTATATTGTCTACCGAAAATTAAACAAAATCATTCGAAAATCTCAATGACTTGGACTGATTTGTACATTAATTTTGTTACATAATAATAATAAAAACACGCACAAAAGCAACACACAATTGATTGTACATTAATTTTGTTACATAATAATAATAATAAAAACACGCACGAAAGCAACACACAGTCCTGAATTAACTGCAGAAAATAAATAACACAGAATTTAACGTGATTCGGTCGTCAATCTGTAACCTACGTCCACGGGCAACTAATTAGGTTTTTATTTTATTTGTTACAATTTTATTACAAGCATAAAGATCTCTTAAATAGTTATAGTGGGGCACAATAATTAAATTCACTCACTAAAATATGGTGTTTAGTCCGTCCAGCCCAACTGGTCTGACTTCACACTCAACACTTATGTATCCCTATTATAGTTTCACATTACTTACGAGTTAAAGATAAAATATAATTAAAAATTTTTTATTTTTTATTTTTTTAAAGATATAATTACGATGAAGCTCTAAATTTAAAAAATTAATAATAGTTTATTCTGAATTACATGTTATAGAAAGGATAAAAGTATGTAGCCCAGAACAATGTAAAAACATATTGTGAAGTGAAACATTCCGTATGGTTGTGAAATTATTTACCGCGAAACCCTCCACCAGAGAGAAGCTATGGAGTTTCTGAAACTAAAAAAAAATGAGAATGGGTGCAGCTCTCTGACGTAAAATGACAAAGGGTAAAGCTGGTATTTTAAAATATTTGGACGTGCATGGAGAAATACGTGGGCCACAAAAAGTAAACCCCCTAATTATTGCTCTATATTATTGCTCTGTAATTTTCAAATATTTTCAATTGAGAAATAATTATTGTATTTGAGAAACATTTATATACCTGTAATTTATAATAAAAAAAGTGTACAATTTGTTAGTATCTGTTTATCAGTACTTAGAAAGCATGCCAAAAGAATAAAAAAAGGGTAAGCAATGATTTTACCTTGCAACGATTCTTCCCAATTTTTTGTACATTTCGTCATTAATAAACTATTACGTTTTAAAAAATACAAAATAACTCAGTTATGTCATAAAAATAACGTTTTTAAAGTCTAGTTATTATAATTAATTAAAACATTAACAATACAAATGTTTTTGTTTTGCGTCAAATTTGTTAATATGACCACTGACAGTTGATATTTTTTTTTTCTTAATATTGAAAAAACACAAATTAAAATTGATTTAAGATGCGAAAAAAATATTCTTGTTATAATGCGTTTACACATCGATTAACATCACACAAAATTAATATTTCGAAAGAATTTTATTGCATTGTAATAAATCTATCTTTAAAATTGTGTTTTATTTTCTACTGTTGTGGAACCCACCCGACATAATACACTTCTAGACCTTAAAATGAAATTAATTTTATGGATTGACAAGGATATAACATGACATAGATTTTGTTTAATCTTGTTGCCAATGAGACAAATTAATGGTTGGCTCATCCTTTCAAATACCACATACAATTTCAAATTTATTATCTTGGAAAATATAAGTTAACTTATTGAAAAGAAAAAGGAAAATAAAATAGAAAATAAACAAATATCTTAACACTTACTTAATTATGTCAAATTATATGTTTCAATGCCTTCTCTGGAATATATGAATTTTACTAAAGATAAATTTTAAATAAGTAAAGGAATATTTTTTTATAAATAAATTATAAATATTTATTTTTTATTTCATTATACTTTTATCTTACAAAACTTTATTTTGTCTGATTTTTCTCTAAGTTTAAAAAATAATCAAGATAGTATTATACTATCAAATTACATATATAATAGTGAGGTGAAGATTAAGTTGAATTAATTAAGCTGTGAATTTTGATCTGGATAAATAATTTATTTCTTATTAAATATTTTATCTCTTCTTGGGTGTTTTTACAAAGGAGAAATATCATTAGTATAGGATTTGATATATAAAGCTTACCAGTTTATCAGTTTAATATTTTATAGTATTTAAAAGTAGTTAATATTAGTATCTATTATATGGAATGATTGTTTATGTGTATGAAAAGTATTATTGTTAAATAAGTATACTCCATGTATATGTATATTTTTATATCCAAAATTTTGGATAAATACAATTATTATACGAAAGTATTGGTCAATATGAATATTGTTGGTAAGTTATTTTGTCAATTTAAAGATTTAATCATAAAATAAACATGATTTTTATAATTGAAATTCTCTATTGTTTGAAAAAATATTGATATTCCTAGTGAGTTGAAAGATTTAATCCTAGTATAAATATGATTTTTATAAATAGAATTATTTATTGATTGAAAAAGACTAAAATTATTGAAGTGGTGGCATACCACTTAAGCAATGTGTAATAATTACATGCATTATTTATTATTGTTCGAATGACAACATGAATGCTCAAACTATAAAGTGTACAATTGAAGCAAAAACTTAATCTTGAATGAGACAAAGACTGAAAATACTCTCTTTTGTCTAAAGGTGATAATTCAAGCGACACCATGATCTTCTCAAGTGTGAGTTGTGGTGATGGTGCATGAGTTTATGCAACATGTGAGATAATGCAAATACGTGTTGATACTCAAACATGATGTGATTTCTCAAGCTCTAGTGAAGGTGAAACGGTAAACCTTATGCTTCTGTAACTTGTTGTAAGTGATACAAGAAGTGTATTGCTCAAGCATTGCAAGGACGCTTGAGCATAGAAAGGGCATTTGAGCGAGGTTGAGACATAATCAATTCTATTACTTGAAGTTGTTTACTCAAGTGGTGTGAGATTGCTTAAACGATGAAGTCTTTCTTAATTGTGAAAAACAAAGTTGCTTCAACTAGAAGAGCTCACTCAAACAACATTCATTTATCATGATGATGGTAGTGGTGGTATTCAATATGATGTTAATTATGTATATGTATACAAATAAGAATGATAAACTGAATCATTTCAAAACTATTTGGGATATCACCCTTACACGTGCAATACTAACCCTCCTCTGAGATGACTAATACGCACACATTTCAGGCTCATAATCATTGTATATTTTAAAATAAAATAATTTACACAAGAGAGATCACTTTGGTAACATGTTTCGATTAATTAATTTCAAAATATATAAAAAAAATAAAATTAAACATGATCACACTACCATTATTATTAATTGATTTGAAGAATATAAAAAACTTTTATCATATTTTTCATATCTCAATTAAAAATACATACAAATGGATATTTAAATACCATTTTGTAATATAAAAAAATATATGAAAACAAAATAAAATCAATCACTAAATTATCAAAATATTTTATCGTGAATGTAATCAGAAGGTACATATATAAGTTTATTTAAAAAAACACGAGATAAATGTATAAAGTATTATAATAAAAAGATAAGTCGAAAAAAGAAACATAATCATAACAATGAATATGATACAAAATTTTAGAACCTTAAGCCTTTGATGAAAAAGGCAATCATTTAATTATCATAACTAAAACTGAAAGCATACCTAAGTTCATTAATTCATAATGATAAAAGAACATAACGGTTTCATCTTTCACGTCAATACATATTATACTCTTTTGAGAGAATCGTTTAATAATCTATATGCATTTTTTTACTGATAATGGAATTTAAAATAGTAAAGAAAGTAATATGATATAACCTAATCTATTTATGGACAGATGAAATTGTTCATTGATATTTTTATTTAATCATTACCAAAATAATTGTCCTTTAATCATCACATATTAAAGATCACATAATTATAAAAATAATTCAGTACCACTTGATCACTTTTAATTTGGAATAAGAGTGGTAAGTGTCATTAATATATTTAATATATAATTATTCATATAAAACGAATATTGAATTAAGAATCCAATAAATAATATTTGAAATGTGATTAAATTATTATATTCGATAGTAAAAATTCAGTATTACTAATTATAATTTATATTTATACTTTTAATGTTCGGTGAAAGAAGTGTTCCTATTTTTTTTTCTCCAAATAATACACTTTAAAAAATAAATAAAATACCCAATTGGAGGAAATAGTCGCGTCGCTCCAGGAATAGAGTTCCGCAACTTCTGCTCCATGTCTCCCACACCATTGACAAAGTTATATACCTCCACGACGATGTTGAATAATAAAAACTACTCTATTTTTATATTTATATATAAATA
>Ga0123341_1007040_pt1 | contig 10227 bp, 4 predicted proteins | sample Turbeapinknodule_FD_89959 | JGI IMG/M metagenome (GOLD analysis project Ga0123341, IMG submission 89959) | Root nodule microbial communities of legume samples collected from Mexico - Turtle bean Mexico pink nodule | ecosystem: Host-associated > Plants > Roots > Nodule | place: Mexico: Nepantla...
ACTTGTAATCTTACAATTTATCCTATTCAAAATAATTTAAAATACTCTTACAACCATCAAATCACTTATCTCAATAAACTTTCTTCAGACATTCACTCTAACATACTTAATTCAAACACACTCTCACTCTCTCACACCCTCAACTTTTCACTCTCCAATCCAAACAAAAGAATACATGAGTCACAAGAAAAAAAGAATAATAATAAAAAATAAATATATATATATATATAATTTAAGATAATAGAAATACTCTTCTAAGTATCAAAGTCATGAATTTTTCTTAGAACTAGCACTATTTTCTTCAAAAGTTGATTTTTTTTGTCATCAAATGATTTTTTTGTATTCTAGTTCATAAAGTGAACTTTTGTTCAACGACATAATAATTACTCATTGAACGAAATTAACATCACAGAATGTTACTTAGTAGACAACTAATTTAATAATATGAGATATTTGAATTAATTTTCTCTTTTTTTTTCTTCAGTTTCTCCTGAGGCGAAGAATATTCTCATTGAACAAATCTTCCTAGTTGTTCTCTATAAAAAAAATGTAGAGAAATAAAAAATATCTCCCGTAAATATAAACCTATGAATTGATAAAACAATTTTCTATTTTTCTAAAAAAAAATGTAAAAAATATAAACATGTTAGTATTAGAATTTAAATAATGATCATGTTGATCAAATTATTTTTCTTTCTCCGAAAACAACCTAGAATTTGATATTGAAATAAGTTGGCATTATTAAGTGAAGTACTAGAAAATGTAGGTATTTCCAACGCTAAAGGGGAGAACTCATTAATTTGACGTTATCACGTAAGACAAACAACAACTAGGAATGAGGACCACTATGAGCCTAGGCCAAACAACATTCTTATACTGAACTCAAGTTCTTGGCTTTACATATTTAAGTTCTTAAATATGTAGTAAAATATTTTATTTTAAGGTCCTATGTATGTAAAAAATATTTTTTAAATAATTTTTAGTTCTGGATCAGGACAAAAAGAAAGAGAAAGATGACAAGTGTTTTAAATAAAAACAATAATGTTAGTGTGTAGAGTAATGTTATGGCGGTATTTATCAAATATTTTCTTTATTTTTTTAAATTTCGGTTTATGATAAAAAAATTAGTAGTTTTTTTTTTTTAATTTGAAGATAATATATATTTTTGAATTATATTAATATGGTGTGATTAATAGCACTTTATTGTTGTTGATTTGTGTAGGTACGTATCATCCCGGGGCCTGGGCTTGCCGACATGGAGGCCCATTTCAATGCGAAAAAAATAGAATCCCATGTATGTGCCAACAAAATTAAATGCAAAAAAGTTGTAAAGTTAGAGTCAATGGAATCAGAGCAAGAGTACTAGAAAGCTAGAAAGCTACACGTTGATTTAGATTTTCCTTTTCGTGTATTGTTAATATAAAAGTTTTACACTCTCAATTAATTAATTTTTTTAGATTAAATTTAAAAATTAGTAATTTTGTCATATCTTGTGATTTATTATAAATAAAGCATACAATTTTAGGATTATGAATGTATTTTAATTAAAATTTTATACTTATACATAGAAAAGAACGTGATTGCTCTAGTAAGATGAGCGTATGACTTCATCTAATAATATAAAAGAAAAATATTATTTTGAAACTCAGTTTTTGCATTGTTCCAAATTACAACTTTCAAATGATAGAGGTTATGAAATGTAAAAGGATATTTTTGTCATTTGAAGAGGTGTAATTTGGAGCAAGAGGTGTCAAATTATCAGTGCTGAATAGTATTGAAGATTTGGTAGGAATGGAAAGAAGAAGTATTATTTTTAAGAGCTTTTAAGCAGGCTTGGATTTGAATTGTAGTCCAAAAACATTTATTTAAACAGGGGAGAATTTTTTTTATTATCAAATTCATTTTATTTAGAGAAATGATGCTTTGACAATTTTGAGAGTTGTATACAACTCTTGATATGATGAGATTAGATATAAATATATATAATAAGAGGTAAATTTGTAATTAAATGATATGAAAAATTATTAAAATAATAGTGTTGGGGGTTGTAATGTGGTTGTATAAAACTTTTGAGTTGTTAATATATCATTAACCTTTTATTTAAGTTCACATTTCAATTTTTTATAATTTTTCAACGAAAAACATACTTTAATTGTGTATATCAAAGTTACATCATGTAATTAAATAATAAAAATATATTTATTTATTTTTCTTTAAAGATTTAACATCGACTAGAAATAATGTTAACTCATATTGTATAAGTAAGTCCAAATGATAAATATTTTTTTCTTTTTGTTTTTTTTTATCAACAACAAAAAATAAATAAAAACGAATCACTTTAGGGATGATCCAACCTTTATACAAAATAGAACAAAACAAACATCACCTCTCACCTTATAGTTTGCCAAAAATTTCATACTAAGCCAATGGAAAACAAGCCAACAAATCAAGCTAAAGACACCTAAAAAACAAACTAACACCTCAATTCCATCCTACTCAAACAAAAGGCCTTAAGGTTCAAAGTCTCTTGATAAAAACATACAAGCCAGATGATCAATGCACCAATCATAATAAGAAAAACAAGCATATACAATTTTAGATGTAACTCAAGACCATACATTTAGTTGAATCAAAGTGAAAATTTCATAATGATCAATTACTATGCCTTTAAATATGTGCTTGTTTCTACATTTCAAAATTTCACCAACAATTGCAATCCAAACACATCCCTAAATGATAAGTGTTTTTTTCTTCTTTATATTGTTTTGTTTTGAATATTTGTATAGAGTTGTGGAAGGTGTTGGGAATTGATGCATATTTCTAATTTTCTTCCAACTTTGCCTTTACTTCCATTAAGACTTCACATATTAATTCTTGAACACTAAAAGTAGTCATGGATAATCTTCTATATTCATCTACTTGCCAATCAAAAATTTTTAGAAAGGGGAATTATTATATTTAGGGGATGGTTGATAGAAATTATTATACCAAGGATATTACTACACATAATTTTTTTTTGGAATAAGGGTCATAAGTGTAATTTCTTCTATAACTGGACCCCTGTCTCATTTGCTCTTAACCCTATCTTGATTTCTCTTTAAAATCTATCTTAACTAAAGTCTATTGTAACATGTTCAAATCACCTAAAAGTATGACAGTGTTAAAGATTTAATTTTATAAACTTAAATTAAACTTAAAGTTCCCTTAATTCAATTCATCTTTATTCTCAACCATTTGTTCTAACCACACCACTATTTTTTGCAAAAAGTTTCTCATTCATGGTGCTAGATGATTTTTGACTCAAAATGAATGAACTCTCAAGACTCACCCTCCTCCTTGCTACCAAAATCTCTTTTTTTGATTTGTGAGCTATAGAATCCATCACTATTGCACCAACAAAGACCTATTGCATTTCTGACATAAGGTCAGGCCATTAAACCACCTAACAATACGTTGAACTAAGTTCTTTAATTTGCACATTGGAATAATCCTGATCAAAAGGACCAAGCACACGAGGGATATACCCTTTTTTGCAATCAACGATGGCTTTCAGATTCAAAGTGACACAAACAAGAAGATAAGTATGGCCAACTAAACCTTCCCTTTTGGAAACTGTTGAGCTATTTACTGAAAGTATTTTCCACCCTAAACTGTTGATCAATATGTATCTAGTTTTCCACAATATTGCTACTGAACGTATTTTCCATACACAGTGAAACAGGACTCAAGAAGGACCCTAAATTGGTGAACCTAAATTAGTGGAGCTTTCCAACATTACGTGAGACTTTTCAACGTTATGTCAGGCTCAACCTTTCTCCAATAATTGAAAAAGTAGGTATTTTAGTAAGACTTTTCCATGCTCAAACTCGTAAGTCACATTATTAATTTGATTAAATAGGACGAATTTAATGGATTGAAAGATCTGAACCAGATTAGTTACATAAAGAATAATGTTTCCAAAAGGTATCATCCACACCCTATAATCATATTCCATAATCAAACTCACTGGTAATTTTAAAACTTAATATTATGGTTGTAAAAAGAAAACAACCTATCCTTAGATTTATCTTATCAAACAATAAATATTTCTTCTAAAATTTAATATAACAAAATTAATTGTAAAGTAAACTACATTGAACAGCCTGCATGCAGTTTCAAATTCAACAGTTTATTTGAAACTACAGGGGATCTTTTTGAACGAAATTTGGACACACAACACAGGCATCATATATAGACATAAATACTAAATTGGTTGCCCTGTCAAAAGAAATTATGGATAAAAGATGCAATGGCCTCTTCAGCTATCAACTTGTACATTTTCTGCGTTGGATGAACAGCATCCCAGAATACGTATTTGTCTGGATCAGAACAACTATGCACCCCTTTGCATGAATCTGCGTATTCTATTGTCCCTGTCCCAACACATCCTTTTGAACCTTCCACAAATCCTGCACTCACCCAACAAGAGCAAAGTACATGAAAAAAGAACTTGGTCATGCTTGTGCTTAAGTAAAAGAAAAGCGTTATTTTATAGGTCATAGAAGTAGTTTAGAAAATGCTTTTGTGTTGAGCAGTGAACATGTAAGCAGACAATGTGAAGGAGTAATTAAAATAACTTGTGAGAAAAGTAACTTCAACATTGACATAATTCACGGTAATTTAGTCTAATACTAACCATATTGTTTAGGATTGGTGACTGCACGTTGGATCATACCATAAACATCAACCAAAGCAGTCTTTAAGCCCAGTTTTGTCTTCAAGAAGTTTAATTGCTGAAGTAATTTTGCATTGAATGCATGAGCTACACTGTTTAAACTTTGATCACAGCCTTCTGCATTTCTAAGTGTCTTGATAAGTGGAATGCATCCCAGAGGGAGGACTCCTACAATGATCAACCTCCTGGCACCAAGTCTATGCATTTCCTGTAACCACCACTCATACTTCACATCTATTTCAAACTGTCTTTAAAAAGTTAATGAATTATAATTATTTATTATAAGATTCAACAGTTAATATGTTAGGGTTTTCTTCTAAATTATTAATTGAAAGGGTTGGGAGAGCCTCTATTGTTGTATTGGTGAGACATTGAATAGTTTTGGACAAGAGGTTACTTCCATCATCAAAAAGAGAAGAAGAAAAAGGGACAGCTCTTTGAACATATATAAAACTTATCAGAAAGGGATAAGCATAGTTAAAATACTTGAGTCAGATTGATTTTTTCAAAAGTTAAGAAGGAATTTCGACAAGTAATGTTTAACCAATAATATAGTATTTTGTTCTTATTTCTAATACTACGTAAGTTTACTCCATTAATCTTTTATAATCCTGTTTATCTCATTATCTAAAACTGTGGTGTGATCGATAACACTTTATTGTTGGTGTTATTTTCTGTGGAATTATTAATCTTTCCGGCATATACAGGTCCATCTATATCCAATGCAACCAAATATAATATCTGTGCACGAACAAAATTAAATGCAAAAACTGTGAAGTAGGACCAGAGAGTATTAAAGTCAATGGAATCAAGTTCTAGCCGTAGAGATAAAAATCAATAACAAATCACAACTCATTTAATTTAAGCAGAAATAGTTTTCTGAGTTTCTTTTTTACATTTAAGATATAAAATCCAACATTCTAAATCCAAAAACAATGAGTTATTTTTTTTATCAGTTGGAAAGTAATTTACAATATTAAAAGTATCTGGCAAAAAAATCTCAGCTTTTACTAATGATTTTTGAAATATTAATTCAAATTGTCTTTGAATTTATATTTTTTAGTTTTAATATATTTTTTCTTTTGTTCGCAAGACATTTACTAAACTAGAGTTTATCTTTTTAATATGGTATGCTTTTATTATTTATTTTACATTTTTTAATTATGACTTTTACATTACATTCTGTCTCTTAGCTATTATACTGTTTATATTATTTTATTTTATCATTTGAACAGCGTATTTCACACTATTGATAATGGACGTACGATAATACTAACACAATCGAATTTAAAAGCATAGAATAATATTATTATATTAATCAAAATTTATATGCATTTAAGAGTATATTTTTTTATTATCATATTATGAAAACTAAAATTTAAAAAATAGTTTTTATCCATGAAATAAATCTAAAAGTATATAAAAATATGACAGAAACATGCAATCATTCATGACATAAACACGTGTAAATTAATATAAGCGAACTTCATAGTTTCATCTAGTAAAAGTTTTGGACAAGTTTTTCAACTTTGAAGTAACTTTTCAACCAACTTTTATCATAGATAAAATGCAAGAATTGATGAGTATAGATGGAGAAAGAGAAAACCTGAACGTCCTTGGAGAAGCGAGAGAGCAAGAAATTCTCAAATTCTTCCAAGCTGAATTGCTTAGGGCGAGTAGGTTCCAAGAAATAATTCTGGAGGAAGTCATTTGTACCCATACTCATAATATACAGTGCATTTCTTGTAATGAATTCTGCCCTTTCTTCACCCACCTCTCTTCTCAAGTGGATCTTGTAATGTGCAAAATACTCTAGTTGTTTCGAAACAGGCAAAACATTCTGCACCACACTCACAAAACACATTCAAAACACTTTTCTAAGTCTTTATGCAGTGAATCAATAGTTCACAGAATTACATACCGAAACTTCAGCTGTGTAATCATCAAAACCTGTGGCGGCTGATGCAAAACTAACACCATACTGAAGATCTTCTGGCTTCAAATTAGGGTCCAGAAACGGTGGAATCACTTTTCTGTACCCCACTGCTTCAGCTGCACATGTTTTTAATTGGAAACACTCATACTCAGTTTACATGCAATAGAATAGGCTTCTAATTCTAACACCAGATGAAAAAACACGTAGAAACATGTGACATGATGGATGTTTTAATTGTACCACTCTTGTCAAATGTAGTTTGCGCTTACACCTTTTTAGATTAATGCTTCTAAAGTTCCGTTTACCATATCAGGGTTAAGTCCTAATTAAGATAGCTTTTGGATGGTTTTTTGATAAATGGACATTGTTACGTTGAATATAATAAATGATATATGCATGATAAGATGTGAAAAAAGAGATGATTGAAGTGATGTTATAATAAGAAGGTATTCATGAATCATTGAACCAATATAGAAATGAATTGTTTTTATGATTTTATTCATCAACAGCGTATTAATAACACATCAGATGTCTTCACCTAACAACCTATTTTTTTTTTACATGGTAAGGAAAGCCTTTATGACAAGTAATCTAAAATTCTATCGATCCTTGTCCTCTCTATTCTCTTAACTGAAGGTTGAATTTCGAGGTATGGTAGGCAAGTCGGTGCATTAAGTCTTTAGATAATTTATCTATAAACACGTGCTTTGGATCCTGTTCATAGGTTATCTTCTTGGAGGTACTTTTGGGAAGAATTGCATTAACTCATTTCCTTCCCCTTCTCACTTTAGATTACTCCCAAATATACTCCACACGTTACAGATCAGCTAACTAGGGTTTTATAACACATTTATAAAGAAATGAAATAAATTGATTCAAATAATGGACAATGTAAACTTTTAAGAGTTATAGCTCACCTCAAATATATTATATTATTAACTAAACTTGAACATGATGATGATCCAAGCATATGGGACCAGAACATGTCACATGATATATTAATTATGTTGGCCTATAAGAATTAGTTTCTGAAAGTAAGTCATTAATTATGCTGGCCTAGTAATTGATGTTTTAGTAAAATGAATCCATGAAAGTGAAAAGAGAAGAAAAAAGGGTGGAGATATATTTTTACCAACAAAGTCTGTGGCAAGTCTCCCATTGCTGAACCTTCCTGTTGGGCGGCTGTCAAAGAAGTCCTTCCCATAGGGAGGGAAGTTGCTTTTCATGGTGGTGTGAAGGACATTGTTGTTGCCAGAATCAACACTTGAATCTCCAAAAACGAGTATGCAAGACACATTATGCTTTGAAACCACTTGCCTCACCAGAGGAATGTCCACAGCAAGTGAATGATAGAATGGCAGTGTGGCCAGTATCATGATTTTCACCATCAAGTACTCCATTCTGCTCAAGTTGAGAACTGGGAAATCTATGTGCATTCAACAATCCCATGCATCATTGTTTAAATACACCACGTATGGATCCCATGTAGAGAGTGGTTGCTGCAGCATTTAAAAAACGGTTCCCTAAATTAATTACAGCATTTAAGGCTTAAAACTACTACTCCACCCCTGGCTTCCACTTTAATTGGAGAAGGAAGAAGAACACAGCAATAAAATGCACTTCTTTAACTCCAATGCAACTGTGACGGAGACTTTACAAAAATCTCATGTGCATATTGGTCCACTTTTGTTTGCTTCACTGTACCACAATGGACTCTCGATCATATTTTATTAACTTCCACTTTATACACCATTATATATATTTATAAATTACTAGGTACTTTTTGTCTGTTGGAACATGATAATATAAAATGTTATTAATATTCTTCAAGTCTGAATGTTTAGAACAGGAATGTTAACAATCATCTGAAGTTGATCTTGCGTTTGTAAATCCCCTCTTAATAACACTGTTTAAACTTTTTCCATTACATTAAAAATAATAAAATTATATTAATTTTTTTGAACAATTTCACTAAAAATAAGCATTCTCTTTTAAAGAAATATATTGCTTTGATCGAGAAAGAAAGAATAATTAATTTAAAAAATAAATTAGGAATTAAAAAAATTAATGATTCATTGAAATGATTTATTCTTTTAAATAAATATAATTAAAAGTTTGGACTCAAGTTTATTTGTTTAATTTATTTACAGCTTTATTCTTCTGTTGTAATGATTTTTTTTACTTTCACCAATATAGTATTTAAAAAATATTTTAATATCAGAAACTTATTTACTAATAAAAACTTATTTAGCACCCAATACGAGAAATTTAAATTTTTCATATGGTTAATCTTTCATAACTTATTAAATCAGTTAAAAAATTATATAGATAATAAAGATCAATAAAACTTTCCCGTCAAAATATAAACAAGGAAGCTATTTTTTTTATTAACAAAGAATAAACAAAAAAAAAAATCAAAAAATCGTGCTCCAATCCCTATAAAAGAACATAAACTATGAATCCAAAAAATAAGTTGACCCAAAAAAGTCATTCCAACAAATATTTATAATACTCAACATTAATTAATATTAGCTACATTTAACTAAAAAATATTAAGTTTTTTACTCAGAAATTGAATACATGGTAGAAAAATTCTAACAATATTGCTTGAGTCTCTTTTCACATAATATTAGTTCTTTAAAGCTTAAATTTCATTAATTCAAATAATTAAACCAAACATTAGCTTGTAATTTATTTTTAACCAAACAGATAAACCTTAACGAATAATTAATTAAAGAACTCTAAATATTCTTAAATGGTTATATTCGTACACACATACGTATCATTAATTTTATTTTTTGCGAATAAGAAAAAGAAGCATAATGAAGCATGTAAAATAAATAATTATTGGAAGTGATATTATGGGAATTTAAGAGCAGTGACTACCTCCTGCCGCTTACAATAAATGCAAATGGTTACTCATAAAGCATCTATAATTTCAAGGGCACCCATGTTGCTTTTTAAAGAGAATCTCCAATTTACTACATGCTATAACCAATTTTTTTCTTTAATTTACTAACTTCAAAAATTTCATTTAATTGGCTATATTACATTCTTTTATTTTAATTATGGAATAATAAAATAAAATAAAAAAATTGTACTATTTTTGTGAAGTAAAAAACTAAAATTAAAAGTAAGTCAATTTTTATGAAACATAATTTTGCCAAAATGATATTCATATTTAGTCACTATTATGTGCATTCAATGAAAATAAAAACACTTTGAGAGTAAAAGTCATAATTGAATCAATCTAAAAAAATGAAAATTGATTACCAATTAAATAAATAAAAAATGGATCAATTTTATTTTATTTTTTGAAGTTCAGTTATTAGATTTGGGATATGACATTTTGAAACCGGTTGAAATAAAACAAAATCAAAATTAATTAATTAAATATTATAATAATTATTATTTCATTTATATATAAAAAATATGTATGAGAAAAAGAACATAATATCTCTAATATGATTCATATTTCAATTCCTTTCTATTTTTATTGTCTCGAGTGTCTCATTCTCTAAAATTGAAAAATAGATCTCTTATAAAAAAGATAATAAATTTTAGAGATATTTAATAT
>Ga0123341_1007041_pt1 | contig 10226 bp, 12 predicted proteins | sample Turbeapinknodule_FD_89959 | JGI IMG/M metagenome (GOLD analysis project Ga0123341, IMG submission 89959) | Root nodule microbial communities of legume samples collected from Mexico - Turtle bean Mexico pink nodule | ecosystem: Host-associated > Plants > Roots > Nodule | place: Mexico: Nepantla...
ATTTGAAAAACTGAATTCTTAATCAAAGTTCTTTTGAAGAATTTTCATTCTAAGCTTAAAAGTTTACTAAAATCTTTCTTAAACAATTCACCCCCCTCTCGTTTAAGGCCATATATTCTAACAAGAAACCCATCAATATCAGAAAACTAACAATCTCTATTGTTTGTTGAATACCAAGGAGGAGACCTTGCTTAAGAGTCACTGCATTGTGAACATTACCAAAAGAATTTTTATTCCAGTCTCGGAGTTCAATTTTCAACCTTTTTAACTTATGTTGCAAAATAAACATAGGACAACCAACAACCTTATTATCCCAAGAATCATGAATAAGCTTCATACATGAAGTGTCATGATGCCACATTGAAAAGAAACGAAAATTGTTAACCTTTCTTAAAGAATTACTAGCAAGACTAGCAAGAACAGGGCAATGATCAGAATAATTTTTAACAAGAACCTGGTAAGTACAAGAATCCCATTCATCCAGACACACTCCATTACATAATGCCCTATCCAATCTTCTATGAATTTTATGCAACCCTCTCCTTCCATTACACCAAGTATAACAAGGTCCAGTAAAAGACATACAAGAAAGATCATTAGTATAAACCCAATCAAGGAAGTCATTACAAGAAACCTAGTTAGGAGCCACCCCCCTTTATAATCATTTGCTAAGAGCACAACATTAAAAAACCATCTGACCAAGTATGTGTTAGCACCATAAACACCTGCAAAGCTAAAGCATTTATCATGTAGAAGGCAAGTTACAGAAATAAACTAATCATTGACCAAGAAATTTTGGACAAGATTTGGAACCGACAAACACCAAAGAGCACCTTTATTAACAATAGGAGATGTAACCACCAAATGCATATTAACATATTTGAAAAGGACATCGAAAGCATCAGTGTACGACATCATAGGTTCAGCAAGAAAAACATGGACGGGTTTATGTAGTTTAAGTAAACTAATCAAGATCTTCATTATTTTGTGGTTTCTCAGTCCTATAACATTCCAAAAAAATGAAGAGGCCTTCATTGCGACGTTGTAGAGAGGACTACCTTAGAAGCTTTTTGGATTTACCAGTCCCCTTAGGTGGTGTCCCTGGTTTTCTTTTAGTGTGAAGAATTTCCTCCCAGTATCATTGGATTTTTCCTCCATCTCATTAGGATCCGCCCAAAATTTGGAGACAACCATATTTCCAACAGTCATATGTTCATAATTAAATTCAACAACCACAATCGGAAAAATTGGGGCTCTAGTATGAGGATCACCTCCCACATTTGTAGTTTCTAAACCATCAAGAGAGGTAAAATGATTTTGCAAGACCAATGTATCATTAGTGAGGAGTAGTGCTTCCCCAAGTGATTTAGCCTTCTGATGAGAGGTAGGATGCGACAGAGATGGTACAACCACAATAGCAGAAACCTACACATGATAACCATGAACAAGAGCCGTAACTGGTGCTTTAGCATCCCCAAGTGATTTAGCCTTCGGAGGAGATGTATGACACAACGAAGATGGTACAACCACAAACTGAGAAACCTCCACATGATGACCATCAATAGGAGTTGTAACTAAATCTACTACATTTTATAACTATGAGCCCTTGCCTTGCATAACAACCAGTGAATTCCTTAACATCCCTAGTTTTGAAACCTTAACTGTATCAAATGTGGGAGTGAACAACCCCTGCCTGGGTGAGGACCTATCATGATCCGAGGCATCCTCGAGAAGAGGCATATCTGCAAAATCGTCCTCCCCTCCATCTGTTTCATTAGAAGCAAGGTGATCCAAGAGTGAACCAGCATTTGCCCCGTCAGGAGCATCAACTTTCAAATTACCAATACAGCCTTCCACGAGCTTCGACTGAGGATCTTTCTTCCGATACTCTTTATTTTGTTTAGGAAATGTGACCTTCCCCTGTTCCCGTCGTCAGAAGTTTTCTCGGGCATATGTTGAGGTCCAGGAACACGACCTTGATCAAGAATCATGTGGCACTAAGAAAGCTCATGCCCAATCATATTAAAGTGAAAGCAAAATGGAGGGAGCCATTTATATTCTACGTCGGCTATAAAAGCAAAGGGTGAACGTTCAACCAAAAGGTGATCGGAAAGAGGGAACAACAGATCAATATCCACTAACACTCTAGCAAAGAAACCCCTATTTTTTCTCATGGTGTGTTCATCCAAAGACAAAAGAGTATCAATGCCTATAGTGATGAAAAATATTGCCCCTGGTGATGTGAGTTGATTTTAGACTGCACATTTTAAAGGTTTCAGTTTTGTTTAGAATTTGTGGATTACCAAATTAAAGGTGAGAAGCCTAAGAAGATTCCCACTGGAAACAAACTTAACCAAGTGGTTAAGTAAGTATGAAGGTTCACTTCAGAAGGAAAAAGGGAAAGACACATATATATGGTGCAGATGATGCAAAAAGGGCGAAAATTAAAAGATAACAAGAAGAAGATGACAAGATATGGATAGAAATTAAAAGAAGATAATAGAATGAAGATGAGATGAAGATGGTGCAAAAAGGAAGCAGGAAGAATTAAAAAGGGAAAATATGAAGATATAGAGGAAACTTATGGAATGGAAGATGTCACGCCACTTGGAGCATATGAACTCCAAGATGAGTGGTGCAAGAGCCGTCACTTGAGATATCACTCACTCAAGATAAGACCCAGATAAAACTGAGAGTACTCAGACTCACAAATTCACTCCAATAGGGTTTTTTTACTTCAAATTTCAATGTGTCAATCCATGAGGCAAGGCACCTTATTTATAGGAATGGGTGCCTTGGTGGGTAAGTTGAGGAGGGGCATAAAAGGCAAGGGAGAGGGGCTACCTAGGGTGTTGACCATGGTCAAAACCGCACCTTTAGATAGCTTCTAGAAGGTAGGTTAAAACCCCTAATTCTAGGTGCATTGTCTTGAAAAAGTGGGCTTGGTACAAGCCCATTTCACTAAGTACACTCCCTTTTATGCTACGTGAACCTACTCTAGCCTATTTTGCTATTTGGACCACAAAAGTGAGCCCAAATTATTTACAAACATGTTTTTGTCTTTTAAGAAGACCAGAAGAAAGAACAGTTGATGTTCCGGTCTATGCCAAGTTCTTGTTCTAGTGAGGTCCGTCTGATATTTGTTGGGGCCTTGACTTGATTGCTGAAATGACTGCTCACAGTTTGAATTGTCTTTTGAGTCCTTGACACCTTGGATTGTATCACTTGGTCTCCAATATTTCAAAGGAAAATGATAGATTCTAACCCAGGCATGGGTTTTAGTACTCTTCATAGTAGATGGAACAAAGTCTTTTGTCCAGGCAAACAATCTCAAGAAACCAGGAGATAACTGCAGGGACCCATCCCGAGAGTCCATCGCATGTCTTCTAAAGAAGAGAACTCAAACTCATAGAAACCCTTCTCAAGAGGGATTGCTTTCCACGTGCCAATAGCCTTCCACACAAGCTGTAACTTAGTTAAATCAAGGTGCGTGACAGGTTTATCCCCCTTAGATAGAATAATCTGACCATGCAGATGGGTCTTCTCAAGACCAACCAAGTAATCTTCCTCATCAACTCGGATGACAACCATATCTCCCTTAATACAAGGAGTTGGAAGTTTGGACAAAGGAATATCACATGTATTTCCCAAAGCCTGAGCAGAAGTCTTCCTTTAGCCTCGCATGGCAGACACTTTTTTTATTAGGAAACACTTATGGCTCCTTCAAACAGGCCCATGGGATGAGGAAACCCATAGAGCCCTCCGCCATTCCCAAAGGAATAAGTTGCCTCCAAGAACCGTATCATCACTGCTCGCCACATATCTACTGCGCACTGCACCACACCACTACCAGCGTCGTGCACGGACCACCACCATTGCGCACACCACAAATGCCATGCTCGCGCACAAATCAGACGCCGCTCCGCGCTCGCAGACGCTAGTTTTGATATTCTTTGTATTATCCAAGAAGTGCATGTTGCATCCCAGTGAACTTGTGCAATACACCACAAATAAGTCCTTACGGATAGTGATCACTCACACCTGAGAAAATCATTTGAGTTTAAAGATTTAATTTACTACACTTTCATGGTACATCTCAATATTATAAATGTTTATTCTGTGCATAGAGAATGTTCGTTTCTCACATCTTACAAGAGAATCTCGTCTATAGTACAGATCTCTTGAAGAAACCCCTCTAAAAAGACTAAATGTGAACTCTATAGATCCTTAACCTTGCACAATTATGGACTTTACTCCAATTTGGATAATGTAGAGCATTTAATTGCCTCTCTACACTTGAAACACTAAGAAATTTCATAAAAATCCTTAAGCTATCTAGAAAGTGAACTTTATTTTTATTTAGTGTGTAAACTTGGTAATATTTTGGATCACTCTCTTTTGTAAACTTGTTTTTAGTAAGAAATTACTACATTCCAAAAAATATTTGGTATTTAATCAAAAGTGACTTGAATCCAAACATAATTTGTTTGTTTAGTTAAAAATGAATGATGTTAAAAAGGTACTGGATTAAATTTTATAACAATAGTCTACTTAATAAACTTAATTCTATTGATCAATAATTAGACGTATTCTTCATTAACCACTATAAATTCCAATCAATTTTTTGAACACTATTTTTTCAACATCATTTAGCCATGAAAATACTGAATTTTAAGCATGTAAAAGTGTGTGATATTTTTTTAAAACTGACATTTGGGAAAAAGTATCATGAAATTTAGAAGAAAATTGAAAAGCTGAAGCATCAATTGTACATGCCAGCATGGCTGAGCACATGCTTCTCTGCTAAAGGTGTACCTAAGGACGAACTTTCAAGAGGTTGACAAAAACTGAAATAAACCTGCAGCTCAAGGATTCAAGTACAAACAATAGAAACTTTACGTTGATTTTCACTGTCGGAAAATATCATCATCCCCTATGCCAACAAAAAACTTCATGAATACAAGAAAATTTTAACAATGCATTATTATTATTATCGTTAGATGAAATAAAAGTTGTAAACATTCTCATTAGAGAGATATATGTATGTATTATCCTTCCTTGAACAACTCTATTTTTCAAAAATACGGAGTGGCACATGTACGACAATTAACACTGTACTGCATGGATCCTATTTAGATATTATATTTAAACTGTACTTTTATATAAAGCTTCATTACATAGATTGTTTTTGTAAAATTTCTATTCTGATTTAAGAGAAATTCTAAAATAATATAATGAATTGCATCCGGGACTGACATTCATGGTGAAAGTAATAAAAGGGACGTCACATAAAGCCATTTTCTGCAATAAATAGCAAGGGTAGTTGATGCAGAAATTTGATGATCTCCTCCTAACTTAATTTACAATGTTACCTGTAAAGATCTTTTTATTAATAATACTATAATGTAATAAAAATATAATTTTATCATTTAATTATATATTGTTAGGGTTTTATATTAATTAGATATAAAAACATTTTATAATATGTAAGTAGGTGCAAACCTCACTTTATAAGTCTGTTTTATAAGATTGAATTAAGTTTAAAGTTCAATTTTTAATATGGTATCAGAGCTCTCGATATGGGAGACTATGTTTTTACAAAAAAATATAAAAAATTTTAGCAGCCTTCATTGTTGCAACTGTTTTTTTTTTCTCCTTCAACCACCACTTTTCACCATTGACCGCCGACCGACACCGGTAAATTTTTTTGGCGATTTTTTTTTTCCGAATAGAACCACCATCAGATTTTTTCCGATCTGCAAAGCCCAATCGATTTTGTCTCATTGCTGCCAACTCTTTCGATGTCGAATAAAAAAGACAACCCCTTTCTGCCCAAATGATATATGGGTATTGCAAGCAACTATTGTCTTGATAGATGCAACTACTTACAATGGGCCCAGTTGGTTTGTGTTACCCTTAAGGAAAGGAAGAAATTGAATCACCTAAAAGGGAATCCTCCAGCCAATACCGATTCACACGAGATTCCATGTGACCCATGCTACTCGGGTCAGAGCGTAAGCTAGTGATGCTTTCGACTCCTAAATATGGAGATTGGGACGATGAAAACTCTTTTATCATGACTTGGTTATGGCATTCTATGCCACCAGGTGAGATTAGTCAATTAAGGAGTAAACAAGGAAGTAAGGTCATATTCAGAGGAAAGCAACAAGGCAAGATAATTAAAGTTGGTTGGATAGGTATGAAACAATTATTTTTTATTAAAAAAGTTCTTGTGGTAGACAATATAAAGCACAACCTACTTATCATAAGTCAATTGTGTGATCTTGGGTGTGATGCTATTTTCAAGAAGGAATAATGTATAATGAAAAAATATGGACGAGACCAAATTATTTTCTATAAATAGACAAGGAAATATTTATAAAATTTATATGGAAGAGTTGTCAACTCAAAAAGAACATCATTAGCTCTTACAGAAAAAGTATGGACATGTTAGCTTGGGATTACTCTTAAAATACAAAAACACAATCTCATAAGAGATTTGCCATTAATGTCATTCAAAGACAATCATCTTTGTTGATCATGTATTAGAGGCAAACAAGTGAAAAGTTCTTTCAAGAGTATCAATGATGCCTGCACCTAAAGACCTCTTAAGATAATACACTTGGACTTGTTTGTACTTATAAGAATTGTGTCTATAAATGGTAAACAATATGGTCTAATCTTGGTAGACAATTTTACTATATGGATGATAAGTGCCATAATTTAGCAATATTACATATAAAAAGATAGGCACTTATGGATTTTAATTGATAAATAGTTATAATTCAACCCCTAATTTAGGAATTTGAACCTTTTTACATATTTTTAATTATGATTAATGTGAACGATTTATTCCCAAAAATTGTGTTAATTTCAAGATTTTAGGGGGAAATTGAGATAAAAAGGCTAAATGATAATGGAAAAGATGAAAAGGGAAAGTTGGAACATTGGAAACTCGCTCAAGCAAGATCACTCCAGAGAAACTCCCCCAAGACTCGCCCAAGTGAGTTCACTTCAGTGAAGTTGGACTTTTTCTCATCAAACTTACATAAGCGAGATGACACTTAGCCAAAGTCCAATTAGGTTAAATAAAAAGCTTGGGGCATAACCCTGGACATCATTGGAAGAATAGAGAGAGACAAAAAAACTCTAAAGGAGGCAACCGTCAAGGAGAAATATTTTGGATCTTCTTTTCTTACTTTCCATGCTTGTAATGGCCAACATGAGTGGCTAATTCTTCTCTTTGGGATTGGGAGTAATTTGTTCAAACTCTTATGTATTGAGGGGATATTTATCTATAATATTTAGTTCTTGATTGATGATTGGCATTATCATTTTATTCTCAAAGCTTGAATTATTCATGATTTTGATCCTTAGATTTGACTGGAAAGTACTTCTAAGCATCTGATATAAATGATAATGCTTAACATATTTGAATGTTAGGAATAAATTTGAAATGTTAATTTCTTTATAACATTTATAAATATGCGAGGAATCAATATTTAGGAGACTCTCTTAATAATTTTGTATGCGAGAAATAGATATGAATGATTTTTATATGTCCATCAATATCAATCAAGATTAAAATTACAAACGATTGAGAAGGATGAACCCCAATCCCAATTGACTCATACAAATAATTTAATTTGTTTTATTTAATTTCTTACAAATTCAAGATAGAAACAACCTTTCCAACAAACTTTTACACATTTTCTTATATTTAGTGAATATTACACTTAAGATTTTAGAACTGTTCCTTGTGGGTTCGATATCCATCCTTAGGACAAGTTATTACTTCTGACATGGTACACTTGCCGTTAAATAGTCATCAATGAACATGGTTGAAATTCTTGAACCATGAGGATAAGACTTTCAAAGTCTTTTTGATGACATGGATGAGACATAATAAAGGACCATGAAGGGGCTTGAGGACAAGATAAATATTTTGTATTTTTTTAGTATTGAGCCTTTATTGGGTCCTATATGTTTTGTAATTTTTGTTTTGTGTCTTAGGCCTTGCAGTTATTTTCTATAATTTTTGTAATTAGAAATGGTTAGAAAAAATGTCGAACACCATATTGTTTTGATTAAGTGCTTAAACCAACAAGGTATGAATTTTTTCCTTATATAACGAAGATTAGATCATACAAGTGTATCGTTTATCAAACAATAAGAGTAACATATTGACCAAACATTGCGCCTGATATTTGAAAATTGAGGATTAGATGATAAGTACATTCAAAAGACCAAGTTGACACTTTCATGAAAACTATTCTTGAAGCTTGAGTCTATATTACAAAGAATGTTTTCTAGATTTGTCCCTGAGAAGATCCACGCCAAACAAAAAAAAATTAAATATATCTTGGGAGTAGAGCAAAAGTAACAACATTCACCAACTCTCCTGACACAAACTTTTTGAACTCTGACCTAACTATCTTTCTTGTACAATGTTAACTTTTAACCATTGTTTGGTGTAAAAGGTTCTGCTATTGAGGAAGATAAGTACTACCAATTATTAGAGAGATTGTATGAAGAAGATAGGGGAAATTAAAGTTGCATATCATGCATTTAATGCATCTCAACGTAAAAGCTCATAAAATGATGGTATAAAAAGAAGAAGCAATGAAGAGAGTTCAAAGCTACACAACGACCAGAAAAGGGAATGCAATGAATACTTTTTTTAAAGCTTATAAAAAGTCATGCTTTGAAAATGTTGAAACTCTATTAAAAAAAATCATCTTCCCAAAAACTTTGTAAGACACAATTTGTGTTCATTATGAAAAAACTAGTAGAGAGAGTTTAAACCTTGTACGCTCGAAAAAAACTACCCTCTTTAATGAGCAAAATAGTGATTTGTTGATCACTTAGACTTTGTAACTATCTTGGGCCGAGAATGACTTTTGAATATTAATGGTCATCTAAGAGTGGTTTGAGTAAATAATACTTAACGGTGAGCCAAGAGTGGCTTGAGTAAAGAATACTTGACCGAAAATAGGTAGGAGTGACTATAAGCCCAAAGAATACTTTCTGTCTCTTTGGACCAAGGAAAGACGGTGGCTGAGGTAGGTTCTTGGGAGGATTCAGATTGGAATTGGAGGTTAAGATGGGGAAGGGCTAGATTCAACTGGGAAAGTGCTATGGAGGGATAATTGCTTAATCTCATTACAGGGAAGATCTTGTGTAAGGAAGCCAAGGATACTTTAGTTTGGAGTGGGGATCAGAATGGTGTTTTCTCAGTGAAATCTACTTATCTGAATTTAAGTCATCAGTATATAGGCTCTTCAAATGATGTATTCTCTCTTTTATGGGAAGCAAAAGCGATGCCCAAAGCCCTGGTAACTGCATGGAGGATCTTACTTGGCCGCCTTCCAACTTATGATAATCTCATTCGAAGAGGTTTGGTAGTCACCTCTTCGTCTTGCGTGTTTTGTAATGCGATTGAAGAATCGTCACAACACCTTTTCATGGATTGTGTCTTTGTTCAGCGTGTTTGATCTTTATGTTTTAGATGGATAGGCATATTGTATGTCCAACATAAAGACATTCTAGTCCACTTTGAGAGCTTTCATTTACCACACTTCACAGCTAATCAGAATCAGATTTGGAAGGGAATTTGGTTTGCTATTGTCCAGTGTATATGGGATCAAAGAAACTTGGTTGTTTTTAAGCAAGGGGTAGTTGATGCTGATGAAATTTTCCACTTAGCCCAGCTGGTAGCGTGGCTAAGGTTGAAACTTGGGGCCTCTCCCTTCAGCTACGCCTTCTCGGATTGGATTCTTAATCTGGGTCTCTGCTTACAAAATTGTTGATAGTGATGGTGATGAGGGTCAAGTTCTCCTTCTGGTCTGTTGAAGGAATACAGGTCAAATGGGAGTTGACTAATTTAGCGAGCTGGAATAGCATCTAGATCGATGGGTCGGTGCAGGAAATAGCTGGGCAGGGTGAATTCTCCTCCTTTCAATTGCCTGTTTAGAAGTGTACCGCCCTGGTGGTCGGGAGTGATGACGTGGCATCCTGCTACAGTATAGGCGTGTTGGCAAGGCGCCAGGTTGGCAAAAGGTAAGGAAGTCGGGGGGCTCGTGTAGTCGCCAGTTGTTATATTTGCGTGTTCCGATTTCCAGCTTACCAGAATCGGCGATCACCAGGTTAAAGATGAAGTCGCCAGATGTAGATTCAGGCGACCTAGTCATCGGAGATCGCCAGAGCAAGCACATCGCCAAAGATGA
>Ga0123341_1007042_pt1 | contig 10225 bp, 10 predicted proteins | sample Turbeapinknodule_FD_89959 | JGI IMG/M metagenome (GOLD analysis project Ga0123341, IMG submission 89959) | Root nodule microbial communities of legume samples collected from Mexico - Turtle bean Mexico pink nodule | ecosystem: Host-associated > Plants > Roots > Nodule | place: Mexico: Nepantla...
ACATGCTCCTTGTAAGCCTTTGAGGTGGGCTATTAACTCCATGAGCGTCCTCCATTTGAGCCTCAACCTCTTCTTGCTCTTGATGATTGGCCTCCATGTCCACTTGAGCTTGATCTCCATCAGAGGACGTCCTTTCAATCTCTTCTCACCTACGCTCGCTCACGGCGAGGAGGACCTTTTAATCTCTTCTTGCCTACACTCGCTCACGGCGAGGAGGTCATTTGAATCTCTTCTCGCCTACGCTCGCTCACGGCGAGGAGGACTTTTTTAATCTCTTCTTGCCTAATGGCGATGAGAACTAAAAAACTTTATACTTTAAAACTTTGTACCGGATGCATGCGATCTGAATTCATCATTTCTTTAAATTACGCAAAGGCGATAAAACCTTTCTCCGAAAACTTAAAAGACTATGAGCATGCAAACATAATGAACTTGGAAACCTTGATAAACTTCGAAACTTCCTTTATTGGGTGGCCTCGTTAAAAACCCTCCTTAGGGAAAAAAGAATGTCCCTTTGAAAAACTGTTTTAACTGAAACTACTTTAAACTGTTTAAGCTAATCGCTACTTACAATGCTTTTAACTGTAATAAAACTTGAGATGGGTGGCGTTCCAAGTGCAAGGAATCGCCCCTCCTTCCAGCGTCTCCAGGCGGTAGGCGCCGTTCCCGAGTGCTTCGGTTATTCTAAACAGTCCTGTCCACTTGGGCGACAATTTGTTCTGCATCTCGTATTGGTGGGCCTTCCTCATCACCAGGTCGTCATCTCTGAATTGCCTTGGTCTCATTCTGGAGTTGTACTTGCGTTTAAATCTTCTCTTTACTGCTTCAGCCTTCACCCTTGCTTCCTCCCTGACCTCATCCAGCAAATCCAAGTTCATTCTCCTTTCTGCGTTCGAGTCTTCTGTCACGAAGTTCTGGAATCTCGGCGAGCTTTCCTGGATTTCAACTGGGATCATCGCATCACACCCATACACCAAGCTAAACGGGGTTTCATGGGTTCCTGATTGCTTAGTGTTATGATATGCCCACACTATACAGGGAACCTCTTCCGCCCAAGACCCCTTTGCCTTCTCCAACCTCCTCTTCAAGCCTCTCAACAACACCCGATTAGCTGACTCCACTGGCCCATTCGTTTATGGGTGCTCCACAGAAGCAAACACCTGTTGTGTTCCAATATCCTCGCACAGCTTCTTCAACAGGTGACTTGCAAACTCAGTCCCATTATCTGATACCAAACGCTTGAGCACACCAAAACGACACACAATATTCTTCCACACGAAACTCTGAATCTTGTGCGTGGTGATCTGGGCTACTGGTTCTGCTTCAATCCACTTCGTGAAGTACTCGATTGCCACAACCAAATACTTCATTTGCCTGATCGCCAACGAAAAAGGTCCCAGAATATCGATTCCCCACGTATGGAACGGCCAGGGGTTGTAGATTGACTTTAGCTCTTCTGGGGGGCCTTGTGCCAATCAGCGTGTTGCTGGCATTGCTTGCAACGCTGGGCGTATCTTTTGCAATCTTCCCTCATAGTTGGCCAATAATAACCTGCACGGAGAGTTCTTGTTGCTAGAGCTCGACCTCCGATATGACTCCCACAAATCCCCTCATTGAGCTCATCCATAATTCTTATGCACTTTTCTCCATGTACACATACTAACAGGGGGATGTGTAAACCCAAACCTGTACAACTCGCCATCGATTAGGGTGAACTTGCTGGAGTTCTTCTTTACATTTTTGGCCTCCTTTGGATCCACTGGGAGAACTCTATCTGCCATGTAGCGCTGGTATGGCGGTATCCATGTATCTGGTTCATGGATAGCGCAAACTTGCGTCATCTTTGTCTCTCCTACTGGATGCGCTCTAACTCTCGGCATCCTCAAAGTCTCTTGAGTTAAAGATCTATGACTCCTCGCCATCCCTTCCGTTGACTTGCAAACTTGAAGAACCTGGTGGTCTGCTACGAATGCTCGAGGTGTCTTCAGCAAGTCAGCTCGGGCATTCTCCTCCCTTGGCACGTGCACCACTTCGAACAAAACAAAGGACCTCCTTAACGCCTGCACATACTCCAGGTAAGCCGCCATCTGCGAATCCTTGGCCTGAAACTTGCCGGTCACCTGCCCAGTGATCAACAAAGAATCACTCTTGGCCATCAGCACCTTTGCCAACAAAATACCGGCGATCAACGCCTCATACTCCGCTTGATTATTGTTGGCTTTGAAGGCAAACCTCAGAGATTGTTCTATCAACACAACGTTGGGCCCTTCCAAAATAAATCCAGCCCCGCTACCCAACTGGTTGGACGACCCATCCACCGAGAGCACCCGGCGATAATCATCCCCGACGCTCTACACTGTTTCAGAAGATAGCTCGACCACAAAGTCAGCGAAGATTTGCCCCTTGATCAGTCCTCAGGGCTCATACCTGATGTCGAATTCTGACAACTCCACCGCCCATTTTACCATCCTCCCAGCTACATCCGGTTTCTTTAGAACCTGCTGGATGGGTAAGTCAGTCATTACCAACACTATAAAGCTTTGAAAGTAATGACGCAACCTTCTCGCCGAAAACACAACCGCCAGCGCTGCTTTCTCCAAGGCCTGATATCTCACTTCTGGGCCCTGCAACCCCTTGCTAACAAAATAGATAGGTTTCTGGACTTGATCTTGATCCTGAACGAGCACCACACTCAGCGCCTTCTCAGTTACGGCAAAATATAACTTGAGGGGCATTCCCACTTGAGGTTTGCACAGAACTGGCGGGCTCGCCAAGTACTCCTTAAGCTTCACGAAAGCCTCTTCGCACTCCCTCGTTCAGACAAACCTATTATTCCTCTTCAAGCACTGGAAGTACGAGTGGCCCCTCTCTCCACTAGCAGACACGAATCACGACACTGCGGCCATCCGACCTGTAAGTTGCTGCACCTCCTTAACAGTAGCAGGGCTCCTCATCGCCAAAATGGCAGCACACTTATCAGGATTTGCTTCAATTCCTCTTTCAGTCAAGAGAAACCCTAAAAACTTTCCCGCCTCCACGTCGAAAATGCACTTCTCGGGGTTTAGCTTCAGCTTGTACTTGGCTATCGTAACGAACAACTCTTCTAAATCAGCAACATGCTGGCTCTTCTCCAGGGACGTCACGACCATATCATCAATATAAGCTTGCACGTTCCTCCCAAGCATAGGCGCAAACACCTTATCCATCAACCTCTGGTACGTGGCTCCCGCATTCTTCAGCCTAAAGGGCATCACCTTGTAGCAATAGCACGACCTCTCCGTCATGAAGGCAGTCTTTTCTTCATCCATGGGGTGCATCTTAATTTGGTTGTACCCTGAGAAGGCGTCCAAGAAACTTAACAACTTGCACCCTGCTGCACTGTCCACCAGGGCATCTATATTTGGCAAAGGATAGGAATCCTTTGGACAGGCTTTGTTCAGATCTGTGAAGTCGACGCACATTCGCCATTTCCCATTGCTCTTCTTCACCAATACAACATTGGCGAGCCATTCTGGATACTGTATCTCCTTAATATGGCCTGCGGCGATGAGTTTCTGCGTTTCATCTCTGATCGCCTGTCTCCTTTCTTCGTTGAACTTCCTTCTTCTTTGTCGGACTGGCTTGATTTGAGGGTCCATTGCTAAACGATGACACAGGAAATCGGGGTCAATTCCCAACATATCTGAGGCAGACCACGCGAACGCGTCCAGATGTCTGTCTATCACCTTGGCGATCTGGTCCTGCGTCTCGCCATGTAGGGTCTTCCCCAGCTTAAATGTTTTTCCGTCGATCTTCTTCTCAAGCCAATCCTCAATCGGCCGAGGCCTCTTCTCGCTGGCGATCAGCGCTCTCGCAATACCTGACTCCCTGGCAATCGCCGGGCGGTTTTTCTCTTCCTCCACCCGAGCGACACTCTCGGACCTTGCCTCGACATCCTCCATTGTCACATTGCCTTCGGCAGCCACCTCCAACGCTGCATCCACAACTCGCCCGTTTTCCTGCTCAGGCTCCACGCCAGGGGGCGACGTTGTGGTTACATGGCATACCGATCTCTTGTTCTTGAGGCTGTTTTCGTAGCACTTCTTTGCCTCCTTTTTTATCAGAGCGGATGGTGATGACTACCCCCTCCATCGAAGGTATCTTGACCTTCATGTGCCTCGTGGAGGGCACAACTCCTATTCTGTTGAGTGTCGGCCTTCCCAACAGGATATTGTATGTCGAAGGAGCGTTCACGACAAGGTACCTGATCTTCTCTGTGCGCGAGGCCGCTCCATCTGTGAACGTCGTCCTTAACTCAATGTACCCCTTGACCTCCACTTGATCACCAACAAAACTGTATAAGCAGCCCCCATATGGCCACAGCTGGTCTGGATATAGCTATAACTTTCGAAAGTCGGCCAAAACATCACATCTGCCGAGCTCCCCTGGTCGACCAACGCTTGATGAACCATCCTTCCCGCCGTAACAAACGAGATTACAATGGGATCGTTGTCGTGGGGCACAACATCCCTGAGGTCTTCTTTGGTGAACGTGATGTCCACATCGGGCGAGTGATCTTCAAAAGCTTCTACTGACATCACGGACCTTGCATACTTCTTGCGTTGTGACGCAGTACACCCACCACCCGAGAACCCACCAGCTATGGTGTGGATCTCGCCGTGAATGGGTACCTCGTGTTGCTGTCCCTCACTGCTCGCCGGTTGTGAACCTGACGATTGTCCTGTCTGCTTCTCCACCAAGTAGTCCTTCAAGAAGCCATTCTTTACGAGTTCATGCAACTGGTAGCCCAGCGCCAAACAGTTGTTAATATGGTGCCCGAATGCTTCGTGGAATTCGCACCATGATTCCTTTTGAGGTCCCAGCACCTTGTCAGATTTTACCGGTGGCCTCAACCTATCAGCTATGTTGGGCACAACAATGAGGTCTTTGAGTTCCACCACAAAGTTGTGCCTTAGCGGCCTATTTCCCTCTCTCCTTCCTTCTGCTCGACCCCTAGGCTGGGTCCTCCTTGTCTCATAGGTGCGCTTCCTGTCTGGGTTCTTTCTTTCTGTGGCAGCTTCGTGAACCCTAGCAGGTTGCGTGCGTATCTACGCTCTTGGTCGTGCGGGTGCAGCAGTCGTACACTTCTCGTATGCCTTGCCTTCAGAGGCGATGTGTTCCACTGCCCGACGCCTTACTTCAGCAAAAGTTTTGGGGCGGCTGCGATTAAGCGACTTGCTGAAAGACCCAGGACGTACCCCCTTCCTGAATGTGTACACAATCATGGGTTTATCTGTGGTACCCACCTTCACCACCTGCGCCCCAAAGCGGCTTATGTATTCCTTCAGGGTCTCACCTTGAAATTGCTTTACGTCGAAAAGGTCGTATGAAACTGGGGCTGGGTATCTGTTGGCTAGGTACTGCTCTCTGAATAGCCGTGAGAGCTGTGCAAAGGACGTGATATGACCTTCTAGGAGGCTAACAAACCAATCCATGGCCATCCCAGTTAACGTGCTCATAAAAAGCTTGCATCTTACGGCATCGAAACCGCCAACTAACATCATCTGTGTGGAACGCAGTGAGGTGCGCCTCGGGATCCTCCATCCCTGTGAAGGTTACCTTGGGCCCCGTGAACGTTTTGGGAATCGCTGCCTCTAGGATCGCCTGTGAGAATGGTGTGGTGAATTCTCTATGTGGGGAGGTAGTCTCAGGCTCGTTTACATCGCGCCGACCACGACGTAACTCCTCGTTGGCACAGTCGAGCTCATCGTTTCTCGCCTGAGAAGCTGCGAGATCCGCCTGCATGCGTTCCTGCTCTGCTTTCGACGCTGCTATTGCTTCTTGCAGCCCTTGCATCATGCCCACGAGCTGTTGCATGGTCATCTCCTCATTCATAGCGCGAGTAGGCCTCGTGGTCATAGCTTTCTAGAAACCCTCTGAACTTATCTGGGTTTTGAGAACTGGAACTGAAAAACCTGTGTGGTGGAACTGATGTTTTATATCGGCCCCACGGTGGGCGCCAAATGTTCCCGCCAGTAGACCTGGGTTGTCTTTATGCGTGGCTTCTCCTTGTGAGCTAGGGCACCTTCGTTTTGCTCCGTTTGTGAGTACCTGAAAGAAGTAAACAAAGGGGCGCCCTTGCGGCCGTTTGCACTCCGACGATCAAGTCAGCTAGCGAGAAACATCAAAGGTGACACACCCTTGGCAGGTGGTCGAAAAACTGTACTGAACGATTAAAACTGTTTCACCAAAACTGTGTTGCCCTAATTGCCTTGTGCTCACTATGAGTGCGCCGCGAAGACAATTAGGGTTTGCTCTGCGTATCTGTGTGTATTAGGTTAAAATTCTGATCCCTTTCAAGTGTTCCTAGGTCTCTTTTTATACACCTCGAATATTTTTAAACGCGTTAAAGCGCATTGAAAGCGTATAAAAATATTCCTTGGAACGTTCGAATCTTAACTGAAATAGCGCGTACCTTGGCAAACTTTCACTAAAACCTTTTATGAGCACGTGTGCATCACCACGTGTTCTTTTGACTTGATCGTTGTTCTGCGCAGGGGGTCCCACAGCGTCGCAAACCAACTTGGGGTTATTCCATCGTGTGAGCCCTCTTTCTTGCGAAGTGCTTCTGGCGCGTGGGTCGACTCTTTGGGCGCCAACTCATGCGCCCCAATCACTAATTACTTGCCCTGGGGTGTATCTACCCTTCTCTCGTACCATGCACGTGGTTCTCCCCTGGTCATGGCCCTCTCATGGGTCATATCTGTACCAGGGTCTGCCAGCAGTGGCGTGGATACTTCACGAGTCAGGATACCCCCTACTGGTGCTGGAACTTATGGCCTTGGAGCCACCTTTCTCTTTTCTTTGCTACTGTTCTGAATTGTCGAGGCCCGAAGTCCTGGCGACGCCTTAAGCGGCCAACCTGTTGACTTTCTTCCTTGGGCCCCTTGAGGGGTCCCATCATGTGTCGACTTCGACCTTTGGTCAATGCCCGGGAACGGGACGGTACATATTGCTTTTTTGGGTTGATTGAAAAAGTTTTATTCTAAGCCAAGTATTTGTGAAAACTGTTTGAAAACAATTCACCGCCCCTCTTGTTGTAGCCATCAAATCTAACAGGGTTTTGTGCTACGACTGTGTTTTTGGTATGGAGCTCCGTAAGGTGCATTTGAAGGTGTTATCATCAGATGGAATAACCACCACCAAATCATCTGATACATGGAAGTTTCATGATGGGTGGATACTTTGGTTGTCTTTGTTGAGTGAAGAAGGGGGAGTAAAAGTTGGCCAGTATTCTATTTCTACGGGGATGTTGTGGTGTTGTTTGGTGTGATGCACCCATTTTGCAAATGCAGGTTAGGATGTTTTTTCTGTTATATCAAAGTTTTTTGAAGAGTAGATGGTGTGCCTGACTTGAAGCTGCAGTTTTGTTGCTTTTTTTGTGAGGCATTCTCAGCTTTCAAGCTCGTGCCTAACTAGGAATAGGGAAACAAACCCTTTGTTATGTGTTCTCTTCAGTATCATACTATACTTTATTAATTCTGTTTTTGATTTGTAAGCATGAGGGAATGAGCGTTGGATCTTGTATAAGGGTTGGGATAACCCTGAAGTGTCCCATAAATTTAATTCATTTTTTGCTGATAAAAAAAATGGGTTTTGGTCTAGTCCCCCCATATTTTTGTATTTTCTTTCTTTTTCTTTTTTTTAATAATATTTTTTTCATGTGATGGCAAATGATTGTTGTTACTTGAGGTGTCAGCGTGTCAGCCTAGCTGGGATGTCAAGTAGCATAGATGCCTAACATGAAAGATTTTTATAAAAAAAGAGTATAAAATATGATAAATTATTATCCGTTTTTTTTATAATTATCATTTATGACAATGAGAACTCGGTTATAGGATGCACATATATACCGTTTTATGTGACATCTCTATCTTTATGACGGGTAGGTAAAATATCATATCTCATTCTTATAATATCTCATATTTTTGATTAAAATATCATAAAACTTAAAGTTTATTTTACTTATACAAATAAACAATTTAAGTAGTAATTATATTTAATGATATTGTTCATAATCTAATGATTGACATTTCAATTTTTAAAAAAAGCTGACAAATCATTGAAAAACAGATTAAAAAGAGGTGACAAGTATTACTTTTTATTTTAAAATTATCAATATTTACTGTTCCGGCCGGTTGACCTGGGACGTCTTTGTGCACAACCTCACCCGTCAGTTAGGGACTCCTTCCCACTGGTCACCTGTGGATTCCTGCACAGAAGGACAAAAGGGCGCCCTAGCGGCCGTTTGCACTCCGACGCTCAAGTTAGCTAGCAAGAAACACCAAAACTCTACCCCTCCGTATCGGAGCACCGTGAATGGCACTTTGAAGGTGGTCAAAAGAAACTGTGTATTGTGTATCTTTTTTCCCTCTGCCAAACAACCTCTCTCTCTCTGTAGTCCCTTGTGCGTAGTCTCAAGACTCGAGCAAGCAACTAGAGTGTACTCTGGGAAAATCTGCCAAAAGTCCCAACCCCGTTCCCAACATTCAAGGCGCTATTTAAGCTACTCCCGCATTCAAAGCGCCTTAAAGCGCATTTAATTATAAAACGTTCCGCGCATTTAAGACGTTTAAACCGCTTGGGAGCATTTATAGTCCCTTAAACGCTCGAAACGGAAACTGTATTAAATAACTTTAATTACCTTGTACCTGACAAAATGGCGTTTCTATTTTGACTTGGCTGTTGTACACGTGGAGGGCCTCACAGCGCCGTGACCCATCTGGGGGTATTTCCTCGTGTGAGTCCTCCTACCTGGGAGTGCACCTGCGCGAGGGCTGACTTTTCGGGTGCCAACTCATGCCCCCAAACCTCTAGTCACTCACTTTGAGAGCGTATCTACCTTCCTCTCGTACCCTGCACACTGGCTGCCCCCGGGCGTGACCCTTCTCATGAGTCGTAACTATCCCAAGGGCGTCTCTGGGACGGCATGGGCACTTCACGAGTCAGACTGCTCTACACTGGTGCTATTACTATGGCCTTAAAGCCACCTTTCTCTTTTCTTTATTGCTACCCCGGGTTATCGGGGTTTGAGGCCTTCCCACGGTGTCACTCCCTCCATGGTCTTTCCTACCCATGGGTATCGGGGAGCAACACTGTGATTGCCTTGCCTTTGTGACATTTGACCTTGGCGACGCCCTAGCTGGGCGACGCCTTGGCTTGGCGATGCCTTCACCTAGGCGACGCCTTACCTTGGTGACGCTTCCTCTCGGCGATGCTTGCACTTGGCGTCTCCCCACCTAGGCGACGCCTTATGTTGACTTTGACCCCGACGATGACGGTACACAAGCCCCCCAGTCTTAAGCTGAAGACTTGTCTTCAGCGCAAAGACTAAGGTCTCGCCCACGCTATCCACGTGTCACCCTGGTGATGTGTCATTCTTTGCTGACGTGACACTTCTCGAACTATTGACGTGACATGCTCTGAACCATTGGGGTGCCCTTAATGGCTGATTGGACATCCTCTGAAACGGGGAAAGCAACCCCTTTTAGGGCCACGCTTAATCGCTCGCCACGTGGTTCATCACGCGGTCAGCCCCAAGAGTCTCTTGCGCTCCCAGTGAGCGCCTAATCCTGCGACACGTGGCATCATCGCACGGTCACCACCTGTTGCCCCTCGCGCTCCTCGTAATGTTTAAGTTACCCAAACTCCGCGTTCGAAACCACTGTTTCATCCACTTTCTCTGCCTTCTCGCACTGTTCATGTTCTCTGAATTTCTTCTCTCGCAATCTCTATTTTTTTGTGCTTCCGCTCACCACACCCTTCGACCCTCAAAGGTATGGTTTTTCCTACCCTTGTTGACTCCCTTTACTGCATGACTATGATGTATGGATGAACTGCCTGGGACTTTTTATGTTTCTGTATTTCTGTATTCCTTCGCTCCTCCGTTCTTCTCCGTTCTCTTCTCCCCCTTTCTGGGTTTCTTCGTGTGGGTGGCATTTTCTAGGGTTTTGTTCCCCTTTCTGCCTTGGCATCGCTTGTTAAAACCCTTTCCTTTCTTCTTTCTCCAGCTATTTATCCGCATCATGGTGCGCCTGAAACCAAGGTCCAGTTCTCCCCCCAAGACCGACTATAAGGCCCTCTATACATGGAATGCACCACCCTGACGACCTTTCAGGACTTGGAGAACCATCATGGTGACCCCCATTTGTACAATTTCAATGCCTTCTGCCGCACCCACGATGCC
>Ga0123341_1007043_pt1 | contig 10225 bp, 9 predicted proteins | sample Turbeapinknodule_FD_89959 | JGI IMG/M metagenome (GOLD analysis project Ga0123341, IMG submission 89959) | Root nodule microbial communities of legume samples collected from Mexico - Turtle bean Mexico pink nodule | ecosystem: Host-associated > Plants > Roots > Nodule | place: Mexico: Nepantla...
ATCCAAATAAGATAAATATAAGAGATATAAGACGATACTAAATAAGTATATGTTGATCATAAAAAGAAAAATAAATGAAAGATGATCATTCATTTAATATTTTCTTCAATGATACATTAAATAGTTTGTGCGAAATGAAACATAATTAATGACGAGAAGTGCACAATCCATAATGTTGGGACAAATTATTTATGTGTGTCCTGGTGTTTGACTATATGAATATTTTTTTGTTCGATCATGTTGTTCTCTTATGTCCATATCCGTCCTTATTCAACTTGTTTTCTTTTTATAATTATAACCTGTATTTTTTACTTGAAATTAACGTGATTACATCATCAATAATAATAATACTAATTTATGTTTATAGATTCAGCTTTTATGTTGTTGTATAGTTTAATTTTTTATTTTCTTCATTCTTAGAAAAATAATTTTTAAACTAAACATTTTAAATTTTTTTATTTATTTCTATTTTGTAAAATCTCTTTTTTTTATTCATTAATTATATTTCTAACTATTTTAAATATTAAAAGTATTTATTTTTAATGTATTTAAAATTAAAATAAAAAAGTGCTATGGGAAATAAAAATCTAATGCTATAGGAAAGTGTAAATGGGGCTTGGGAATTTACCCGTATTAACTACTTTGACTTGAATTCTTTATTAAAAAACTCTGCAAGATGCTCCAAGAGAGCTACACTGCAAGGATAAAGAGGCAGTGGGAGAGATCGAGGGCAAAACACAGTGTTGTGTTTGAAATTGTATATTATGGGAATGAAAGCTTTCATATGTCTGATGTGGTTGTTGATGTGGGTCTCTCAATCCAAAGGCCGATTACTGTTCATCCCATCAAAACCCGACCCAAATGATGCTGCTGCCTCTGCTCGTTGGCTCGTCTCTCTCAATTTCTGGGGAGTCTTGAAGTACTCTCTCTTTCTATCTTCACCTCTTCCGTTCTGATTCCTGAAGTTGCATGATCAAATTATTGGGTTTTGGCCCACCCCTCTTTCAGTTATTTATCTGCTTATGGAACTAAAACTATTTGCCTTTTCCCCCTTTCTTTTCAGCACTATATCAGCTGATTTGGGTGGAGCTCCCTTTGGGTAAACCGTTTATTTACTCTGCTAAAATTTTCTGTTCATGGTTTGTGGTGCCTTCTACAGAATTAACCACTGGGTTATGCACTGGAATTTGTTAATTTTGAATGCTGAAAAGTTATTGTTATGTTGTCTAACATGCAGGAATGTGGTGTCATACAGTGATGGACTGACTGGTGCCGGCACTGGAATCCCTTACTTCTACTTGACAAGTCTAGATCCAACAGCAAGAAATGCACTGGAAAATGATAAAGCTTCACTTACAGTCAGTGAATACCCTCTTGGGACTTGTGGCACGAAAGACCCGATGAACCCTACTTGCTCAAAAATTTCCCTAACTGGAAAGGTCTGTGAAGAATTGAAGTTTATCCAATATGATCATGTGGATGTGTGAACATAGTGTTTTTCCTTTGTTTTTTTTTTTAAAAAAAATCTGTAAATTTTGCTCGTTTGCTATTTTCCATGTTCATACCAATATTTTTTTTTCATTGGATGCCTATAGTGAGCAGTTTGGCACGACATATATTGCTAGTGTTAGTGTTGGAAGCATTTCTAAAAGTGTCCATACTCTTCAGTATTTCAAACCCCAGCCTCACGATTTTTTACAAAAAGTCAAAAGCATTCTTTGGGTGATAAGAATGTCTTTCTTAAAACTATGCCATCTTAACCTATGATATATGGGTACTCCTAGATGGTTGGTGTATCCATACTGGGTACACATATCCAGTACCGGTACTTTTTGTACATGAATTTGTTCTCAGACGCATCACTGGCACACAAATCAGTCAGTGTAAAACACTTAAGTTTCGTTAAAATGGTTTGGTTTGTGACTAAGTGAATTGTACTCTTACTTTTCTCCTTTCAAACACTGCCTTCTTTGAATGCTCTTTCATGCTTGAGTTAGAAGATTATGAAAAATACATTTATCTTAGAGTTAGTTAATTTATATTTTTATATTTCTGTACTCATTGTATTTGTACTCTAGTTTATACAATTTTTTGCATTGGCATAGATGTTTTTAACAATATCTACGTGACTTTGTGAAAAATCTTAAAGAAACTACTCTCAAGTTTTCTCTAATATCAAGTAGGCCTTGGGAAGTTGTTAACTCTTTCTTTGTGTTTCAGCTGAAATTGGTTGATCAACAGTCCAAGGAAGCCGAATTTGCTAGAAAAGCCTTGTTCTCCAAGCATCCAGAGATGAAAGGTAATTGGCTGATGATCCATGAATTAGAAGCATTCATTCTTTCTGTTTTTACGTGACATGTTGCTAAATTTCAATGCCGCCTTTCTCCTTGTTATATACATTATGGTGATAAAAATTGATTCTGAACTTATGTTTTACATATCGCTGACAGACTGGCCGAAGAATCACAACTTTCAATTCTTCAAATTAGAAATTGAAAATATATTTCTAATCGACTGGTTTGGTGGTCCAAAACCACTCACAGTGGAACAGTACCTTCATCCTAAAATGTAAGTACTATAACAGAAATACCATCCTTGAAAGGAAAAAATATGTGAACTAAAAGAAAAGGGGAGGGGAGGCAAGAAAATGTCACACTTGTAACCCTGAAATCATTCAAAATTAATTACATCTTATGGCATTTATCTATTTCTCATTTTTATTTTCCGTCCAATTTTGGTTCTTAATCTACAGGAACAATGTTGGCTTTTTGGTTCTTAATCTACAGAGTGCTCTTTGAATTGCTATTCCTATTGTGGGCTGTAAATGTGCCATGGAATTGTAAATAGATATACCGTCTTTTGAATTGTGTATTCCCTCCAAAATACTCTTGGGCCATGGTTCTTTATCCTTGTATATTTGAACTCTGTACATGTTTATGATCTTGGGTTCTTGCCCATTGTGTTGTGGCTATTATATCTGAAAATACTGTAATCATTAAGTGGAACAAAAGGCATCAAAGAGCAATAATTGATTACTATCAGTTGCTAATGCTTATCTCTTTTATCTGGGAATGGTTTCAGTCAAAGCATTTGAAGCTCCCATTGCGGCACAGCATAAAAAGATTCTTAATAAAAGTAATAGATTGTTCAAATGCTTCGGTCATTGCTTCTCCCTCTTCCATCCTGGGCATTTGTATTGCATTGTAGCTGTTGGCGGTGCACATTCAAAGGGTGGTACTTACTTCTGATAAGGAACAGTCCGTTAGAATTTGCATCTGAATTCCAGGGATGGAAAAGAATTATTGCCTTGTGATTATTGATAATGAAGAGTTGGTAACTTAATATAGTGACTGAGGTTCTTTTATCACATGAGAATGAATTTGCCAATGGTAAGATGTCCAATGATGTTTTTAACTGTTTTTCTTCTTTTGGAGTAAAAATAACCATTTCCTTAATTTTACTGATAAATATACTAATTTACCTTCACATGCTTATACATGAAATCTTGTTAAGCATAGGCTTACACATAGGGATGGAAATAGGTTAAGATAAAATTTTAAGATGCCTTAGTTTGGACTTACTTGAAAGTGACAAGTGCCAAGTTTTTTTTTTTTTTTTGTATTGTACATTCTTTCCTATCTCTATCACCAAATTTGACACTAATGAATTATGATTAATATTACTTCCAATCTTAAACCTACCTTAAGACAATAGATGTGAGTTTTTGTTGTTGTATGTTGTTCAACTTTTCTATATATATTAAATGTAAGATTTAGAGTCACATTTTAAATCCTACAAAAAAGACTCCATTATTCTTATCTATATCAGTATGATCACATAACTTATGTGGAATTTATTCTGTTAATTTCTTTTATATTATTTTGTGGTTTTCAAAAAAAAAAAATCCTATATCAAACACGATTATTTGTTGTTTTTTTGAAATATTACGTGTTTATCTTTATCTTCATTTCAACCTATTTTCTTTATAAAGTTTGTTAAGGTCTATTATTGTGCATGCTTCTTAATTTGTGAAACAATTATGACTGCATATGGAATTTTTTTATGAAGTAATTAACATTATAACTTTAAAATGTTCGTACATTTAGATATTCTAGAATTTGTAATCCGAAATACAATTCGTATACGTAATAAAGCTTTAGGATTCCCTATTTTGGAACCTAACAATCACTTGTGGAAATTCAATTCTAAAACACAAACACAACACCTCAAATACATTTGGGATTAGTGTTAATTCGTTGACAACTTTGCATCATATTACTATTAAGAACATAACTAATAACTAATAATAAGTTGCGTGAGATTATATATAAATTTTAAATGGTTCTGATATCATATTAATAAGTGAATTTTAAGTTTAATTTGATCTAATAAAATCAGTAAGGTTTGAATTCACTTATATACTATAAAATGTCTTAATCGCTATAAAATGTCTTAATCGCTAGTCATGAGGAATGTTCAACCATTATAACTTTAAAAAATAACTAGTGTATTTCACTTAAAAAGATGAAACAATTTTATAATAAATATCTAGTGTATTTCACTTAAAAAGATGAAACAATTTTATAACTATAACCTGAAAAAATAACTAGTAGAATGTATTTCACTTAAAAAAATGAAACAATTTTAAAATTATATTTTGTCACGCCGTATTTTACTATATTATTGTAAAAATAATTTTTTCTTTTCTTTTTATCTAGGTTTTCCAAACTCTGAACTTTGGAAATATAACTTTCACCATTTCATCTACAATCGCAACAAAACAACATATGCTTACCTCAAACCACTTCACCTAGGCTCAACCTTGCCTGGAGAAGTCACCAACAATAGAACGTGCTGTCATGGAAGCACTCTGTTTGAAATAAAATGCTGAAGGAGAACTTTAGAAATTTCAGAAAATGATGGGTGCAGATTCGAATTGATGGGGTAGAGGAACCAATTGGCTCTTTTAGACTTTGCCTAAATTTGTATGATACATTGGTAACCTTTACACGTGGCAGATTTGAGATTTGATTTGAAGTCACCCTTTCCAAACTTGAGAAGACACGCTGCATAACGTATGGACAAAATTGATGAGATGAAGTATAAGAAAATCAAAAAATTATAGGTTTCCGAAAGCAATAGCTAGATAAACAAATGGAAGAGAAGCACAAAGTTGTATCCACGTAAATGCTTTGAAAAGAGAGGAACAATACTGAATACAAATTCTAAATCGGAGAAAGGACAAGGTATTATTGGTGGTTCAATGATTATGGGACCATGGGGACCGAACCAGCTATATTATGCTATTAAATAATTTATTCTAAAACAATACATGTGACACTAGTCAAAGTCAATTTTTATTTTTTATTTCTATTTTAATGAGTATCAATATGGATAAAGAGAGGTCCAAATAGTACTTGGTTGCACAATTGTTGATGTGTCGGTGATTTACAAATTCTTTCAAGTTTCTTTCTTTTCCTGTTGATGTTTAGTCGGTCGGGACTACTTGTCATTGCACTCCAACGCTTAAGTCAATGCTTTGAATTAGGTGTATTTTTATAAAATGTTGTTCTTGCCGACTCGAGGTCGGTCAGAATCTGGATGAGCTCCTTGTTATCTCCCTCCAAGTTCTACAAAGTTGTCCTTCAAGAAAAAAAGGGGGGTTCCACCTGCGATTGCACTCTGACGCTCAAGTCAGTAAGAGCATAAAATATTGTGCATATAGAGAATATATTGCAAAGATGCAAGTTGAGAGTACTCTCTGTCAGTGGTCATTTATTTATGAGCCTTTTGGGCTTGGATCTTTTACACAGGTCTCCCCAGGTTTTAATGTGACATTTTCCAGTATCCTGGCATAGAATATGAATATCATGCTTATAAATCCGCGTATTTGGGTAATAGAATCATAGCATTTAAGTAATATAATCAATGCATTTATGCGGGGATATTACACAGTAATCAAGGGCATCACGCGGGTCATAAAAAAGCTAGTGTATCGGGCTTGATGGGTCTTGGAGGTTGGGTTTGACCTTCCCTTTTTTGGTCGTGCTCGATCGACCCAGAAGCTCTTGAGATCCAGACTCCCAGATGGTCGGTCGGATTCCTAGCTGGGATCCGGACGATACAAATGTCAAAAATGTATATTGCTTCTTCTCAGAAAGCTCTATTTATAGTGCTTGGTTTATGGGCATTGACCCTTATGGGTTGAATATTAGTTGTTAACGAATGTGTATACAGTTCCTTAATATATGGGATGTATCTTTCAGTTTAATCAGTTTTATCTGTTATGTTAGAGATATTTTTCATATATTTCGGAGTGTGGGTTGACTCATTCAATGCCATTGTAATTGTTTTTACTTACCATATTTATATCCTTTGACTTGGGCGGTCGGTCATAGGGACCGAGATTGGTTCGTCCGGTATTGATCGGTACACTTGCCCTTAGGCTGGAAGAAATTAATTTTTGAAGAGTCGTCGAGGTGGGATGTGATGATGAGGTGCAATAAATGTTTGGAAGGGATGTGACGTTTACTTTTTAAGAAAGAGTCATCGCGTGAATGGGCACTATACAATCAAATATCTTGGACGGTTGAGATGCAGTGTCGTTTCATATGCCGAGTAATGTTAACCATTGGACGAATATGAATCTAACAGTTTTGAATGGAGGACACACTTACTTATCTCCTCCATAGTTTCCTATAAATATTAGTGCATTTGAACATAGTAGGGTGTACGCTTTGCTTTCAAAAGGATTTACTGAGTGCTCTGAGTACCGACCTTTCCAATCTCTCTTTCACTCTTCGTACTTAACTCAAGTTAGTAATGTCTTCTTCTTCTTCCGATTCCTCTGATAGTGTTGTTAATGTCGAGTCTTCTGTCACTCGCACTGCATCTGACAGTGCAAGAGAAGTGAGTGGTTCAGACCACTCAATTGATCGGTCATCCGAGGGTCCAACTTATGAGTGGGGCGACTCTTCTGTTTTAAAACTCCCTACTAGCTTTAGGGATTTCAATAGTTTAGATAAATTTGTATCCAAAATTTCTTCATAAAACCTTATTTTCCTTTCGATTCGGTGATGGCTGATATTTGTGGTCACACCGACCGGGTCTGTCACGGTCGGGAAAACCTACCCCAAGACTTCTTTTTCTATTTATAATACCTTCTTTTCATACCTGCATATGAGCCTATCTTTTGATGATTTTACCATGGGGGTCCTTCGGATCCTTAGTGTTGCTCCTACCCAACTACACCCCAACTCGTGGGCGGCCCTTCAAGCGTTCTGAGTTCTTTGTGACATTTTCAAGTTTATTCCCACACCGTAGTCATTTTTTTTATTACAGTGCTCATCCAAGCACTCTTGAAAGTTGGTTGTCCTTATCGAGCCGACTGAGGAATGTTTGTTTTGCAGCTTTCACTACTTCATACAAAAAATTCAAAGAAAAATACTTCAAAATCTTCGTAGAGCCGGAAGACTGTGATTACTTTTATAATACAGAAGGGTGAACAAAATTCCCTTTTCATTGGACCCAAAATTCGACCCAGCTTGGTACCTGACCGAGGTCATGCATATAACCGTTGGACCAATCGATCCTGGTTGTATTTGATTAGCTTTAGTATAAGTTACCTACTCGGGAGGTGATAACATTATACGGGTCGTCCAAGAAGTGGGTGAATATTAATGGTATGTAGATTTCTTATGCTTGAGTTTTTATTTGTTATGTTGATGTTGTTTAATTTCTTTTGTGTCTTGCAGCTATCAATACTCGGATGGATCCATCGTTGGGAAGCTTTATGAATAATGTGAGGCATCAGGTGGTCAATAGGAAGATAGGAAGCTTTGAGGCGATTGGGAAGGGCAACCCAGTTGTTCCTATGGATGTAATTCCCGCTAGTGCTCCTGTTGCCCCCCAGTTATTCGGAAGAGGGGTCGACCGACCAAGACAGCTCAAGTGGGTGGAGAGGCAAGGTCATCTTCCTCTCGACAACCCTCCACGTTGATGCGATATTTTTCTTATATTTTGATCGCTTGATGTGATAATTTTATTTTATTCTGATCGCCCAATGCAATATTTTTATTTTATTCTAATTGCTCAGTGCGATATTTTTATTTGATTCGGTCGGCACTAGTCGCGCTTGACGATGACCTATTCAGAGTTATTCTAGATAACAATATACAGGTCGAGATCGGATTCCCAATAAAGGTGAGTTATGTTTACTCCTTAATTTTATGCTGACAGACCGATTAGTATTACTAACTGGTTGATACGATAATTATGTGGGCAAGAAACAAGAATTTTAAAGTGCCTCGTTAAAAACTTCTTGGTCGAAAATCTTCCTTAGGGATAAAACAACTAAGCGAGGAAAGAGTACATTATTTTATTGAATTCTCATAAACTATAATAAAATTTGAGATGTGTGGCATTCCACGTTCTCAATATATTTCTTCCTGATAAATATTCTAAATGACAAGCATCGCCCTTCGTTGTATCTACAATGCAGAATGGTCCTTCCCAGTTGCTCGAGAATTTGTTGTCGTCCTTCCGAGCGTCATTGCACATTCGCCAGACTAAGTCTCCATTGTGGAAGTTTCTTGGCTTTACTTTTGAATTATATCTTATCATTGCACGTATCTTGCATGCTTCTTCTCTTATTCTGCTCTTGTCTCTAAGTTCGTTGATAAGGTGTAGGCCAACCAACAAACTTTATTTATTCAAATCCGAATCCAGAGTTTGTCGTCGTAAGGAGGGTTCTCCTACTTCAACAGGAATCATTGCTTCGGTCACATAGGTCAAACTATATGGGGTTTCTTGTGTGGTGGACTGGGGTGTGCATCGGTAAACTCATAAGACTTCGAGAAGTTCCTCAGTCCACTTACCTTTGGTGGGGCCGAGTCTCTTTTTCAACTCATTAAGAATTCCTTTATTAGCGACATCGGCTTGACCGTTGGTTTGCGGATGTTCTACTGAGCTCGTGATGTGTTTGATGTCAAGCTTCTCGTAAAACTCAGTCAACCCTCGGTCGATAAATTTTCGACCGTTCTCCGTGATGATGACATGCAATATCCCAAACCTGCACACAATGTTTTTTCAAACAAAATATTGGACATTCTGTGCAGTGATGGCCGCCAAGGGTTTGACCTCTATCCATTTAGTGAAATAATCTACGTCGACCAGTAGGAATTTACATTGCCCCTTACCTGGGGTAAAAGGTCCGATGATGTCCATCCCCCACTTCACGAACGGCCACGGGAAGAGAATGTAATGAAGATTCTTAGGTTTTTTGTGAGATAGACTACCGTACTCCTAACACTTAACACGCTTCCGTACGAATTTTGTACAATCACCCTAGACAGTCAGCCAGTAATAACAGGCCCGCAGGACTTTGGTTGCCATTGTTTGAGCTCCCGAATGAGTACCACATACCCCCTCGTGTATCTCCCACATAACATAGGTGGCTTGCTCAAGGGTGATACATTTTAAGAGATTTTGATTGTAATCTCCCCGATAAAGGTCTTGATCAATGAGTATAAAACGGGCGACCTACTATTTCGTGACCTTTTTTTGAAGACGCCTCGCAATTCCCATCTATCAAATTTTGTTTGATGGGTGTCATCCAGGTTGGTTCTTTATCAGTCATCATGTATTCTTCTGAACTAACGCTATGATTGCTCAAGATCACAGAGATCGACCGGTGGAGTCATTTCTTCTTGGTTGTTGCGAGGCGGGAAAGCATATAAGCTTGGGTATTATGTTTCTGGAAGATATGTTGGATTTCCACCTCAGTAAATTTTGCGATTAAACCCTGCACAAAATGATAATATTGTTGTAATAACGTCTCTTTAACTTCAAATTCTTTTTTGAGTAGTCCGAGCACCAGCTGAGAGTCAGTTTTGCATATGAGCTTTTTCACTTCCAAATCAAGGGCGAGATTGAGACCGGCTATAATAGCCTCATACTCGGCATGCTTGTTTGATGTTTTAAATTCAAACTTCAAAGTTTGCTCGATGAGGATATCTCATGGGCCTTCGAGTACTACCCCTGCACCACATGATCTACTATTAGAGGAAACATAATTGTGTAGAGTCCATTGGGCATTCCCCTCTGATAAGTGTCTAATTTCAGTAATATTTCATATTAAAATATAGACACTTATGAGGATTTATTGCTAATTTACATAAAAAATAATCCCTAATTTATGAATTTATACCTTTTTACATTTTTTATG
>Ga0123341_1007045_pt1 | contig 10224 bp, 4 predicted proteins | sample Turbeapinknodule_FD_89959 | JGI IMG/M metagenome (GOLD analysis project Ga0123341, IMG submission 89959) | Root nodule microbial communities of legume samples collected from Mexico - Turtle bean Mexico pink nodule | ecosystem: Host-associated > Plants > Roots > Nodule | place: Mexico: Nepantla...
AATTCATTGTTTTTCTCAGAGGATATCATTTTATTCGTCTCCCAAATGTCGTCTTTCATTCTTCACATTGAAATAAACATAATTTTTTTTGCAAATCTAAAATCTTTCATGGACATATTTCTCATAAGAGCTTCCTTACTCTAACATAGCTTAGTATGAGTATTATTTATGTTCTATATGTTATTTTATAGTACTGTAGTTTAGTGAAAGTAGGTTATATGGGCTATTTACTTTAAATTATCGTTTTATTTTAAGTTTGTATTCGTGTGCAATACTTTTAAATTGCATTTGAAATTATCTTAAAAAAAGTTTAGCTAAATTGGAAAAAGACATGATCAATACCATATTACAAGTTATATACTATTATGAATAGCACTTTGTTATATATAGTTTATCATGTTTTTAATTTAATAAGTTTCTTAAAGCTATTATTTAAATGATACACGATGAATAATATTGAAGTTACTTTTTTACTTTGAAAACATTAAAATGTCCTCCTCATAACGATGTAAAAATAAAGCTATCTAAGGAATGAGTTAAGTGCTATAGGCCAACTAAAACAGGTTAAAGATAATATTATGTTTTTTTTTATCAGTTACACGATAATATTGTATTATATTAAATATTTTAGTCTATGGATAGTTCGGACTAATTTATTAAATATGCAATAAAAATATCATTATAAAAGTGTATACTAATAATACATATTTTTTGTGAAATATTTTCGTGCTTAATTGATCAATTTAAAAAATAGTAAGATTAATATTGATAATGGAGAGGTCAATCGTCTTATCTTCTGTGTAGTACCTCTTTATGATTTCGTAGATAAGCTTGTATTAATAACTTTTATGAATTCTAAATTTTTAAATATATGTTGAAAATCATTGAAAAAAAATGTAATTTTACTGAAAAATGTAACATTCCTGTTAAATTTAATATAGGTATAATTATATATTTTATGACATTATTGCAAAGTGTTGACCGATAAAATGTTTTATTGTGGTCGTCTTTAAAATTTGAATTGATCCATATTAAAAGAAAAATAAATAAATAATAAACTTATTGACGTAATATTATACCGTTTATTTAAATTTATAATAAAAAAATTAAAAATATAACTTATTTAAAAACTTGTTTTCTTATTTAATTTTGGAGAGGAAAAGGGAAGGTGTTACGGTGTATGTGTCTATGAAGGAGTGGGATTTGTAAGAATGAGGCACGTGGAAGGGAATCATCCTTCTCGACAACCACGTATCATGCATTCAAGCAAAACCCACCCATCTCTATATGCATATCTACAGAAAATAACCCAAATTTTCTCTGCACTTCAATATTTTCTTCTTCCATTTCCATATTAATTATTCTTAAAAATTCATTTTAATTTTTTTAAAAAATTTTAAATAACATTATTATTTTCATTTTTTTTAAATCATAGTCTTTAAAAAAAAGTAATTTCATACGTATATGAGAATGATGATAAGAAAATTTCTTAATTTTTTTTAATTTTTGTTAAACGTATAAATATTTGTGTTTAGTTTGTTGTGGATTCTTTGGTGTTATGTAAGCGGGAAAAGGTTTAGTGTAGGGTTGGATGTGAGGGAAATGGAGAATGGGCCAGAGCAAGTCCAAAAAATAATTATTTTTGGATTTTTTTAAAGAAATGAAAGAGTGTTGTGGAGCCTACTAGAAGCATGGGAACTAAGTGGCGAACCTCCTCGAACTTCCTACTACTATTCTGTGTTTCTTTCTGGAACCTCCCATTCTAACCCTGTCATCCTTATAAATACCCAAAATGCACCCGCCACTCAGCACAGAATCGAAGCCACAGATAACGAGATCACCTTAGGAGCAGTTGTTTCTGCAAGAGAAGAAGAAAAGGAAATGGATATCAGGTTGATGGATTTGGACTCTCCATTGTTCTCCACTCTGCACCGAATCATGGATCTCACGGAGGACGCAGAGAAGAACTTGAGTGCTCCGACGCGGACGTACGTGCGGGACGCAAAGGCAATGGCTGCCACACCTGCGGATGTGAAGGAATATCCGAACTCTTACGTGTTCGTGGTCGACATGCCTGGCTTGAAATCCGGGGACATTAAGGTGCAGGTGGAGGAGGACAACGTCCTTCTCATAAGCGGCGAGAGGAAGAGGGAGGAGGAGAAAGAAGGGGCCAGGTATCTGAGGATGGAGAGAAGGGTTGGCAAGTTCATGCGCAAGTTCACACTCCCAGACAATGCCAACACCGATACAGTATCAGCCGTCTGCCAGGACGGTGTGCTCACCGTCACCGTCAACAAGTTGCCTCCTCCTGAGCCCAAGAAGCCCAAGACTATTGAGGTCAAGATTGGCTAAATTTCTTGATTTTCAAAAATCGGCTCCAACCTGTTTGCACTGCTATCCCTGTTTTCATGTTCTGTATGAGGTTATACGGTTTTGTCTTTTCCCTGCTGTGACTGTCTTTCATGTTCTTGTTTTTGGTTATGAGTGTGATCTGAACCAGAGATATAATAATGCATGTCTTTTAATGAATTTTAAATTTTCTAATTCTTCCGCTGCTATTTTTTTAAATGCTTCAGTATTTCGATGAGTAGAAGGCCACCCTGAAGTGAGAATAGTTAAACATGTCGACATTCTATAACTGGCTTTCCACCCTAGAAAGAATGTTGAAAAATTAATCCCCAGTTAAAAAATTCAATGAATACTAGAATAATTACAATTGGAAGTTGATTGATAGTGATTACATAAGACAAAGGAATAGATTCATGCATCTTCACCTGTGTTGCCAGATTGATAGACATGTCAAATAACATTAACATACTTACAAGACTTTTATTTCTTGTGAATTATTCTTTTTATAACTATATAATATAATTGTATTCATAACTGCATTAACTAAAGCAGAATTAAGGGATTAATTATACAGTAAATCTAACAAGCTAACCCACGCCTTTGGTTGAGTAGTTTAAATTGACACAAATGACTTTGTTACCCCTAATAAATAGGAGTATAAGTATTAATATACCTTTCTCGTGTTATTTTTACCATAATCTTTGTTGATAATTGACCGGAATACAGCGGTTAATAACACGGAACGCTGCTCTTTTTAAGAACAGGTCAGATAGTACTCAATCAATATTGGCCACGAAAGAAAATGGTCGAATGCCGTCAAAATTTTAGAATATAATGTTTTATATAAAAAAAAAAAAAATTTAACCATTTTATACGGATTTCAATGAAGTACTCTAATACTATCTTGTTCAATTCCTTGTACCTCCAATTTCGGATGCTACATCAATTGATCATACAACCACATTTTGAATGGGTTAGTGCTAATAAACGGTATGCGTTTCTTCTTTCTTTGCTCGTCTTTAATTCCGGGAGTGCTGTGCAAAATTGTAGTTTTATTCTTATTTGAACACTCCGAAGAGATCGCATCTTTCCTAGCAAACAAAGCAATGAAGAAACCCTCACCATGCTTAGCAGGATCTGTCCGAATCAGGCATTCAGCTGAAAGGCAAAAGGAAAGAGTTAGAAATCACAGTGCAAAAACAATGATAGACCAGGAACTGTTGCTGCTGTCTAAAATTAGTACTTACAGCCTTCAAACACTGGAAGACCACGGCATTGCCACTCGGGGAAGGGCTTGGCCAAGTGAAATCCATGTGATTCGGCAATGGGAAGAACAGATTTGATGACATCTTCGTTCTCAATTTGATTTATTGAACATGTACTATAGACAATTCTTTCAAGAGCTGGAACTGCCAAATGAAAATAATTCTAATTTTTGGAACATTTCTTTATTTCAGAAAAATTCAAAAAAATTTAAATCCTAAGTTCATATTTGACATTTGTATATTAAGGAATGACATCTTCATTCTGAATTTGGTTGATAGACAATTCTTCGAGGACCTTGAATTAGAGATGACTTCCCCAAAATAAAAATTCATACTTATTCCTGTATATGAAATCTGTCTCTTATTGTCTATATAGAATAGCAAGTATATCATATTCATCCAAACATTTATTAAATATTTCTTTTTGCAAAAAAAAATTAAACGATGAAAACTTGATATTATTAAAATTGAATTTATTTTTTTTCTTTTCAATGTCAAATAGTCATGAAAAAAATTATAATTACATAAATTTTAAAATAGACTATGAGTGTTATAATAATTTAAAATCGGATGTATATTACTCAGTTGTATACTTATATGCCCCAACAAAGAATTTGGCGACTGTTATTAAGTTTCTAAAAAAATATAGAAACAGGAAGATTGATAAAATGAAGTGACAAGGAAGAAACGAACTAACTTACAAAGTAAAGCATGCTGAAGAGCCTTTCTCTGGAAACTTGCAAGCTTATTCAATCTTTCCATATCAGTATCCTGACCTATGTTTACAGTTAAAAAGTAAATCGTCATACCAAAAAAATAAAGAAAATTTTCACACTTAATCTGGCATTAAAATTTTAAAAATTGTTCAATACTTTACGTGACTTTAATTGATAGTGTATTATGGCCAAGCTTGACTTTTATGACATTTTTACATGCGAACCGTTTTTTTTTTTCAATACCACCAGTAAATAATTTTACAAGCATTACTCATGCGTAGAGTTTGACAGCTAGGTAGATACAATCTACATTGTAGAATAAATTAACCTGCTGTTCTAGATGGTAGCAGATGGTCTAGTCTTGAGGCAGCAGTACCAGAACCAGAGCAGGAAGGATCCAAGAGAATAGCATTCACCTGTCATGATAGATCTAATGATAATCAGACACACAAACACACAGATGAACTAAATAAAACTGCAATCAGTAAGACAGAGTAACAAACAACCTCTAGACAAATTGTATTTTCCTTACACGATTAATAAAAACCTCATGCTATTACAGGACTTTGAAAAATAATAGGTTCTTACAACATAAGGATTAGCCATTTAGTAAAAAGAGTAAACTCCTCCAATAAGAAAAAATATGGCTTGTGCTCTAACAACAGGAGATTAGTAATTCAGTGAAGCTTAACTCCTCCAATAGGAGAAAATCTGAATGAAAGACAAAATCTCTCTTTCACTCTGGTGTACATTTTTACAGAACCAAGTTCCCATAAGCATTCATCACATTACAAAACTTCATCATACAGAGGCCCAACAAAGAAAGCCAGAATTCTCGACCCTCAAAACCAATACATATCCGTAATTCCTTATTGCAATGCACAAAACATAAAAAAAAAAAAAAAAAAAACATTTCATAAATAGTAATTATTGAAGTTTAGAAGAAAACTGCAGATGTATTGATTATAAGGTCCACTTTGATAATACAAGATCAGTCAAACTATTAGTAGCCACCCCAATATACCCAATGAAACAAAAATATTTAACTATAGAGGAGGAAATATACATATACTTCACCTTAGAATATGAAGGATCCTTGGGATTTATATTCAAGAAATCTTCATTCAGGACTTGTATGTCTGAGCTTGGGGTTAAGTTTGACAGTTAGAACCACCAACCGAAAATTAACTAAAAAAGAATAATCTCAGAATTTAATGTTTGCCCCTGTGGAGACAGTAAATGCAGAAAAGAGACCTGGATTCTAGACAACTAGAATAGCCTGTCGTTTAAAATAACATCCGAGACACTTACTGTCGAGACACTTCAGTAAGCATCTAGATATAACAACAAAGGATACTAGAAGCACCAGATAGCTTTATAGTGTCTTTCAAACGCTTAACCCTTTCTTTTTTCAGCTCACATGCTATAATCTTTCCCCTACTCATCATAAGGGCAGCAAGGTGAATAGTTTTGTTTCCCGGTGCTGCACATGCATCAATAACCTTCAAATATATTTGAGAGGTGTGCAATTAGGAAGGATTGGAATAACTAACAAAATATCTCATGAATTCAACATTACTTTTTTTATGTAACTGTGATTTTTATAGTTATAATGTAATTTACAAATTGAACATTCATAACATGACAGTTAAAAAGAGCAGGCAGCAAGCACATGGCACATACATACAGAGTGGTTGCTCACTTCTATTCTAGTAATTAATTCACATATTGTAACCCTAGCCATTTCTTTGCTATCCTTCGAAGTTAACAATTCCTGAGGACTTATACAAGTAAAATTAGAAGAGGAAAAAAACATTTCATGTTAATATATTAAGCAAAAGAAGATTTTTAAAAACAGAAGCCAAAACAAATATTTTGTAGACACAATATAACAGCTTAAATATAATACACTGCAGTATTCCTGAATCACCAAGAGGATGACCAATCTAACAAGAAATTTGGCCCGTACAAAGAGAATAATCTGTTAAACGGTAAAGGAAACATACACCTCTAATTTCAGAGTAATAGCTCACTCCTACCAGAAAATCGTCTTATCAAGTTACATTGCATGAGAAATTTTGGGCTACACTTACTCATGAAACTAATTGACTAGAGATTCCCACATGTTATGACCGCGTCAGTTTTACTTTTTCTTTGTACTTTTTGCTTGACCTTTATTTAATTACTAAATTGGCTATGAAAAATATTGAAAGACAGACAGAAACATGAAAAAGGATACTTAATTAACAATTTACTGCCAAGAGGAAAAATAAGTGAAAGAGTTGCAAGCCCAATGTAGAAAGATCCAAACCTAGAAAGGGGGTAGGGATAGAAATGATATGGAAATTGGTGATGTTTACAAGGCAAAAGAAGAAGCAGAAAGCACCTATGATTGAATCAAATTTTCATATCTTCAATGTTTATGCATTGCAGCAATAACTCACCTCCCATCCTGGTTGAGGTCTAAGAGCTGGTGCTGCCATGGAACTTGCCTTACCCTTTACATAAGTTTGTCTCCATGTTAGCAAAAAGATTATAAAAGAAAGAAAAACAAGCAAACAGAATTGACATGCCAATATGTTTCTTAAATAGCAAAAGATATTAACTTTTTCATCCAATGAGACCTATATACAGATAATGATATATATAACTTCTTAACAAGATAAAAGAAAAAGAAAGAGTAATTTCTTACTTGCATAAAGATACTGCCATTTTTTACAAGAGGGTGATCGTGTAAATCAGTGCCTGGTGGGAGTATCAGTAATTCAGGCAGTAGATTATCCTTTTGAACCTATTTAATACAACAAATGAATAATCTTTATGAACAAAAAATGTGGATTAAATCAATGAAGTACACCTGATGATTCTTTTATGAATTCAGTTAGATACATTCCTAAAAATAAAAAGAAATGTATTTCAGTAAACATTTCGACTAGAATATAAAATATTGATCATCAGAACAGAAATATTTTGACCAAATTACCGAGTAATTTTTCTGAAGTTCGAACAAGGCAGAATCAACATCCAGTTTAAGCGTATTCACGCGAACATACCGAGGTACCGAAACATCTGCATAGGAGCATCCATTGAAAATGTAACAATTTCAAACCCATAATTTATAAAGCATCAACTTCGAAATCAAAACATTGCGGAATCAACTGTTACGAGCACCAGTTCCACAAACTATAACATCTAATAAAATGCATAAAAAACGGAAGATGTCAAAAGTGACCTGGAACTTCATGCAGAGCAATCAACTGTTTAACAGTCTTCACATTTCTCTGCGACAAAAGTTGTTTAAGAGCTGAACGCAGGGCCCCTTCGTGGCGCATAAGGTACTTCTCTGCATCACCAACTAGTGGAACCGCCTACAAATTTCAAGATTGACCATAACCACTTGAGTAACTAGTTCGATTTGCAGAAGTCATAGAAGTACAAGTCCTTACACGCAATCACAGAAAAACACCTCACCTGGCCGAAAAGGATATCATAGACAATGATATAAACCAGTTCTTGTTGCCTCTGCAAAAATCAACAATACACCACACATAGTGTTAAGAAATAAGTAAAAACGAAGAAGAAACAAAGTTAGCGCGGTGAAGTTATTACGATTTATGACCTTCCACTTGGTGTTGAGAATGGAAGCAGCTTCCAAGACATCCTTGATGATGGGAAGATCTGCGGACGAAACACCGAACACGTGAATGAAATGATACATTTCAGAGAGAGATAGTTAGTTATTTAGTTAGTTACGTTTTAGGGTTTCACAAAGGAGAGCGAAGGTGGCTTTCTTGTTCCTAACAGAAGGTTGATAGATGAGGGATTTGATGGAGGCAGAAGCGCGGCGCTTAGCGTCTCCTTCCAGAACCACTCTCAGCACCTTCGCTGCCTCTCTGCGTGCGAAATACGCTGACCTGTCGGCACCCCTGAGCTTTCCCCCATTTTCTTCAACACTTTTCTTCGCCTTCTTCATTCCCAGGGGTTTAGGGGTTTTGGCAAGCTCCGGAGGAAAAGAATTGCGGCGTTTTGTTTTGGGTCTCTGCATTGCACTGAATTTACACGGCGAACCACAACCTTTTGTCACTCGTTTGTTTTGCTTGAAACGACGACTCTATTAGTGTCGTCTTTACTGTCTGTTAAGAGAAATTCTTCTTGAACCTGATAAACTGTGATCTGCACTCGATCTTTTCAACCAAAATGAAAATCTGAAATTCAAAAAGTAAATTTGAAAAAATAAATTCGAAATACATTGTGTTTCAAAAATAAAATTCTGAAATAGATTTTGAAAATTAAAATATCATTTCAGAAAATAAATTTTAAAATAAAATAAAAAATACTTTTAAGAAAAGAAATTTCAAAAACATAAATTTGGAAACATATTTTGGAAATAAAAATCTAAAATTCAGAAGTTCCAGATAATGGATTCTATTTTTATTTACATCTCAGGGTGCTTTTTTTCATTTTATACAATAAATTGGTACACATTTGATGAGGTGCAAGAAGTTCGAGAAGTAATTGCCCTCTTAACATTGAGTAATGCCAAAAACCTCCTATACCTCCATTTTTTCTCTTCACACCTTTATATTTTTATAATTTTAACAATATCTTTCCTAATATATTTAAATTTTTAATTTTTTTTTAAGTTGTGGTGATTGCTTGTATTGAACGTTGATGGTTGAAGTAAGTTTTTTGTGGTGTTTTTATTGATAATAATTATGTTTTTGTTCGCTTATTTTTTTTTTAAACCACAAAATCTTAAAAATATTGTGACATACAAAAATGTATACAAAAGTCAACAAAATTATCTCAATACTGGGAAACATCGAGTACAATTACTCTCTCAAATGTTACAAGTGTTGGAGATTGAAAAGAAATATAAGATGTGGAAGTGCAATTGAGATTATTTTAAAATATGAGTTTATATTTTATTTAGAGTTATTTAAAAAATTTTAAAAAATTAAAATTGATTTTTTTACAATTACTATGGAGATAGAGGGAGAAAGTATGGAGGTGGTGGGATATTTGGATTTCTTCTTTGATTGATTCTCCCTACACCACACCATTTTTTATATGCACCGAACAACATTATGTGAAAAGTCTTCTCTATCCTTAATGAGCAACCTTTGTCTTTTGGATATTAATATTCATAAGCTTAATCAAACCATTTTGGATATGGAAATTTGTAACTCATCACTAACTTTTGGATATGGAAGTCCATAACTCAAAAAACACTTACGGATATGGGTATCCAAAACTCATAACTCACTTTTAGATATGTCCATTCGGAAGCTTATATGGGAAATAAAAATTACCTTCTGAATTTCTATATCCAGAAGTCGTGACAATGACTTCCAAATTCTTACATCCGTAGCCATACATGTAGACTTCTGGATATCGGAATCCGGTGACATCTTAGCTAAAAAAAATCAAAAAACAACATGATGGTTGGTTTCTTACCTCAAAATAATATGCATTGCAAGTAAGAGTGAAAGTTTTCCTCCACCACCATACTAACCCATTGTACACCACCATCAGCACACCAAGCATTCGTCTACAGTTTTTTTTCAAAACAAACATCACAGGGGCAATGTTGGATTTAAAAGTTTATTTTGGGTACGTATAGAAAATCATATGGTGCAAGGAGAAACTGCCTTATTCTTTTGAGTTTCGGGCTTTGGATTCTTTCGTGGGTGTTTCTTCATGTATCCCTATATTTTGCTTTTTCGTACCTATATTCTTCGAAATACTCAAATTACCTTTGACAGTTTTAGGTGTACCGGTCGGCACCGGACGACCGCAGGATACTCATAGTAAAATCATCACAAAACCCTGCGTCTTATACGACTCTTCGTCCTTCCATGACCTCTAGCCGGACGACCGAATGGTTTATGTCG
>Ga0123341_1007046_pt1 | contig 10222 bp, 6 predicted proteins | sample Turbeapinknodule_FD_89959 | JGI IMG/M metagenome (GOLD analysis project Ga0123341, IMG submission 89959) | Root nodule microbial communities of legume samples collected from Mexico - Turtle bean Mexico pink nodule | ecosystem: Host-associated > Plants > Roots > Nodule | place: Mexico: Nepantla...
AGAACTTTAAACAGCTTAAAAACAGAATTTAAAGAGTTAAGGGTAAGAGATAAGCACACAAGCAATTTATACTGGTTCACTCTTACACCAAGAGCTACATCTAGTCCCCAGAAACCACTGGTAATCCACTATGCAATCAAAACCAGATTACAAACACCACACACCAAAGTAGTGACCTTGAAACCCTCAAGAAACACACTACCTTTTGCAAACCACACCAAGAATGTTGATCTTGAACACCTCAAGAACACACAACACTCCTTGGCAACACAATTACAGAAATACAGTAATCAAGGAAGAAAGGGAATAGAATACACCTGGGTATTACAAAGCTTAAAGTTCAGAATTACAACCCAGTCCTATTCCACACACTTAAGAATGATCCAAAGCTCTTTCAAATCTTGGAAAAACTGTTTTAATTATCTCTTTCTCTCACTTCAAGATTAGGAGCGTAAAACGACCTTTATATAGACCAACCAAGTGGTCAAAAGCATTTAATAAAGAAGGCAAGTTAGTTAGGATAATTTAAAACATATTAAAACCGCTTAATAGAATTCTGTTAAGGTTTCAGAAAAACAATCGATTGTTTTGTCGAAACAATCGGTTGAATTGACTTGACAGCAAAGTCAAGCTTTCCAAAACCTTTTCAAAAACTGCTAAGGTAAAACAACCTATTGTTTCAAAAAACAACCTGTTGAAATTTCAACAACTTTTTATAAACCCATCTTTTCAAAAGGTTAAAGATTCAAATGAACTTGGATCATCTTAAGGAGTGAATTAACAAGTTTCAAACAACTAGACAACACACACAAACCCAACAACAAGGTCTTCAAGCTTTCCTCTTGGATTTGGAGACATCAAAGCATCTTGTTCAACAATTATGCCACCACTGCATGGCATGGTCAAAGAATTCTAAGGAGGCTAATTTTACCTTTTGGTCCTCTTGGACCAAATATACATTAAAAATTTGCTCTACCTTAGCCTCCCATCCTAAGTAAATGTTGGGGTCACTTTCCCCACTAAAACTAGGCAGTTTTACATAGGGAAAAGAAATTTTAGAAGGATTGTGTTGATGTTGGTGCCTTTCATCAAATTGATTCATTCTCCAATTTTCATCTTCCTCGTTGTTTCCATATTGAGTAAAACTCCTTTAAGTTATCCTATGTTGCCACCTCCTTGTTTGTCTTACTTGTGCGGTTTCAAGCCTTTGGAGCCTATCATCCATTTGCCTCATTTCTCCCTCCTTTTGGGCTAGGGACCTTTTTTTCGCCGCCAACTCACCCAAAAGGAAAGCCTTTTAGGGAGATTGAGGTTTTGATGATTCCCCTGAAAAAGGATGAGACATAAATTACAGTGAGTGAACAAACAATTAGTGAAAGAGAAATTAAATCACTCACCCTCAATCTTGAGTCACTCTTGTGTAAAACAAAGAGGATAAGACACAAAACACTCAAAAAGAAATTTTCCTATCAACAAAGGTCTATCTTGGTGTTGAAATCTCTCAAATTAAAAAGGACAAAGCCCTTATCACTTGATCCCAATAGGACCACAACAAAACTTAAGGAAAATTTAAAGGACAAACAAGAAAAGCCCAAAACAAGAAAGATAAACCAGGTTTGAGAAAAAGATGTATGACAAAACTTTTAAAGGAAGACAAGCATGAAAAAGGAACACAAAAAGACTCTAAGATACTTAACAATGAAATTTTCCTTTCTTTAGAAATTGTTAAAGCAAAAGAATAAAATTTCCACAATGTTGAAATCAATTTGCCAATCAAAATGAACCCACTATTTTTGAAATGTTGCTATTTGATAAGATTGGAACCAAAAGCTTGCGCCACTTCTCTTATATATTTTTTATACTTGTTTTTGGATTATGGAAATGAGATGTCCATAGTTTTGATCATGCATATTTTCATAGACCTCCAATTATCACAAAAAGTTTGGGCTTCAAATTAATTGATCACTTGAAATCTTTTGTTTGGAACTTAAATCTACTTCTACTAAAACAAATTTCCAATTAATTTTAAACTTTCACAATTAAAATCAAAGTAAGTAGAAGCAAAAAAATAAGGACTCCTAGAAACATTAAAGAACATATGACTCAAAGCAAAAAAGGCAATAACAAAAGAAGACACGATTTATCATTCAAAAGAGAAAACAAAACTAATTGATAAGATAAATGCCGAAAAGCAAGAAAGTAAAAGGCTGAATTTAAATGTGCTTGAATGTAAAGACAAGAAATTAAAGGTGCAAGAAAAGTAAACTGTCAAATCAACTCAAAGCAAAATAAGCTCAAGAACCTAAGCTCTCATAACCACATGATGTGAGTTGATTTTTAGATTGTTCCATTTTATGGTGACACTTTACTTAGAGTTGGGATTTTAGCAATTTAATGGTGAAACCTAAGGAACATTCCTACTGGACACTTACTTAACGAAATGGTTAAGTAAGTGTGAAGGTTCACTTCACAAAGGCAAAGATGAAAAAATCAATATAGAGTAATAGATGGAATGCAATGGGGAATGGAAATGGCAACAAGGTTGACATCAATGGTGGTCATGACCGAACCAAAAGATGCACCATAAGCATATAAAGAAAAGCATAACCAAAAGTAAGATTTCAAGATAAAGACATATATGAAATGGAAATGAATTGAAAAGAGTGAAATAATAGTAGCTTATGGAGTGATTGTGAGAGTGATTCATGCCACTTCGGGTGTGGTAGCCACCAGATGAGTGAATGGTCGTCACTTGAGAGTCTCACACTACTCAATAAGACCTAGCCAAGAGGATTCAAACCTCACACAATTTGTGTAGAGTAATTTTTCTCTTCAAAAATAACATGTAATCATAGAGTAAGACACCCTATTTATAGGAATGAGTGCCTTGATGGCCAAGAAGGGCAAGGGTAGGATGGGAAATAAGGGAAGGGTAGCCAAGGAGGGTTGACTAAGGTTAAAACCGCACCTTAGGCTCTCCTTCTAGAAACTAGGTCAAAAACCCAAATTCTATGTGCCTTGTCTTGAATAGGTGGGCTTGCATCAAGCCCATTTCACCATAAGCACTCCTATTTATGCTAAAGGCACCTATTCTACCTGTCAACCCGAGGTCAACCAGCGAGAACATTTGACGCCCATCGTGGGGTCCGATAAAACCTGATCCCATCCACATTTACCACCGAGCCTTACGACGTGATGAGAAACACGAGGTAAGGATTGTTCGGATTTGAAGGAAGCGAAGCCCCAACCTTGCAACATGTCATGGAGGCAGGTAAAATTGATCCTGCTAATTATCGTGATATAAATGATCATTATCATTTAAATCTGTTGAGATTCCTGAAAATAACAAAAATAATTGTTATTATTTAAATCTGTTATCGTATTATTATGAAAATCACATAAATGATTTATCATTTAAGACTATTGTGGTACCATTGTGAAGATAACAAATATAATTGTATTTGAATATGTTATCATGTTATTATGAAAATCACATAAATGATTTATCATTTAAGACTGTGTATGATATCATTGTGAAGATAAAAGATATAACTGTTGTTATTTAAATATGTTATCATATTATTATGAAAATCGCATATATATGTAAATTTGTTATCATGTTATTTTGAAGATAACATAAATGATTAATTATTATCTTTAAGTTTGTTGTGGTATTATTCTGAAGATGAAAGATATAATTATTATTATTTAAATCTGTTATCATATTATTATGAAAATAACATATATATGTAAATCCATTATCATGTTATTCTAAAGATAATATAAATGATTAATTAATATCTCTAAGTCTGTTGTGATATAATTGTGAAGATGAAAGATATAATTGTTGTTATTTAAATCTGTTATCATATTATTATGAAAATCACAAATATATGTAAATTTGTTATCATGTTATTCTGAAGATAACATAAATGGTTAATTATTATCTTTAAGTCTGTTGTGATATTATTATGAAGATGAAAGATATAATTGTTATTATTTAAATTTGTTATCATATTATTATGAAAATAACATATATATGTAAATTTGTTATCATGTTATTCTGAAGATAACATAAATGATTAATTATTTTCTTTAAGACTGTTGTGATATTATTCTGAAGATGAAAGATATAATTGTTATTTTAAAATCGATTATCATATTATTATGAAGATAACAGATATATGTAAATTTGTTATCATGTTATTCTGAAGATAACATAATGGATTAAGTATCATGATCTTTAAGTCTGTTGTGATATTATTCTGGAGATAATGGATATAATTGTTATTATTTAGATCTGTTATCATATCATTCTGAAAGTCACAAATATATTTAATATGTAATCATGGTATTCTGAAGACAACAAAAATGTTTATTATCATTTAAACATGTTGTGATATTATTATCATCATCATTATCATGATCTCTCACATGAAAAAATTATTCTTGTTACTGGATATAGAGCGTAGTAGTGTAAGATTACATGTCTAGGAAATTTCTGGCAAGGAAAGACTTGGTATTTAAGCGCATCCATTGGTGACCCAACTCTCTTTCCTAGGAACTTAGCTTGTGTACTAGTTCACGATCTACAATGGTGGTTCCAGTTGAAACTGAGATGGCGCTTCATCATCATCATTATCGTGAACTCTCGCATGAGAGAAATTATTCTTGTATTGGATATAGAGTGTAGTAGTGTAAAAGTACATGTCTAGGAAACTTCTGCCAAGGAAAGACTTGGTATTTAAGCGCGTCCATTGGTGACCCACCTCTCTTTCCTAGGAACTTACCTGGTGTACTAGTTCACGATCTACAATCATTGCTCTAGTAAACATTATTATTCATAGCGTATATTTCGATTTTAACTCTAGGTCAAAAGAAAAAAAAAGATATATGCAACAAAGATCAAACACTTTGACAAATTTGCGTGTCAAGAACGAAAAATGATTATGTCCTACCATAGCTCGACAATAAAAGGCAATACAACACCAAAACTTTTATACTATACAGGATCATAGAAGTGTTGGGCGATGGAGCTTATCAGCTGGAAATTCAAGACGGTGGAGTCATCCCACAAACATGAAATGCGACAAACCTAAAGTTTTATTTCAGTTAAGATTTGAATTTTTATTTCTTTCCATTTGAACGTTATGCTATTTAAGGTGATGCTCTTTTTCTTTGAAGGGTTTTTTGATGAGGTCATCTAATGATGAATTTGTTCTTTAAAGATGGTGCATTAGTTCAGTTGATTTAGTTGACTTAACATACGATAAGACGACTTGTCTCAGTAAGATTATCTGAGTAGGCACCCTATGTGTAAATTGATTATCAATTGACAGATAAGACGACCTGTCTTGGCAAGATTATCCGAGTAGGCGCCTTGTGTGTAAATTGATTATCTATTAACAGATAAGATAACCTCTCTCAATAAGATTATCCGAGTAGGCGCCCTGTGTGCAAATTGATTATCTATTGACAGATAAGACGACCTCTCTCGGTAAGATTATCCGAGCAGGCGCCCTGTGTGTAAATTGATTATTTATTGACACATAACATGACCTGTCTCGGTAAGATTATCCGAGTAGGCGCCCTGTGTGTAAATTGATTATCTATTGACAGATAAGACGACCTGTCCTGGTAAGATTATTCGAGTAGGCATCCTGTGTGTAAATTGATTATTTATTGACAGATAACATGACTTGTCTCGGTAAGATTATCTGAGTAGGCGTCCTGTGTGTAAATTGATTCTCTATTGACAGATAAGACGACCTGTCCCGGTAAGATTATCTGAGTAAGTGCCCCGTGTGTAAATTGATTATCTATGTACATATAAGACGACTTGTCTTGGTAAGATTATCCAAGTAGGCAACCTGTTTATAAATTGATTATCTATTGACAGATAAGACGACCTATCCCGGTAAGATTATCCGAGTAGGCGTCCTGTGTGTAAATTGATTATTTATTGACAAATAACACGACCTGTCTCGGTAAGATTATCCGAGTAGGGGTCCTGTGTGTAACTTGATTATCTATTGACAGATAAGACGACCTGTCCCGGTAAGATTATCTGAGTAGGCGCCCCGTGTGTAAATTGATTATCTATTGACAGATAAGACGACTCGTCTCGATAAGATTATCCGAGTAGGCACCCTGTGTATAAATTGATTATCTATTGACAGATAAGACGGTCTGTCTCGGTAAGATTATCCGAGTAGGTGCCCTATGTGTAAATTAATTATCTATTGACAAATAAGACGATCTGTCTCGGTAAGATTATCCGAGTAGGCACTCTGTGTATAAATTGATTATCTATTGTTAGGTAAGACGACCTAGCTCGATGTCAGTATTGTTAGAATATGGCCTTAAACGAGAGGGGGGTGAATTGTTCAAGAGAGATTTTTGCAAACTTTTTCAGGTTTAACAAAATTCTTTGTCTGAATCCAGAACAGGAATCAAGTTTTCCAAGAATTTAAGCAATAAACCAGCAAAGCAATAGAAAAATAATTGGTTGTTTCTTCGAAACAATCGGTTGTTTATATCAGCAAAGCTTAAAACAAAAATTAAATGAGTTCAGAGTAAGAGAGAGATACACCAACAGTTTATACTGGTTCACTCTTAAGCCAAGAGCTACATCCTGTCCCCAGAATACCACTGGATAATCCACTAAGCAATCAAACCAGATTACAAAACACAAACCACCAAAGTAGTGACCTTGAACCCTTCAAGAAACACACTACCTTTGACAAAACACACCAAGACTATTGATCTTGACCACCTCAAGAACACACAACACTCCTTGGCAACACAACACCAGAAATACAGCAGATTTAGAAAGGAATACACTTGTTCACAGTACAATCTGAAATCAATACAATTGCAATCCTATTTCACTCTCTTTGAAAACCCAAAGCTTGATGTGAATTTTCAAATCTTAGAATCAAAACTTTTTCACAACTGAAAAACTCAAAACTGTTTCTCTCACTTGTTTTGAAACATAAACAATCCATTTATATTTTCCAAAGATTGATCAAAGCAATTAATGAAGGAGCGTATTCAGTTGAAAAACATTTACAGCAGATTCAACATTCAAAACAAAATTCTGTTAGGATTTTCAAAGAAACAGTCGGTTGAAACCACGAAACAACCGATTATTTGGCTTGACAGTTAGGTCAACCAAACTAAAACAGTTTTCAACCTTTTCAAAACTCCTAAGAGTAAAACAACCGGATGATTCGACAAAACAACATGTTGTTTTTCACTTAGTTGGAAAAAACACTTGATTTCAAAAAGGTTTTGAATCACATCAGTTTTAGATTCAACAAAGGAGTGGATCACATTCTATTCTACCCAGATCCCACCCAGAAACAATAGCAACACCAGCCTTCCATCAAACATCTTGGATTTGGATTCTTCAAAGCATATGATCACTCTTGATCAACAAGTATGACCACCCGAGTTCAGGCGCTATGCAGTTTGATTTGCTATGACTAAGTTGTTTGGCTCAAGGCAAGGTAAGACGACATAACTCGGTATGCGAGAGATCACCTGAGCTAGGCGCCCTACAGATGAGTATTGTGACTAAGTTGTTTAAGTGCATGGTAAGTCGAGCTAGCTCGTTGAGAGAACGATCACCTGAGTTAAGGCACTCTGTGGAATGATTAAGTAATGTGCAGTGTAATTGTCTGCTTATATTTACGATAAATTGAGGTTAACTCAGTGTACGAGTGAGTATCCAAGTTTAGATACCCTAATAGATAAATGAATCATTCTTGGCGCAGGGTTAGACGACCAAGCTTAGAATGGTGCAGCTATCCGAGTATGCGTTATGCAAAGCAATGCTTAGTGAGGTCAAGGTATGTGACCCTTACCCAAGTCTATGAAATACACCTATATACGTTGACAATGAGCATCAGCTCATTGCAGTTATGGGGTATAGTTCATTGAGAGGTTAGTTCTTTGAGAACTCCATGATTTCTCATGCTCAGTTTGTGCATTGAATTCTTGCTATCCTGGTTACTTTACGCTCGAGATATAGAGATGATTAGCGAAAGTGACGAGTTATCTGCACTTACGGTAGTTGTTATGCTTAAGCTAGTGTGTATACCCGAGTACAGGCGCCATGGAGAATTGATTTCTTTTACTTAAGCACAGATAAGTCGACCTACCTCAGTATAAGTACGTATACCCAAGTATAGGCGCTCTGTGGGAGTAGTTTTCTTGTTGAGTTAATCGAGTATAGGCAGGTAAGACGGCCTAGCTCGGTGTCGATATGACCACCTGAATATGGCGCCCTGTGTATAAAATGATTACCTAGTGGCATGTAAGACGACCTAGCCCGATGTCAGTACAACCACTCGAGCATAGGCGCCCTATGGGTAAAGCTGTTGTAGATAAGGTATTTGGCATGGTAAGACGACCTAGCTCGATGTTAGTACGACTACCTGAGCACGGGCGCTCTGTAGTTTAATTTGTTATTGTTAAGTTGTTTGATTTGAGGCAAGGTAAGACGACCTAACTCGGCGTAAGAACGAGTTATAGGTAATTTGCAAGCAGATGTCATGGTTAAGTTGTTTCGATGCAAGGTAAGTTGGGCTATCTCGGTGAGTGAATGATCAGATGATCAGTCAAGTAGGTGCTCTGCGAAACAAAGCATGGTGTGATCAAGATATATGGCCATGGGCCAAGTTTGCGAGATACACCTATGCAAGTCGAGAGTGAGCATAGGCTTGTCATCGTTATGGGTGTATAGTTCATCAAAAGGTTAGGTCTTTGTTAGTTTAGGACTTCACGGTTTTTCATGCTTAGATTTTGCCTAAGTTGCATTCTTGTTATCTTTGTTAATTTATGCTTAAGAGGTAGAGATGGGTTAGTTCGCATGTGTGTGATAGTAGTTGTTATATTTGAGCTAGTTGAAGTTTGATATGTGATAAGTTAAGTAGCGATCACCCGAGAATAAAAAGGTGCACGAGACTCTCTTTTGTTAGCACCGTGAGTAAAGGTGCCCGTAGGCATAAATTTTTTTCTGTTATATATGTTTTCAGTTGAGATTATATTCTCGTAAGCCTTTTCACCTAGTCAAACTCGGCTCGAGCCTGGGGGGCTTGTGTACTAGACATGAATGCTCGAGAGGTGTGTCGGGAGCTCGGCTCAGGTAGGGGTCAGCCCAGGAAAGGTAATTAAGATACAAGATAAAGAGATATTTTATTTGTTGTGATATTATTCTAAAGATGAAAGATATAATTATTACTGTTTAAATCTGTTATCATATTATTCTAGAGATAAAGAGATATTTTATCTCTTGTGATAATATGCAAGTTAGTTATATATTAATTAATACATGTTAGTTACGTATTAATTAATAGTTTTTTAGAATAAAAGAGGAGCACCCAAGAATAATGGTGCACATGTTAAACAAAATGTTTTCCTGTTGTTAGCACCTGAAGATAAGTGGTGCCCATGAGCAGGTGGTTTTCTGTTATTATTTTATGCTTTCGGTAGAAATTATATTCTCATGAGTGAAAGTTGTTAGAGGAATAACTATAAAAGGGGGCTTGAGACCCCCGATAAAGGTATGTTGTTTCTGAGTATTAGACACTGAAACTGATTATTATTTAGTTTGCTCTCACTGACTTGATTGTCGGAGAGTGATCAACAAGTAGAGCGCCCTCTGTCTCAATGGAGCGTTGTTCCAATGCGCAAGGAAGAGACAGACTAGAAGCGAAGCTTGTCCATCCAGTCAACCCGATGTCAACTGACGAGAACAACTACCAATCCTTAAATACACTAATTGAAATAAAATGACTTTTACAAATAAAAATATATATACCATCTTTAAAAAATTAAATAAAAGTAATGAAAAGTTTAATTATTTTAAAAAATATCACTACAAGAAAAAAGGGTTTTAACGAAGGTTATTTAGCGAAGGTAACCCTAAGAATTGATTTACTTAACAGGTTTTTTATAACCTTCCTTAAGTTCCAACGGTTATTCTAAAACCTTAGCAAAATAATGAAGGTTTTTTAACGTTCGTTAAATTTCAAAGGTTTATTTTAAAACCTCAACAAAATAATTATCCATTTTGGACAATGAAAGAATTTGGACATTCATCATTTGTCCATTTGGACAAAGGTTTTGCAATGAAAGAATTATCCTTTTTGAACTTTGGAATGTAAGGACCATTCTCAATTGAATCCCAAATTCTTTGATCAATAGATTCAATAAA
>Ga0123341_1007047_pt1 | contig 10222 bp, 9 predicted proteins | sample Turbeapinknodule_FD_89959 | JGI IMG/M metagenome (GOLD analysis project Ga0123341, IMG submission 89959) | Root nodule microbial communities of legume samples collected from Mexico - Turtle bean Mexico pink nodule | ecosystem: Host-associated > Plants > Roots > Nodule | place: Mexico: Nepantla...
ATTAATTATTATTTGACTCTACTTATTAGGCTTTATTATTTTATTTAGCTGCTACCAGTCTTATTTATAGTCAAGTATACCCTATTGGACTTATAATCTTTCGCTAAAAATAAGGTCTTCTTCCCCAGTTTTTGCCTCATGTTATCGTTTATTTTTTAATTAATTATTATTTGATCCTAATTATTTATATTAAGATTTATTATTTTATTGAGTAGATTTGTGATAAAATTCCTCTAATAATTATCCGATACGAATATTTCTCAATTTATTTTTCGATAATTATATTTTAATTTTTCTTATTAGTCTTTGTATTGGTATGAGGCGAGACTGAGCTGATCGAGACTCGGTCTCCGACCGAGATGATCGAGACCCCGTGGACGGTCTGACCGGCCGACACAATTAATCATTAACGCTTAAACCAAGGTGAGTGAAGCTAAACCACCATTAAGAATTAGGTAATGCAACCATATGTGTGATCCATTCCACTAATAGGCCCAATGAAATAAATCCATTAAAATAAATAACACACATTCCAAGGAACAAGGTACGTCATTATTACTATACACATATCCGAGTGCCGAACACCATTTTTACTGACTTGAGCGTCGAAGTGCCTTCTGCAGGTACCTCTCCCATTTGGCATTCACCCGAGACAGAGAGCCGAAGGAGTAGCGTGACGGCCGGAAGGATCATAGTAGAGCCCTAACACCCTGCTCGAAAAAAGGAGAAAATGAAGCCTTCAATAATTCTCTAGATCCATCTCCCTAGGAACAATATTGAACAATAAAACTTATCTAAACCAGGTAGACATTATAATATAAAACAAATTTTAAAAGAAACTTGTCAATTGGTGAGTTAGCTTTCTAGACAACCCTTCTTGACTCGTTGAATCAAGATTTTCAGCTCATCTTACCACATCCGACCAACTCATCTCATCCTGTTTTTTGGTAGGTCAATGAGAGATTGTGCCAAAATGAGTTAGACTACACCATCCCTATGAATTATTTGCTAAAATAATACAAATGGCAAATGGTAATATCTCAACTATAGTTACGAATATATGGAAATGGAGGGATGCGAATATTTTTGAAAGAGTAATGTTTGACAAGGCAAAAGTACTCCAGGATGTTTCTTTTTGCATTTTGTGTGGCTTAAAGCATCCAACAAGAACTTCCTTTATGCATTTTCACAATGGCATCTCAACCCTAGCATATGTCTTCTTTCATAATGTTGAGCATTGGTTGTATTCGGGGAGCAAATTGTAACTTTGATTTATCTCGTAGATACATGTTTCTCTTTTATAGGAAGACATGTGTATAGATAGCTTTTATACCATATTTTGCTGTAAATGTTCTTTAAAATCACTATTATATGTTATTGTAGAGGTCACTTGAGAAGTTATTAGAACTACTTGGTAAGAATTTCTCTTACCTTTTTTTGTTCTAATTTTTGGTTGAAGGTTTTCAACCTATGAATAGTGATTCGGATTTCAATTCTAAAATCCAAACCAACCTTTACTTTACACACGTAACCTACTGATTCATTAGTGAAGCAAAGCAAGCACTAGGGTGACTCACCTAACTGTCATCCTTGTTTCGTTAGTTAGAGAGAAGCCCGGGAAGTAACACAAGGTGGACAAAAATTGCATGCACTCTCCACCTTCTATTCAAATCTCCCTACCCCAACCACAACAACATCGTCATCATGTACATGTACATGCAAATGCTCCTCTCTTTTTTCTTAACTCTCCCCTTCTCTTCCTCTCCCATTATTTCAATGTCCTCATGGGAAAAACCAAAATTTTCAATTTTTTTGCCAATGGCACCAGTAATTACATGCTTCCTACCTCCAATACTATAAGGCAGTCTCTTGTAAACCGGCCAAGTTCCCACAAAGATTGCTTTCCCTTTTCACGCTTTGGATTCTTGCGCCGCTTCATTCCTTCAAGTATTCCTTACCTTGTTTTCTTCTTCCATTTTCCCTCCCTTTTATTCACACTTCTCTCTAGCTAGGTACTGTTATATTATATACTAAGGTATTAGTTTTGGTCTTCTGCTTATCTGGGTTGAGTTCAATTGTAGGAAAAGTTAATGGGGGCTCAAAAACTGAGGATGAGGAGAAAGTCTACTCTTGGTTATACACCTTGGCTCAGACTGATAAGAACTTGGTCTTTGAGTACGTTAGGTCCACTGAAAGAGGCAAGTGTCTTCACTGTGCTGTACTTTGTGAATTCTACATTGGCACTCAAAAAATGTCTACTTTATTACTTTTTTTTGTATGTGTAAAATGATTTTACTTGAGTTTGAACTTGTGACTTTCTATAAACTATCTTGATTACCTATAACTGCAGGGTCCTGTGTTTTCATTGTTATGGTTAGTGAATTTGTTTGAAAATCGTTTTAATCCATCATTCCTAACTCGTCTTTGTTGCAATATTTTTTTGTTGTTATCTCAATTGCTACCTTGAGATGATGATTTAGTCCATCATTAGTTAGAGATTGGATTTAAATTATGATTATGAATCTTGGACAATCCTTATTTTATAAACCAGTGAGATTAAGTTAATTTTAAATCCAAATTCTAAGATAATATTAAAATTCCAGTGATTATACTAACCTTCCATAATTGCAGTCTCTTCGGGGTTGCTTTAATTTGCAACTTCAAGGGATGCTTTATCAGCTGATTTATGAGATTAAGATAAAACCAAACTCAAATTCTAAGAGAATTAAACATCACCATCCAGTTTTGTGTAATATGAAAGGTATTTTTCAATTATTGGCAGGCTTAAGCTTCACAGAAGCAGAGAGGAGACTTCGGGAAAATGGGCCAAATGTTCCACTTGAGTATTCCTTTCCAAGATGGTGGCATCTTCTACGAAATGCTCTTTTCCACCCTTTTAATATCATTCTGATTGTTTTGTCAGTTATGTCATTCATTGCCCGTGACAGTCCAAATGGATTTATCATGCTCGTGCTGGTTTTCATCAGTGTCACCCTCCGTTTCTATCAGGTTTTTCACGTTTTTCTTCATTAGTTGGTTTCCTTGAAGTAGTGGAATGGGGGTTTCTCTTCCTTTCACTCTAATCTCGGAACTTTGTTTGTGTATATTAGGAATACAACAGCTCAAAAGCAGCAATGAAGCTTTCAGAATTTGTAAAATGTCCAATAAAAGTTCAAAGATGCGCTGGTAGAGTTGTTCAGAAAGAACTTGTTGTTCAAGTTGATCACAGGGATGTAGTTCCAGGTGACATTTTAATTTTTGAACCTGGAGATCTCTTTCCTGGAGATATCAGATTGTTATCTTCTAAGCAACTTGTTGTGAGGTATGTTATTTCAATTGGGAAATCTGTTTTTTTAGTAAATGGCCGTGGACACTTGTATTCTACCTTTTTCCATTTTAGATAACTAAATAACAAATGATGTTTTTCATACCTTGTTAACAGCCAGGCCTCACTAACTGGGGAATCTTGGACAACTGACAAAACTGCTGATATCAGAGAAGACTACACTACTCCTTTATTGGATTTAAAAAACATCTGTTTTATGGTGAGTGAGTTAGTAACACATCCCTGTCTGTATTTTTGTTCAATGCAAGTTATAGCTTCAGTTTACAGAACAAAATTTGGTGGAACTTGAATACTCTATAAAATTGGAAAGGACCAAATCCTTCCTTTATGTTTTGTTCAAAGGGTCAAATCCAAGAGACACATCCAAGTGCAAATCCATAGCTAGTACTAGTCCAATGTCAAGTCCAAACCCAAAGGACAAAACCAATTTGCTGTGTAGTAATTCTCTGTTTTCTTTTTTCTTCATACTTCTTCATGCAGGTATTGAACCATGAAATTTGTTTTTATCTCTAAGAAGAAAGTAAAAGCTTAACATTGCCCTATAGATTTTGAAAACACGAGGAGAGGACTTGAATGTTGTTTAGCTGTGAAATCTTTAACAGCATTAGAGCTTGGCTTGGATGCTTCTGCAAGACCGAAACTGTAGAAAAAATAGAAAGCGAAAGGTTTAAAGATGCGACAATTACTAGAACACAATAATCTGCTTGAGGTTAAAGAGCCATGAACTATCAGTGAATCTTTGTGTGTGTAAACTACTAAACTGTTTCAATGATAGATGAAACAAGGAACACCATACCAATCTTCAATTAAGGTTCTAAACAATGTCCCTTTATCTGAGGCTCCATTCTTTACAATTCAAATTCCTCACTAAAATGTAGCAAGTTTATTTCTCTTATTTGACAAAGATAAATTTCTGTGGACCTTAAACAGCCATAAAAATCACAGTAATATACTAATACATGTCAAATAATTTATGTCTTGTCTTTTGCGTTAAGAAACTCAAATCACAGTAATATACTAATACTTTTGATGTACTTAACTCATGCATGAGGATCCAAATTCGTGTCTTCGATTCATTAATTACCTATTTTACAATTTTGTAATTTCCTATATCTTTAAGATGTTGTAGCCTCAAAAATATTAAATTTGGTATCAGAGATTGTCTGATTGAATGGTGAGTTTTTCTGAGAAATGATTAGTCATTAACATCACAGGGCACAAACGTGGTATCAGGTACTGGAACAGGCCTAGTGGTTTCAACTGGATCCAATACTTACATGAGCACCATGTTTTCAAAAGTTGGGAAGAAGAAGCCACAAGATGAATTTGAAAAGGGTCTCAAATGGATATTTTACTTGCTTATTTCTGTTATGCTAGTAGTTGTCACCACCATGTTTGTGGTAAATTACATGACATCTCTTGATTTGACCCAAAGCGTTCTTTTTGCCATCTCTGTTGCATCTGTCCTGAATCCTCAGATGCTTCCCCTTATCGTTAACACATGCCTTGCAAAAGGAGCACTTGCTATGGCTAAAGACAGGTGTATAGTAAAGAGTTTAAGATCTATACGCGACATGGGATCAATGTAAGTATTACTTAGAAGTCAATTGATTGATGACCTGGACACTAAATGTGCATCTTTCTAGCTAATTCTTTTTCCATGTACTTATATTTTTTAATGTTGCAGGGATATTCTTTGTATTGACAAGACAGGCTCCCTTACAATGAATCATGCAATCATGGTTAATCATCTTGACTACATGGGTTTACCCCAAGAAAAAGTTTTACGCTATGCCTTCCTCAACTCCTACTTTAAGACTGATCAGAAGTATCCTCTGGATGATGCTATTCTGGCATTTGTATATTCAAATGGATTCAGGTTTCGGCCATCTAAGTGGAGGAAGATAGATGAGATTCCCTTTGACTTCATAAGAAGAAGAGTATCTGTCATCTTAGAAACAGAAGACAGACACTCACAATTCTTTGGCAGGTTCATGGTAACAAAAGGAGCACTATTAGAAGTATTGAAAGTTTGTTCTTTCATTGAGAATTTCGATAAAGATGAAATTTGCCTCTTCTCTTCCGATGATTATCAGCGTATTTTAAATCTTTCAGAAGATATTAGCAATGAAGGGTTAAGGATTTTAGGAGTAGCTATAAGGAAGCTTGAAATGGTGTGTCTTTTCTTCTTTTTAATCTTTCTTTTCATACCAATGACATTGATTTTGCATTTTGCATCAAGACAGTTTGAATGGATTAGAACCACTTCTTGTGTCTTCTTTAAATTCTCTTCACATTTAGATAGGAAAAGTTCACTAAAAAGAACACTATCAAAACTATTCTCATAGGATAAATTACAGTATGGTTCCAGACCAGCACATATTTATGATCATGGTCAATCTATACATAATACATGACTGTGTTACAGTTTATGATAAAGAATTAGTAAAATTCCGCTTTATGTCGCATGAAAATTTACTAAGACCATGGATAATACCATAATTTCTCATTATTGTAGGGAATGGTCCTCTCATGTTGAATATTTACATGACAATGTTGTGGCTATCTCTCTCTGCATAAGCATTAAATAGGTTGAACCTTGTCAATATATTTTTTACGGAGAGTGTTAGAAACAATCTCTGCATAACAAGGTCATATAAAAATTTAGTATGAAAGGATTAGAGAAGGAGCACCTCAGTGACTATTTCAGATTACATGTGATATTGCAGACACAAACATGTGAAACAAGTAATGGAAGCAAGAGAGAAGACGAGGATATCGAAAAAGACATGGTGTTCCTTGGCCTCATAACGTTTTTCGACCCACCTAAGGACACAGCAAAGCAAGCACTGTGGCGTTTGTGTGAGAAGGGAGTGAAAGCAAAGGTTTTAACAGGTGATTCTCTCTCCTTGACAACGAGGGTATGCAGGGAAGTTGGCATAAGCACCAATCACGTAATAACAGGTCCTGAACTAGAGCTACTTGATCAAGACACGTTCCATGAGACAGTTAAAAGAGCCACAGTACTAGCACGTCTCACTCCAATTCAGAAACTCCATGTGGTGCAATCCTTGCAAACAGTTGGAAACCATGTTGTTGGGTTCTTAGGAGATGGAGTGAATGATTCACTGGCTTTAGATGCAGCAAATGTAAGCATTTCTGTGGATTCAGGAGTGGCCATTGCAAAGGACATGGCAGATATTATCTTACTTGAGAAAGACCTCAACGTGCTTGTTGCGGGAGTGGAGCATGGCAGACTCACTTTTGGCAACACAATGAAGTATGTTAAGATGTCAGTTATTGTTAACTTGGGAAGTGTCATTTCACTCCTCATAGCAACACTGCTTTTGAAGTATGAGCCCCTAACTTCTAGACAGCTTCTTACTCAGAATTTCATCTACAGTGTGGGACAGATTGCCATTCCCAGGGACAAGATGGATGAAGAGTATGTTAAGACACCTCACAAGTCCTCAGAAAGAGGCTTGTTCATGTTCATATTATGGAATGGATCAGTGTGCACTCTGTGTGATGTGGCAACACTCATGCTTCTTTGGTTTTATTACAAGGCTTACACTGATGTGACTCAAAAGTTTTTCCATTCAGCTTGGTTCATTGAAGGTCTCCTCTTGCAGACCCTCATCATCCACTTGATCAGGACAGAGAAAATCCCTTTCATACAGGAGGTTGCATCTTGGCCTGTGATTTTCTCTACTGTTCTGACTTCTGCAATTGGGATTGCACTTCCTTTCACATCCATTGGGAAGGTCATGGGATTCTCCCTTCTGCCTCTCTCATATTTCGGATTTTTGCTACTTCTTTTTCTTGGATATTTTGTAGTTGGCCAGGCAGTTAAGAGATTTTACATATTGGTTTATAAGAAATGGCTTTGAATATCAATCTTTTTCATCCCAGTTTTTTTTTTCTTCAAATGCAGTTATCAAGTCCATATAAAGGATTTTTTTGTTTTGCCAGACACATATATCCAACATTGTCATAATTGTACTAACAATTTTCAAAACAATAGGAACGACATTCATGAATGAATAATTCATGCGTTAAAACTTGTGTACTATATTTAGCCAATTTAAGATAGTTGGTAATGTTCCGTTGTGCTTCCAGTTATTTTTCTTCATGTGCAATCAATTCTTGATTCCGCTTCACCTTCAGACAATAAGCATCTATGAAAACATGTGGAACATTTGAAATTTTCTTCTTCCTGCATTTGTATGAGTTGCATATTTTCCCAGGGCTTGCATTAATTCTGTTTTTTTATTGATAACAGCATCTATTAAGCGTAAAGTGAATAAGAAAACACAGGAAATTGGAACTGCTGAAAGCATACTTTATTCATATATGTGAAGCGATGTATCTATAAAACGTGTAAACAAAAATGCTGATAAATAAGCAAACCCACTAAAAGATCATGCCTAAAAACATAGGACTAGCATAACTTTATCTTATCAGTAAACATGACTTTTACTAAAAATAAAAATCTGATATATTGTATTCTATTGTTTGTTAGTTGATTCCAACATTTACATTTCAACACTTCTCCTAGGCATTGGAACTACGAATTCCAAACTTTGATCTTGTTCTCATCGGCTGACGTGAATCGGGTGGATTCTGGCCTTCCTTTTGTTGATGCTTTGAGATGTCTAAAATTCACAGTAAGAAGAGCTCTATTTATCGACAAAAACTCCGACGATTAAGCCGCATATAAAAATTAGTATGGGGTGATGTGTATGAAATAACACTTACCTTTGTTCACTAAGACCCTTTTATAGTACTTGGTGATCCTTTCTTTAGAGGAGTTAACAACCATATTTTGTTAATGTATACCTTTATTTTAGAGGGTGTGAGTAGAACATTATCTCTAACTGTTTATTTTCGTTGAATTTAGGGTAAATATATATGTATAACTGATTCAGTTATATAGTTCTTTTATATTTGTAATATAGAGTAAATATATTTTCTAAATACTATCTTAAAACTCAAATCATTGGGTGTTACAAGTAATTAAGGATGAGTTTGGTAGGCCTTTAGAGAAAAGAAAAAAATATAGAAAAGACGGAGTGTAAACAGTTTGAAGAAGTGTGAAAAAAAGAAAACTAGTCCCACAAGTAAAAGTTTCACAGATTTATATTACACTATGGGCTTTTACTTCCTGTACTCTCCATTTTCTAACCTGCACCTCCATAATTGGCTGAAATAATTGAATTGTCCTCCGTCGTTTCTACTCACTCCACACCACCACCGCTATCTCCGCTACTGCAGCATCACCGCTGAAGAAGAAGAAGAAGAAACACATTTCATGTTCCAGAAAGCTCATTTCAAAAAGTTCATTCCGAAAAATGTATTTCAGGTACTATATACTTTCTAAAAATCCTGTTTCAGTAAATTTGTTTTAGAATATATTTTATGTATCCTAAAAATTTTATTTTGAAAATCTTGTTCTGAAAATTTATATTATTCAAAAACTATATTTCATGCATTTCAGAAATTGTATTATGATTTTTTTTTTTAAAAATAGATAATCCGGGAGTCACTTTAAAAAAAAGGTAAAATAATTATTTTAAAAAACTATGGGAGTGTAGGTTAAAAAATGAGGTGCAGAAAGTAAAAGCTACGACAATTGTTACCCCATTTACATATTTTTTCGTGAATAGGTTTTAAGGTTAGTATGCGTACTCAATCTCATTCCCTCAATTTGTTTTTGGAGTGACATCACACATTAAACAAGTTTGACTTTAGTTTCTTATTCTTCATCGTGTTTTGCATAGTGGATGTGATTTGTTCACTTGTTTAGTATAGATAGATTGCTTTAGAAAAAAATAATTACATATTTAATTTTGTTTGAAATTGATACAGAATAATTACTTCTCTTTTTAAAATAAGTTAAACCTAGCAAGTTATCTTTAGTATGATGGGATCTTTCTGAACAAAATGACTTGCTTATATTTATTTCGCCAAGGATTAATCACTACATCATACTTCATACTAAACTTTTCAGAAACAGCTAAACATAACATCACATCTATTAAGTCAACATAAGTCAACATATCTACTTTTGAAGGTGGAACATTTGCATTTTTTTTTCCTTTGTTTTGTTTTTCTGATTTCCCCTTTTCCCTTTGTGTTTTAGTTTCTTGTTTTTCTCCTTCTAAAATATTTGTTATTTTTGTATTGATGTTATTTATTACGAAGTTTGTATTCTTTAATTTTTAGTTTTTCATTATGGGTTGGATTTATAATCTCTCATTTTACCTTCAATCTGATTCTTTTTTTGGTTTGCTAATTTTGCTTCTAAAATAAGTTATCGATGATTGGGAAGGTTTTCTCCAAGAACGCTTATAGCATCCATATCAGAAAACTCCTATGCTAAATAACTTAAACAAGAGTTCTTAGTTAACATGGTCTAAGATCTGGTTGAACCTATATGAAACTATAACAACTTACATTTCATGTAAATATACGCTACTCTGATCAAATATCATTACTAGTAGAAATTTTAAAATTTTATGGGAATTTTTGTGCGAATTTTGTATAAAAATTTACAAAAATCAATTTTTGTTGGAATCGTAATCCGTATGGTACTTTCTCTATAAATAATCAATTAGATTATGTACAAGTGGTATAAATAAAATAAAATATAAACATTTTATTATTGAAGTGTAAAACTTATAAATAGTAAAAATTACTTATTCAAATTACTTTTTTCTTTTTCTGACTTTTTTCTAAGATTCTGAAAAATCTATTATTTTTTAGAAGATATAGAAATCCTGATAGAGAGTATAACAAGTCTATCAGGTCATTATTTCTTTTAAAGTAAATTCATTTTTCCTTTTTTTTATTTGAACTAACTTATGGGTTGCATGC
>Ga0123341_1007048_pt1 | contig 10222 bp, 13 predicted proteins | sample Turbeapinknodule_FD_89959 | JGI IMG/M metagenome (GOLD analysis project Ga0123341, IMG submission 89959) | Root nodule microbial communities of legume samples collected from Mexico - Turtle bean Mexico pink nodule | ecosystem: Host-associated > Plants > Roots > Nodule | place: Mexico: Nepantla...
ACACGGTGGTGCGGGCGAACACCGTGTCGCTGCTCCAATACCGCAGCCATCTCGAAGCTTGCTATTGCATCGCAGGAGAAGGCGAGGTTGAGGACATGGACGGAAACGTCTTCCCCATTCGCACGGGCGACATTTACGTACTCGACAAGCATGACAAGCACTATCTGCGTGGCGGTCGCGGGCAGGACCTGATCCTCGTCAGCGTTTTCAATCCGCCACTCCAGGGTACCGAGCGCCACAACCTCGATGATGCGTCAGGCTCGGCCTATTGAAGAAAAATCTGCGGTCCTGTGTGAGCTGGCCCTGAAACCTGGGGTTACAAGGAGCTGGATAGCAGCGTATTATTGAGAGGAAAATGGTGAGCTTCTATGCTTAAGCATGCTCGGACCTTCTGCGTAAGGGCGGGTTGGACGGCTGCATCGGCCCGACCTCACAGCAGAAATGGACTAGTCTGCCACGTGGCTCGTGAATATCGCAGATCGCTGCCCTCGGTGATAGAACCTGCTTTAAGAACGGCCGACAGTTCGCCGCCTGGCTTGACGTGGCGCCGAAATAGCGATCCAGGGGAGCGCAAGTCCGAAAGGACGGGATCTTGCGCCTCCTTTGCGAGCGGACCGAACGACGCTAAGGCGGCCGCCAGTTCGCTAAGGCCATGGATGCTGATCTCGGGTGGTCCAAGCCTCATGCCGCTGCAATAGCTCTCGTCGAACAATTGAATATCAAAGGAGTGAACAAGGCGCGGGTTGCCATCGCGCGCAAGCTTTTGACGATCGCCTTCCAGATTCTGCGTGACAAGCGCGCTTAAGCCGCTCGGCACCGCCACCACGGAAGGCGCGTCGACGATATCTCGGTTGTCCTGACGGCTGTCTAGCGAGCCCGGCAGGACTGGGCTGCGCTCTTTTAGGAAATGGGAAACCGGGAGCCGAACGCCACTCTGTGACCGAAGCCACAGGCATCAGGTCACCATGCGTTCGAGCCTTGACATCTCCGTAGGGCAACGACCGCCATCCTTAGCTTCTTTGCTTGGTAGGCCCCTTCTTGTCAGAATGGTAGATTGCATATCGTCCTATAATTTTGGGCGCGGCACGAACCGAGCTTAGCCATGAGGTTCGCCCGATCCGCCCGCCTACGTTGAGCGCTGGGTGAAGCGCGGCAAGACCGATGTGGCAGTCACTTCGGTTCCAGATAAGCAATGCTGTGCGATTCATCGCCGCGACAACTACGATAACCAATAGCGTCGCATTGTTGAAGCAGGCTGAAATGCTATGGCCTTCAACACACCAGTTCGAAGAAAACTGTCTTCATGAATGCGAGTGATAAACTGGTGCCGAATATGCGCTTGTAACTCGGGGTGGCGCATCGGAAAATGAGCAGACAGAATCAACCCGTCTACGCGGGATCAGCCTCTATTGCAGTCTGTGCCGTCCTGACATTTCCGCTGAGGTGTGCGCCGTGAGTACCCTAGAAAAATACTTGCCCTCACACCGTGAGCAGGCGTTTCTGGACAAAGTCGTTAACGGGAAGTACGACCGGCAGATCATCGCCGGCATAGCCAAGTTCGCCAGAGAGGATGTGCCGCAAGACATGCGCGGCTTTTATTCACGAGAAGAGTTGGATCAGATCCTCGAGCTGAAAAGCACCTTGAGAGATCTGGAAGCCAGGATGCCCATCAAGATCACGCGGCACTACTATGAGCAGGCGCAATACAGCCGGCCCATGCAGACGTTGGTGAAAGCCAGCCCGAAGGAGACCTATGACCTCGACGGCGCAGCAGACCCCGGCAAGCAGATGACCTACAGCCCGTGCGAGGGGCTGATCCATAAGTACGAACTTGGCCTACTATACGTGGCATCCACCTGCTCCGCGCATTGTCGCTTCTGTTATCGCGAGGAACTGATCGGCCGCAAACCAATCACTCGCGAGGACGGTGCGGTAACTCCAAAGGGCCTGGCACAGCTCGGGGAGGTTGTCGAATACATTCGTGAACACAACAGGCTGGTGGCCGCGAACGGCGGCCGCCATCCCGAGACCGGGCGCGAAAAGCTACGCGAGATCCTGATGTCGGGCGGTGATCCCATGGTTCTGGGAAACAAGAACATCGCTGCTTGGCTGGCCGGGCTTGCGGAAGCCGGCATCGAGAATGTCCGCATCGGGACCAAGGAACTGGCGTTTTACCCGCAACGCTTCGACAAGGCCTTCTTTGCGATGCTCGATGCATTCCACCAAGCTTATCCGGCAATCAGCCTGCGGATGATAGTGCACTTAAACCATCCGGACGAATTCCTGCGCAAGGCGCGGGATGGTGGCTATATCGACAATCCTGGAGGTGGGCTCGAATGGATCGCCGACACACGCGCTGCGGTAAACGAACTCGCGCGGCGTGAATGGATCACGATGCACAATCAGTCGCCGATTATCCGCGACATAAACGACAACGCGGACTCGTTGCGCATCATGCAGCGCGAGTTGCTCCGCAACGGTATCGAGAACCACTACTTCTTCTGTGGCCGCGACATAATCGGCCACAAGGCGTTTAATATCCCCATTGAGCGTGCTTGGCAGATCTTAAACGAGTCTCAGAAGGGCCTCTCCGGTATCGAGACCCATGCGCGGCTCTCGATCACCCACTACAAAGGCAAGACCGAAGTGGCTGCCGTCACTAATGAGTCCGTACCGGGCATCCCTGGCGGCGAAAAGGGCGTCGTGATCTTCAAGCTACTGCGTTCGGCCGCGGATGCACACGACCGATGCAAGGTGACAATCGTTGGTCGAAACCCAAACGCCATCTGGTTCAGCGGCTATAACGACCGTGTGATTTTCGATGAGGCCGGTCTCTACTCGATGTATGGAATTAAGCCGGCATTTTTCCAGGCGGCGGAGTAGGCGCGGTAAGGGTCGAGATCACGGACGAACTCCGTCCCCTAATCGACATGGACTCTCTTCGGACAGCCAGCTTTTCGGCATACCCGTTCCAAGGTTTGCACGACATCTTCACTTCTACCCTTCACGCTCGATGTCTCGCTTGCTTCCGTCTGGGCATCATGTCCTCGCTCAAAACACGAAGGTCAAATTGCCAGATCGGCGCTCACGAAAATCGATGTAAATCCGCCAAGAATTTTGTCCGCGACTTGAAATCTGTCTTCGGGACTTTGTGAAGCCCGCAGCCCGGCCTACCGGAAAGCACACAGGTAGGGTATCTCGTGGCAACACGAGGCCCATATCAGCCAGAAGAATGGCTTGGCTCGGCAATGGGCAAGCGGGGTCACCAAACAGAGCCAGCCGGCCGGCCAGCGCTCGCCTATCTCTTCAACGCCATCTGTCCGTACCGCGGCAAAGGGGCAGCCCTGGCAGTGGCGCATGCCGATACCATGCAGTTGCACATCAACAGCCACATGTCGCCAAAGGTGCGCATGCCGTACTTCTCCTCGATCGCGGCGGGTGGCTTGCTGCCCGCGCGCGCCCGACTTCAACCTGGTTAAAAACACTGGCAACAATGCGCCCAACCGGCTGTGCCGCGTCTTCCAAATCTTTGAGGCATTACCGATGCGCTTGCGATGCCTGGCTGAAACTCGTCGCAGATCCACAAGCCATCACGTCGATCAGAGTGATGCGCTGGGGCCTAATTTAGGTCGGTCAATCCTCATGACCGTTGTTATTACTGCTTCGCTGCATTCTCTTGGACGGATGTTCTTACGGCGTGCAACTGCTTCTTCGTGATTCGTTCCAGGATCATGGCGCGACTGGAGAGTTGACGAGCGAAGTCGCTTCGGCCACGGCAGGCGGACGTCAGTTCCGTTATACGACGTCCGGACCGCTGTGGAGATCCTCATCCCAGATGCCGTTGATGGCCGGTCACATCAACAGAGCAGCGTAATTAGCCCCATAGCGTCGATCACTTCGCCTGCGAAGCATAAATCAAATATTGATACGGGTCTACTCCTGGCCATTCGTAATGCTGGCGCGCCGCGCAGTCGACATCAGCCAGCGGGTAAAAGCGTTTACCTGCGGGTTAACGGCGCCGGCCGGGCTGACTGCAAAATAACTGTTTTGTGTCTTCAGGGGTCTGTCGCTTAGCGGGATCAAAACGCCACACTCGAGCTCCATTTCGATCAGATATCTGGGAACAAGGGCGGCGCCGATCGAAGACACGGCAGCCGTGATAATCATGGAAAACTGATCGAAATGTCGGCCGCTCATCAGCCGTTTATCAGTGGTTCCGTTCATGGCGAACCATTCAACCCATGCGCTTTCGCGAGTTATGAGATGCAGAAGTGGAGCCTCCGCGAGGCGAGCAGGCTCGTTCGCCAAGTACCTATCGCGGAATTTCGGGGATGCAACCGGCAGCACTTCCTCATCGAACAACTTGTTCATGCGTGCGTCCGGCCAGTTGGCCTTCCCGAAATGGATCGCGACATCGAAGCGCTCTCGTGTGAGGTCAAAAGGTACGGTACGGGTTTCCAGTCTGATTTCGACGCTAGGATGATCGTTCAGAAAAGTGCCCAATCTCGGAATCAGCCAACGGCCGGCAAATGTTGGCAGGACGCCAATACGCAAGGTAGCATTTCGCTTGCCAGCGGCAATCGCCCGCGCTACTGACTGCTTCAGGTTCTCAAGATCGACTGCTAAATCCGCCGCAAGCCGCCTGCCAGCCTCGGTCAGTGTGACGCGTCGTCCCACCCGCCGGAACATTGTCACGCCGATCGTCTCCTCAAGTTCCTTGACTTGTTTGCTGACCGCGCTTTGCGTGATATGAAGTTCCTCCGCCGCCTGGGTAAAGCTTTCATGCCTCGCAGCGCACTCAAAGCTGCGCAAGACGGCGCAGGACGGCAGATTTCGGTAACCTGCGGACTTCAAAAGGCACCCACCTTCTATGAGCGGAACTCGCAGTTCTAAGCTACTTGGCCTGCGAAAATATGACGACGATCGCACGGCCGGCCCGGTCGAGAGGCGCAGAGTTCGAGGTATTCCCCCGAGGGTCAGAACCATGTCAACTTCGCGGAATCGGTTGAGAGGATGATTGACGATTGCTTCCAGCGACCTTGTCACTCACGTTGACTGTCCTATCGAGTTCACTGGTCGATGGTGCGGCAGTTTTGGCAATCACGTCAAAGGCCCCGCTCACGGATTGAACGAATATAGCCTCCGGCAGTTTACGACGCGCCTGAATGACCCTCCCAAGTGCCTTGGACTTGAGGATGATTCATATGTGAGACGAGACAATCGCGCCCTGATGGGTAAAGCCTCCTTCATCGACAGAACCAAATTCCATTCTTGCAGGGAATATCGGTAAGGACCGCGCCCGCGCGAACGCTGGAATCTCGAAGGTCAACTCCGATGAAGGAGGGAGTCCCGATGCAGCTCGTTCGGTCGCACAAGAGACAGCTAAGGGAGGCCTTCAATCCGAATCCGACGCTCGCCGAGCAATTCGTCATCCCCGCCGCCTGATCCGCAGCGTGCCGGTCCTGCTATGCGCGCAATTCAACTTCCAATAGCAAAACCAGCTCGTAATTGCACAGACGTTCGGCAACGATCATTTCATACCTGGAGGCGCCTGCGCTGGTGGTGACAGAGTAGATTATTCCGGCTCGCCAACTATCGGAAATGGTGTAATCGACCAATCTATTAACTCGACGGCGCGCCGAAGTATCGCCGCGGTGCGATGACGGTTGGTTGAAGTGGCAATGACGTGTCCGATGCGGTCCCGGTAGTCGCCTTTCCTGACGATCGGCGCCTTGGGCTTAATATACAATTTGACCTCGGCGACCCCTGGTAAGGCAGCTGCGGGACTGTCGCCAACGATCCAATCAAGGATGCCGTCGCGATCAGCATTTAGGCACTGCGCGGCCGCAAAGTGCGAATGCCGTCTGCGCAAGTCCCATTCGTTGCCGACGACAAGCCTGATGTGCTCGGTAATGAGATCGACACCGCAGGCCGCCTGAATAAGCCGAGGACTAGTCCCACCAGCAACCCGCGGATTGACTTCGATGACGACTGGACCAAGCTTCGTCCATCGGAGATCAACGTTCGTGGGCCCCCACCCAAGACCGAGAGCTGGCAAACAGCTCCGCGCAACATTGGCAATGCGCTCTTGCTCGTCATCAGTTAGCGGGGCCGGACAGGTGAAATGACGGAAGACAAAATGCGGTGGGTGGTCGAACTCGGCGGCATCAATCTCAATGACCTCATTTCCCATCATATGGGCGCTAAAAAAGGGGCCGTGTGCGAATTCTTCGACAAGTACCCTCGGCGCGGACCGCCACAAATGCTGTCCGCCCAATAGATAGGTACTATGCTCGGCCAACTCGTCGGCGTTCCGGCACAACCGGACTCCGCTGCTGCCGCTGCCCAGGGCTGGCTTCACAATCACCGGCAGCCCAATCTCTGCGGCAGCGCTTTCTATCTCCGTCGCATTCGTCGCCAAGCGATAAGCAGGTATCGGAACGCCGGCCTCCGCGAGGAGCTGACGTTGAGTGAATTTGTCGCAGCATCGTTCAATGGATGCGGGGTTCGGTCCCGGTAGATCGAAATGTCGACAGAGCTTAACGCCTGTCGCATAGACCGACTCGTCGGCCCCTGAAAAGCCAGTAATGCCAGCAATGTCATAGGTCGCACGCAGCCGGGAACATTCGTCGATCAGCGCATTAAGATTGTCGGTGTCGACCCGGATCGCCTCAATGGCTTCCGCCGCAAGATAGTCGTACTGAGCTGGATCAGCCGATAGGGTAATTGGATAAAGATCAAGATGCCGGGCCGCCTTCACGTATAGCAGGCCAATACTCCCATGGCCTTCAACCAGGATGAGCGCTCTTCTTGTCATTGACACTGACCTCCGTTGCTCGTTGCGGCAATCCGAGCTTAACAGGCATCAGCTTTCCAGCCCTGCCTGCTTGGGCTTTGTGGTGAAGCTATCACTGGATGGGCATCGGCGGTCGCAAAATCTCTGTAAATTTAGTTGAAAGATCTGTTGCAACGCTGCCAGGGGTGTGGCCAGACTCCTCTGGACCTACTTCGGAGATTTCGGGCTTTGGTGCCGCCAGCTCGGGGACCAGAAACGTCCCGCTTAGCACAAAACCCTAGGGAGCATTTATTGTGAGGCAACCGCCATCGAGTTCGGGCATCCGCCAATGCCATCGAAGGGGCGATCGTCACCATCGACACCATGGGCTGCCAGCGCCACATCGCCCAGACCATTCTCGACAAAAAGGCTGACTATGTTCTGGCGCTGAAGGGCAATCAAGGCACGCTGCGCCAGGACGTCGAGCTCTTCGTCAACGTATAAAGGCCCGAAATTTCAAAGACACCACCGTCAGCCAAGACAAGACCGTCGATGGTGATCACGGCCGTATCTAAACCCGCCGAACCACGGTGATCCATGACGTCGAGTGGCTTCAAAAGCGGCACAACTGGCCGGGCCTGAACGGCATTGTCGTCATCGAAAGCGAGCGCGAGATCGGCCCCAAGACCGAGCGCGAAACGCGTTTTTACATCACCTCGTCTAATGGCCACGCAACCAAACTCGCCTCCGTCGTACGTCCGCATTGGGCGATCGAAACAGCCTCCACTGGGTAATGGATTGCGTTTTCCTGGACGATGAATGTCGCATCAGAACCGACCACGCTCCCGCCCACTTCACGACGCTCAATCACGTCGCCACAACCTCATGCGCCGATCGCCAAGCAAAGATTCAATGTGACTGAAACTTAAGGTCGCCGCTTGGACGACGACTTCCTCGTCAGCCTCATCGCGCAATAATCCGTTCACCCGATTCCCCTGCTGGTACGTCTGACCCGGCTTGGACGCGGCGTGCCGTGGGTGTAGGCGTGAGATCTTGTCCGAGAGCCGGATGCAGGAGATCTGCATGTCCGGTTCGATGAGCGGGCGCGGAAACGGAGCCACGGTCGAGCCACTAAGGCACCACCAGACGAAGAGGGCGGAAACAGATATGCTCGACCTACAGCCACCCGCGCCACACCTCGACTCCACCGGGCAGAAGAACGGCGCCATCGTTCGACAGCTGGTCGGCTATGTCGGGGGTGCCGAGGCGACGGCGGCGCTTGTTCGCCTCTGTAAGGTGATGCGTCCACACGGCAATCTTTTCCAGCCCTCGTTAAAACTGCAGGAGAAGTCACTGATCGGTGCCCCGTGTGATCAAGCGCCATTATCCGCCAGTGCCGCCGGTCGAGCGCGTAATGGCCCATCCCGAGGTAGCCGGGGTCGGAAAGGAGCGGCTGCGCGCTATGCTAGTAACGGCGGACCCAGCGACGTTCACCGGTATCCGAGCGGCAAAGGAGATTTAAGAAGACGGTCGATCGTCGTGGAGTGCGAGCACCGCCTGAGGAACCTGTGCTCATCGATCTGCAGCGCTTCGCCGCTAAACTGAAGATGGCTTGGCTTGGTCGCGAGATGCGACCGACGCATTAAAAGCCTTATCGGCGCATCCAAAGAGGCCGACCATGCTTGAGCCGTATGAAAGGGCATTGCTCGAGGCCGAGCCGACAATCTCGGCAGCCATCGTGCAGAACCGGCTGAACGCCTGTCAGATACGGTTCACGAACAAAAGCCTGCGGACGGTGCAAATGGCGGTGAAACTTGGCGTAAGGAGATGACCCTTGAGATCCTCAATGGCGACTGCATGACGATCTCGCCAGCTCTTCCACCCGCCACATCGTTTATAGCATTCTTCGATGAGGCAAAGCTGGGCTCAATTCCTAACTTTGCTTCGCAGAAGTGTAAAACCTGCACTTCACCGTGCCGCCCCTGCGATCTGCTCAAAATTAATAGAAGTTTTACAAAAGTCAGCTGCGCAATCTGATCAAGTGTAGCGACGTCAGACCGTCGTGCTGCTGCAGGAGGAAATAATGAAAGACATCGTCGTGATCGGATTAGGCAAAATCGGCGCTACGATTGCGCGGTTGCTCGCGGATACCGGGGATTATTACGTTACCGTCGTTGACCGCAGCGCCCAATTATTGGCGGAGATTGAAAGCGGTCCTGCGCATTCGACGGCCAACCTCGACATCACCGACGACACGGCCCTGGCTGCGCAGCTGTCAGGAAAATTCGCGGTCTTAAGCGCGGCGCCCTTCCAGCTCAACGTCGCCATCGCCACCGCCGCGGCCAGAGCCGGAACGCATTATCTCGACCTCACGGAAGACGTTGAATCCACGCGGGAGGTGAAGCGGATCGCGAAAACGACCACAACCGCTTTCATTCCACAATGCGGTTTGGCACCCGGTTTTATTTCCATCGCAGCAAGCGACCTGTCGCGGAGATTCGACACCCTCGACAGCGTACGGTTGCGCGTCGGCGCCCTCCCACAGTTTCCGAGCAACGCCTTGAACTACAACCTCACCTGGAGCACCGACGGAGTCATCAACGAGTACATTCAGCCCTGCGAAGCGATTGTCAACGGCGAGCTTGTTGAAGTCCCTGCTCTGGAGGGACGTGAAGAATTCTCGCTCGACGGCGTCACCTACGAGGCCTTCAATACCTCTGGTGGACTCGGAACGCTCTGCGAAACGCTTAAGGGCAGGGTCGACACACTCAACTACCGGACCATACGCTATCCGGGTCATGCAGCGATCATGAAGGCGCTTTTGCACGACTTGGGGCTACGGCATCGCCGCGATGTGCTGAAAGACATACTTGAACACGCCCTGCCGACCACGGTGCAGGATGTCGTGATCGTCTTAGTGACCGTCTCTGGACGCAGAGACGGCCGGTTAATTCAGGAAACCTACGCGAACAAAATCTACAGCGCCAAGATCGGCGGGCATATCAGAAGCGCGATTCAGATCACCACCGCATCGAGCATCTGCGCGGTCCTCGACCTCCTTAACGGCGGCAAGATCTCAGCGGAGGGCTTGATCAGACAGGAAGATATCGGGCTCGATGCATTTCTGGAGAACCGGTTCGGGGCCTGTTATCGGCAAGGAGACGCGGCGAAGCACCAAAGCGTTTCGGTTGCGGCGCGTCCGCTCTGAGATGTCTCGATCTATCTGTGCGTGTGCGCGCTACACTTTCGGGATCGCTCGTCTCCGATGGCGGGGTCGTTGCCGCGAGGAGGTGATTCATAATCCAACTTATAGTGCCCGGCTGGTGTAGCGGCTATTTAGTAATGCGACAGTTGGGCCAGTTAGAGATGCGACACTCTCGCCTCTCGACGCACTGGTCAACGTCAACGTTGGGAACAAGGATGACGACCTTCCGCCTGCTGGAGACC
>Ga0123341_1007049_pt1 | contig 10222 bp, 9 predicted proteins | sample Turbeapinknodule_FD_89959 | JGI IMG/M metagenome (GOLD analysis project Ga0123341, IMG submission 89959) | Root nodule microbial communities of legume samples collected from Mexico - Turtle bean Mexico pink nodule | ecosystem: Host-associated > Plants > Roots > Nodule | place: Mexico: Nepantla...
AAATTCTTTTGAACCAGTCATGAAAAATATCTTCCTGCTCCCAAAAGAATCTGAAACATACTTTTGCACATAAATATTTATTTTCAATTTATATAATTTAAAATTATATAATATATAAATTTATGTCCCCGTGTCCTACATTTTAGAGATTATATGTATCTCCGTATCCGTATCGTGTCAGTGTCTGTATCCGTATACATAGGTTCTTCATCTATCTGATGCCATATCAATCCTGTTCTTTGTTCTTTGTTTATCTTTTGAGGGACCCTGAGATCATGGAGCTATTTCCTTCTTTGTTGTATTCCTATTTTCAAGCATCATCCATCATACATAAAAAATAAAATAAAATTTAAACTATCTATCTACAACTGTGGTCACGAAACATCGTTAATAATTTAGGTGATAATAACAGCTCTTCAATACATCATATAATAACAAGTGTTACAACCGAATTACCTGTAAAACATCCAAGTGGGACCACTGAAATCTGGTTTGAATAGGAAAAAACTTATTCCCTTGTTCCTTCCCTCGAGTAATGAATTTCGTAGAAAAATTAGGTATCTTATTATATTTTATCGTAGATGATCTCGAAGTATTTATGATCGGTGTTAGTATGATCGGTGTTAGTGGTGACATGAGAAAAAATGTTTATCATAAAACATTAGGAGAAATGAAAATAGTATGTGTGTGCAAATCATTAATCATGCGTCCTTTATATCAGGTTTAAAACCAACAAAAATAAAACAAGGATGAGCTATAGGAAAAAATATTTTACGTTTTATAGGCAAAATGTTAGTATGACAAAGACAAAAAAAAAGGGGGAGCATAGAAAGATTGAGAATTTTATTATGAAGTTTTTCAAAACAAAATTGATTGTTTAAAACAGGTTAGACGAGAGAGAATTAATAATATAAATAACATGAATAGCAATATAATTTCAATTTTTTTTGGATAAATTAAATTGAAAGAGAATAGTTCTATAAATAGATAAAATATGTTGATGTGTTTTCTTAACAATACCATTTTGTTAAAAGAATTTTGAAGATAAGATTTTTTTATGAATAATACCTTTAGATGTATAGAAATCATTCATGCAAAATTCTATTCCATTATCAGTACAAATGACATGATCTTTTGCTTCAGAATCTATAATCCAAGTGATTTCATTGTCAAGGAATCCATACCTAAATTATTTAAGTTTGACACAAGTGGAAATAGAAGTAGTATGAGAGGAATTCAAACTGCTAGAGGTTTTCTTTCCTTATCTGCTACAAATGCATTAACACTTATGCTAGAACTTCTATAGATGAAATCCATGTTTCCTATAGCATATGTCCACAATATGATCAAACAGTTCACAGTGGGAGCATATTTTATTATTATGAAGATTTTTTCCTTTGTTATCAAAAATATTATTTGAATTGTTCTTGTTTAAGAAAACATTCTCATTGTGACAAATTTTTCCATAAAATTTGGAGTGAACATTTTTAAGAAATACTAGCATTGTTAATAAATGTATTATTTACCTCTAAGGCATTATAAAATGCAAAATGAACATTGTCTCCAAGAAGTTGTTTTTCTTGTTAAACAATAAAGGAGCAAATTTTTGAAATGAGTGGGAAATGGTCAAGAGGAACATGAAATTTGATGTTCCCATATTGTTCATTAAGGTCGTGTAGAATTTGCATGGCTTGATCTTCAAGCTTTCTTTTATCCATGACATCAAGAATTTCACAAAAATACTTATTATTGTATTTACAATCAAACCTGAAATTGTTCATCTTGTACGCATAACTTGAAAAATAATTTAGTAATAGATTGATATTTTTGTCTTAATGAAAACATTTCTGGTTGAAGATATGACATATGATCACCTTGACCATATCTTGATTAAAGTTCATCCCAAATCTCAACAACAAAGTTCATCCAAATGATGGATTTTTTGATACTTAGCGTTACCAAATTGATGATTCATGATGCAACCATATTGTTACATCTTTTCCACAAAGAAAATATTTGATTTGTGGCAGGAGGAGGATCAATAAGACCATTTATGAATTGTAACTTATTTTTTGCGCTTAAATCAATAACCATAAAACGACTCCAAGAATGATAATTAGTCTAATCAAGTAAAAGAGAAACTAAAGAGGTAGCATGGTTCTCACCAAGATGCATATACATGAAGTTATTGACTCCAAGACAAACTTCTTCGTCAACCTTATCCATCAAAGAGATGCGCAAGAGAACACTTCAAAATTAAGTGTTTTAAGGTAAAACTAGAAAACTTTATCATTGATTTACAAAAGAGACTATAGAATGTTGTCAGAAAAATCAATTATGCAAGAAGAAAAACAAAAAAGAAATAGAAAAATAGAAACGTTTAAACAAAACGAAATGACCATTAGATAATCTAAGTATTTCATAAATTGTCTAGGTTAGTCATAGCCATCAAACTATTTAAGAATATTTTGGATTATAGGAAAACAAACCGTCTAATGGTCAACAAAATAAACTCTCTAAGATTTAAAAAGGATAGACAGAATTATTTTTTCCAATTCTCTATCATTATATGGATAAATATTGATCGATAGAAGTGTTAAACCATTTATCTATATTATTTTTGTGTCAACAAGATAGTCAAACATAATTTATTGAAATTAAGGTTATACCTCCATCAACTATGTATAAACTAGTTGTGGTAACAAAATTTGTAAGCATGGAACATAATTAAAGACATTACTATTAAACATTTTTCTATTTTAATCCTAATTAGTTTTACCTCAATTTTTAAACGAGAAAAATATTTTTCCATGTAAGATTTTTACTAAGTTCAAATAAAAAAATTGCGTTTTCGGTAGTTTTATCACATGGTAATACTTGCTACTTGAGAAGTGTCATCACTAATTGGGATAAGTGTCATCACTATTTGGGATAATGTTCTCTTGTTGTTTATATTTTTCAAGGAGGTGGCAAGAATTAGATAGATTTTGATATTGACATTGAATAAACATAAGCATATTGTGTCATTCAATCAAAATCGTCATCCATTCATGTTTGATTTCCTTTGTCTTATTTATGATTGTACATGTTCACTCTTTTATTACTAATAAAAGAAAGGTTTAAATGATTTAGCACTTTCAAAAACAACATGCCATGGTGTAAATGTTATTTTCTTTGTTATAGCACATGTGTTTTTTTTTGTTAGTATCAATTGAATATTTTCAGGTTATGTTAAAGATATCTCCTAAGAATAAGAATATCCTTGTTCTTTACATATTAAGTACAAACACCATCTCCAATCCAAATTCTAATAACAGTAATATTGTGGATCTTTTTTCTTTATATTTATTTAATTTTCTCATTTTTATTAAATATGACATTTTAAATTACACTTACATTTTAACAAGAATGCAATAGTATCTAAATTACAAAATAATATTTAGAAAAGGCAAAAAAATGAAAAAAAAAATTATTTTTGGTGAAGAGAATGAGAAGCAAAGAGATATTTAGGCAAGTGGAATGAGAAGAGAAGGTGGAAAGAAATATTGATTTATTAATATTATTAATTTATTATTGCGTGGAGAGAAATTAAATGAAATTAATAGAAGAATTGGTTTGGGTGGAAATTGTGGCGTGGGCTGATGGCCGCCACCAGCCTCTCTCAGATCATCCAATCGCCGCTCCTGGAACTGCCCAGAACCACCGCCCACGTCAGAATCTCCGCCAAAAGCCTCCGCGTCTCCGCCACCTCCGACCGACACCCCGAGGGACCACACTGCATCTACGTCGGGCCCCTCGAAACCGCCAACAAAGAGAACCTCGAAGCTCTCTACTGCCAAGTAAACCAAACCATTTCAATTTTACTCTCCGCAAAACTTCAATTTTGCTACTATTATGGAAATATCGATGAGTGTTTGGCTTTTGCAATAGGCACGGGATGCGTATTATAGTGGTCACCCTCTCATAGTTGATGACATGTTTGATAGAGTAGAGGTATGCTACCTTCCTTCACTATTTACTATTTAACCTGTCATAGTATATAGTTCTTAGCTTCTGATTTAGATTACTTTTCCTTCAATTATACTAAATTATTGAAAACAGTTAAGGTTAAGATGGTATGGTTCAAAGTCTGTCGTCAAGTATCCTAGGTGCAGTATCAGGAGGCAATCCACATTTGCTGATGCTGAGGTAATTTCATTTTCTTCACAATCTTATATTAAATTCTTCTTCTGTCACCTGTCTCTGCTGGGTTGTGATCCCCAATCTTGGTCGCTGATTTCTTATCATATATACTCTCAATAGTTGTAGAATGAAGTGCTAGAGTGTGTATTTCCAATTTTTTACTCTTTCCTTCTGTTTGATACAGGGGAAAGAAAATAAGAGATTGGTTTGAAAATTGAATTGGACAGAAGATAGAAGGATAGAAAAATTAAGTCCTTGTTTGTTTACTGTTTTCTTAAATTTGTTTGTACTTTGATTCATTTGAGAATGACTGTCCTCTGTCTGAATATAATTATGTTTTCTAAAAGTTGGTCTCTTGAGCACTTGAAGAAAACAGAGGAAGTGAATGAGCATCTCCCAGCTGTTTCTGTAATGTAATTTTCATAACTTCATAGATTTTGAGGAGAAATTAATTGCTGGGTAATGCAGAGTTATTGTAGAAAACGTTTTTTTTTAAAATAAAAAATTGGAAGGGAAACAATCAGGCTCTGAATTTTTGTTTTTAAAAATCAATATTCATGTTTTTCTTTTCAACCAAATAAAAGAAAATGCATTGCTATTTGTGTTTTCTTTCTCTGTATTTTCTTTTTACTCATTCAAACATGTTATTATGTGGCTCCAGAATTTCTGTTTGTGTGATATGATTGCTGTATTTCTATTCTATTGAATGTCTGTAGCTTGCTACATGTTTATCTGGCTAGAATATTTAGGGCTCCCTGCCTTGGCTCCTTTCTTCTTGGTTTCTTCTCTAGAATATTGAATGATGTTGTCGTAGGGCAGGAAGATCTGTCTATGGTTTTTGCTTTAGCAAGCACATGGGCCATGTTCCTTGCATTTGGCAGTTTAGCCTGCGTTGGACCCATATCGTACACTGTTGGCATGGCTTATCAAAATGCATTCGATTCAGGCGTATCACTTGGTAGCCAAACACCTGGATTAGGGTTTCTGGCCTTGGTGAACAGCTTTATTTTCCTTGGGCTGGGTGTTGTCATCGGCTACCCTGTTGCTTCAGCTTCAGGTAAAACCCTTTTTGCTGCTTTTCCCCTTCAATATCTTATGCTTTAATCTTAAAATTTGTACTCCAAAAAATACCTCAACCGCCCCTTGTTTAGGAATTCCTTATCGGAAAATTTTCTCCCTATAACCTCAAAACATATTCAATGATTGGTGACACTACTTCTACATTTGTATTTAATTAACTGTCCTTTCACAGTTAAGGTGCTTCAAAGCCTGTGGAGGAATGATTTGGTGGCACTAAAAGGTGCGTGTCCAAATTGCGGAGAAGAGGTCAGTCATTGTAATAACTGTCCATTGTTTCTTTTCCATCCTGTCCCTCAACTTATGTTCAGTTTGAGAGGCACTGCACATATGTAAGGTTTAATTTCACCATGTGCATTGAGCTGGATTAATTTTCTTTCAGTTATTTGCATTTGTGAGAATGGACAGGAATATTGAGTCACCTCATAGAGCAGATTGTCATGTGTGCGAATGCTTATTAGAATTTCGCACAAAAGTGGAGGTAAACGAATTAGACTTCTATTCTATTTTTAATTGAATTTTTTGCAAAAGGCTGTTCAAAAATCTAAACTGTTACAATTGAGAATAGTTATGCAACAATTTCTAATGCATGTTCATAATGTGAAATTTCTCTTCCATTTTATATCCTCTTCGCCCAAAACAAAATTCATCCACCAAAAAATGATGTTGCACTTTGTATGACACATGATTTTATTGTTTTTCAGCAACCAGTCTCAAGATTTGGTAGACAGTGGGTTTATGGGCGTATTTATCTTGTTTCACTAAGAGGCAGATCCCGACGGCAATAACAGCAGTGAATTTTCTTCCGAATTGCTTTTGTGCAGTGTATAGTAAGGATCAGAGTTTCATCCATTCCTTTCTTAGTCTTATTTTTAGTCTGGAACAGTTTTGCCTGAAACCGATTTAAAACACTTATCATCAGGAACAAGTTGACTTGTTAATGGATGGACAACTAATTTCTTCGTGTACGTGAGTGTTATGCGCGATTTTTTGATATTGAACTCTCAGGACAATTGATGTCTATTGTAAAGTAGAATCACGATTATCGTGTATACAAAATGAGCTCTGCATTTTTTATATATTGTTTACTCTTGTAGAAACACTTGTGATCAAATATTAAATGTCAGAGACAGTGTTACATGCCCACTTTATTATTATTTCTCTTGTATGCCATGTTACTATTGCCTTGGTTGCCGCTGCCATTGTTGATTCCATTGTTACTCTAGTTACCTTTCCTATGATGTTTATCAAAAGTTATTTTCGGGACATATTCTATTTTCAGGAAAGTTAAATCCACTGCTCTGTACAGTTTGTATTCTCATGTTAAGGGTAAGTTTTATTCCATGAAAATGATATAACTTTCATTTTTTATTTTAATTAATTTAAAATTTAAAAAGTATTTGCGTGAACATGAAAAAGTTAACTAAATATAGTTATAAAGTATGCTTGAGAATAATTTTTACAGTTATATATTCTCATACTATAAAATCAGAATTAAACGCCTCATGATGTTAAACCGACTGAATCGAACTAGTGGGGGTTGGATAGTATACGCCAGTTCTTAGGTTTGATTATTACTATTATCGTATAAAAAAAAATATGTCATCAATTGTTTTGCCCAAAGAGAAAAAAAGGTTTGCTTACAATGTCTAATTTTTCAAAATTCAAGAATAATTCTTTCCTCTTGCAGGTGACATCAAGGATTTCATGTAACATTGACAAAGAAAAAAGTGCTACATGCATCCAAGGATGATCCAAGTTCCAAGTTATCACATGATCTATTGATATAAGAAACGATAATAACACATTAACTCAAATTGAAGAATAAACTTTCTGTTGATGCTATTATACTTGATTATGACTTTTGATTAACTCTTCTTTTAGTGGAAGGTGAATACGGGGGAATTGCATCGCTTTGCTAATCTTCACAACGGTAAATGATATTTGTGCACTATGAAACTTACAGTCTTTATACGTTGCATGCTAGTATATAGATATAGAAGAAATTTTCAGTTAGACGTGCATAATCAATTTTTTGAGACAAATACCCTTTAATCTCAATAAATCTGCAAACTAGAGATTCTTTTACATTTTTTTTTGGGTCAAAGAGAAAGGACAGCGTTATTATAATAAAGTTATTATCTTGCAAACAACCAAAAGCCAGATCATGAAAATTTTATGGCCTTTTACCATAATCATGCATAAATACACAAGATTGGATCCTTAAATAATCAGTTGATAGAAGCTGCAACCAAAATCCCCCACAATAAAATATCTATCCCCTAACAGCAACACCAAGACCCCCAAAAAATGAGAGAACCCATTCGGGAATTCTATGTTTATGGCATAAACATCAAGGATAAATGGTCCTTCAGGATTTGCCTGCAAGCAACTTTATTTCAAGGTTTTCAACAAAGAGAATTTTGATTTTCATCAGTTCTGCAATCCTCGAAATTTGCTAAGAGGAGTCACTATAAATGCTTGACTAAAACAGCTATTACCATGGGATGCAGAAGTTAGTGTTCATGCATGCATTGCAAAATCAGAACATTTTACATAGAACTAAAGCAGATGACTGCAATTTGGGCAAATGTAATCAAGTAAATCTTTCAATTCTGTTGAAGCTTCAATGCCCAGCCAATCAGAAGTGTGCTAAACTGTAGACTAGAATCCAGGAAAGCTGCACAGATATTAAATTGGAGTCAGACTGTAGAACAACAAAAGCCTTATTTTCTACAGCATATAAAGCAATGAACAACATAGCATAGTACCAGGAAAAGGGTTATAGAAGCAAATAGCCCCTCTTGAAGGAGGGCTCCATGACCACCAAACTCTTCCTCGTCAACCTTTAATATTACTGCATAATAACTATATATAATCCCAGTCGATAACGCTAAAAACCTGCAAAACAGACAAATATTTAAGAAATAAACATCAAACTTTAGAGTGTTAAGGAGAGTAGGTCCCACATTCATTCTTAATGGCACAAAAATGCAATGGAAAAAGCTATGAACTAAGGATTTCAATTTGGACAAAAATAATTTATCTGATGTTAAAGAAACAATATGATGTTGACAATTCAAGTCTGAGAAAATTTATACTTCGTAAAGTCACAACAATTCATCAATCATTCTGTTTATAAAATTGATGATAGCACAAAGTAAAACTCAACAAAAGGTAACTTGATTACTGCAGCCTAACCTCATTAACGATTTATTTCAATAGATTACTAGATGCTTTTCCAAACAATGTCACAGTGAATGCTAAAACCGAAAATCAAGAAACATTAACATAACAACTTCAAAAGATTGTTATCTCTGATGAGACCCTCTCCTATATTTCCAGAGTTAATGTTGCTGTAGCACAGCAAAAGTCATAAACACGCAATTCCCTTAGTTTTGTAACTAGAACAACATCTTCATATATTTAACATCCACCGCTGTTCCCAAATTTATGTTAAATGCCCACATTTTCATAGGTTAATCACTCAACACTTCTTTTTCACCCATAGATCTACATGGTCCTTTCCCATAGTCAATTAATCCTTGATAGAATAGAGCACTCACTGTCTCCTTCTCCACTGTGCACTTCCTTATCTCATAAATGTTGTGAACAAAAGTTGATCCCAACTCCTAAGCAATATGATAAAGGACCACTCAAAAATATCATTGCCACAACAGAACATATACACAAGATGTTTCTAGATCCTATGCATGGCACCATTTGGCAGAAAATCAAAATTAAAGACAATGACCATTAACGCTATTTGGACAGGATAGCACAACATCAATTATTACAGTTAATACTCAATCTACAACTTCAATTACATCCAAATATAAGATAAACATAAACATACTGGACAAAAAAAGCACTTACAGTATAAACCATATGCCTCCAACCAAAGGTATTGAACCCCAAAGGAATCCACAAGCAAGGCCGAGCCCTTGTCTAATCCAATGTAATACGTCTCCCAATTGATCCTGCTTGGAGGTAATCCATAGACAACGGTTGTTAGCATATGATTAGAAAAATTAAGTAACAACTACGCACAATACAGTTATTCTCAATCTTAATCACATACTATAAAAGAAGTTGAGGAGGTGTTACATCAGTAACACAACTATTTAATTTTTTTTTACTCTGTTGCTTACCCAAGTTTCAGGAAGGCATATAATTCAACTCAGCACCTTCAAAATTAATTATTTCATTTTAAGTAAATTTCAGCAAACATCTACGGGTCAAATTGGGAACAGGAATGGATCTAGGAAGGATGAATTGAAAGAACAAACCTTGTCCCAGGAAGCTTCGGGATCAAACAATTTGGCAAATTTTGAAGGCGAGAGGTGACCGTTCTGGTGCGGCTGTTGATGGTTAACGGATTTACCCTCTTTCATAGTCGGAGACAAACAACGAATAATAATGAAAACAAGGAGTAATGGTGAGTGAAGTACTTCACACAGAATTTGGGATCCGGCGACACAGTGGAGGGTGGAAAAAGAAAATTAGGGTTTTTGGATTAAAAGGGAAAAAGGGAATCTGAAAGTAAATTAAAAATTTCAGAAATTGGTTGTTAATGTTCGATCTGGCATTTCATATACATTAACATCACAGTATCTATCTCTTTTTTCCTTAAAATCTCAACAACCACATCTTCTCTGCTGTTTGTTACTTTTGTTTATCATAAATTTAAATTTAAATTTAAATATATCCAAACAAACATTTTTTTGGATAAACATTTATTTTTTTGTCTATTTTACACTTAGAAGTTATCTTTTCTTAAAATTTACACACATTTTTTAATATCCTTTTAACCTTTAATACATCCCAGGTAGCATAGACATAGATACGACACAGACACGGATATACGTATAACATATAAAATGTAAAACAGGACACAGATCTATATATTATATAATTATGAATTATATAAATTGACAATAAAGATTTATATGCACAAATATGT
>Ga0123341_1007050_pt1 | contig 10222 bp, 5 predicted proteins | sample Turbeapinknodule_FD_89959 | JGI IMG/M metagenome (GOLD analysis project Ga0123341, IMG submission 89959) | Root nodule microbial communities of legume samples collected from Mexico - Turtle bean Mexico pink nodule | ecosystem: Host-associated > Plants > Roots > Nodule | place: Mexico: Nepantla...
AATATCAGTATGAATAATAATTAGATAAAGATCAAATAATTGTAAAAAAAATAGTGAAAATGATTGAGTATAACACTTAGAAATAAGTTCTATGTTGACTCATTGGACATAAGTTTAGTTCTCTCCGACCGTTTGTTAATAACATTAATAAAAATATATTAAAATATAACACTGAAGTCATAAGGATTTTTTTTATTAAATGAATTGTTTTTCCAAATATACTAAAATAGATAAATTTTTACAAAACTATATATATAGATAAGTCATATTTTTTAACTACAACTTCAAAGTGGAGAATTGGTGATTTCAAAATAAAACTCTATATATAATATATAATGTTCTTCTCTCTTTTCTTATAAACATTTATTTTTTCATTTTATCTTTATATCAATATTTTATTTTATTATTTTAGAAATATATATTAAGATTTTTTTTTTTTGGTATTCACTCTTATTTTTTTTTATTCTATAATCTGAAAACTAAACGTAACTTTCTTAACAACTTCTCATCTTCCTCCTTATAAAAAAACTTTTCACTTTTCTCTTTATCAAAAACTTTTTACCTCTCTCTTAATCTGTTACTATATTAATGTATCTGAAACCTCACTCCCCCTCCTCTCACATCCTTTTCTCTTGGAGACACACTTTCTCACTATTCTTCTTTTCTCTTTACTATAGATACTTACGTAGTCTCATCCTCATTTTTTTTTTCTCTATTTTGTCTGGTTTGTTCCAATTGTCCATCTTCTTTACATGCATGGTGTTTTTTTATATAGTTTTGTATTGGTTTACCGTCGTTGTCATCCAGTGCATGAAGTTTGGTCCCTTTGTTGAATTAAGATGAGTGATTTTTCATCCAACACGCTCTTTTCTCCACTTCCCCTCACTCATTGTTTCCTCCACTCTCAAATGCGTTTCAGATATCCACATGGCGTTGGTTTCTTATTTCTTCACTATTTTTCCCCTAAATCCTTTTTCTTTTTATTAAAGACTCAAATGTTTTTTTTTTCCTTATCAAGAACACTAAAATGATTGTTTTATAAACATTATCCATTAACTACTCTTTTGTGTTTGAAGATAATTTTTTTAAGCCTTTAAAATTAAAAAAAGATAAATGTTTTATTAAGCTTATTTACATGTTTCTGTTTTGTTCTTAGACTTATACGAAGTTGTAGAAGTCATTAATCTAAAGAGGTAAAGAAAACCCAGAGGAGAAAGCACAAAAATGAAGATGAAAACAAAAGTGTTGATTTATTTATCCCCATTGATAAGAAGGAGATGATTACTGGAAGATGATGCAATCATACATTTGAGATGTAACATTATTAGTGACACTAAAGTTATTAAAATATTATTTCTCATTTGTATATTTAATTGATGGATTTAGTTTTATTAAATCTTATTAAATATATAATAGATACATATAACCTCTTATATTCAATTTTTAATATTAAACATAACTATATATAAATAATAAAATAAAAAATATGGATACACAGACACAATAACAACTGTGTTTCCACTAGTTTAAATAAAAGTTGTGTTTCAAATACACTAACCGTATAACTTTAAATGATGATGATGAACTTCGTAAATTTTATAGTGACTTTGTTATACACTAGTGCAAAAAAGGTTAAAAATGACGGCTATTTTAAATGTAAAACAACGACTTTCTAGTTGTTATTAATCAACGTGTAGTCTTATGTTTCAAAACAAAGAAGATAGCTATTTAGCCACCTTCTTAGATTCAAACGAGGACAACTTTTAACAAAGCCGCCATTTTACACCTCCCTATAAGATGTATATATAATATATGCATTATCAATAATTTATATTAAGTTAGTTGTTAGGTTAGAATAGAAGTGTATGAAGAGGTAACGGTGGTGGTGAAGAACGACGGCAACGGCAGGGCCGACGACAATGGTGAAGAACCAACGAAAACCCAAAGAACAGTGTACAAGACAATGAACCAGTAGAAATGAGGAAAAACTTTCACAACAATGAGAGAAAAGAAACAAATAAGAGAAATAAAAAAGAAAAGCATTGGTGAAAAAGATGCAGAGTTCGAAAGAAACTTACACAATGGATAGCAGGGTGTGGTCCTCCTTTTTATTCACATTGTTATGTATATGAATCAAACAAAAAACATCTATACGTACCGGAAGAAGTAAAAATAAAATAAAAAAATGCAAGGTTAAATACTGAGTCATAGAATCTAAGTTTTACTACAAAACGTATTCTTAAAAGTAAAAACGAAGTGAATACATTCTACCCATTTCAAAATTAAAACTACATTTATGAACCGGTATGGTCACCGTTGGATGCAAATTCAAACATTTCCTAGAAACTTCCCAGTAGACAAGAATTGAGAAACCACCAGCGTGGAATGAATATCTATAGTACACCCTACAAAACATTAGTTATCACAAAAATTTACAATATTTAAGTTTGTTATTCTACATTGCTCTTCTGTTTGAACCTTCTGCAAAGAAAAAACAACCGTTAGCCCAAAGGCAAGAAATCCTGTAGGATTTTATCAAGTACTTCGATCAAACCTGTCATGAATTTGTGAAGAACGTTAGGTGCCTCAAGCCCACAACAGCCATCTACGCCCACGATCAGTTTTCGTGTTGGGCGTTACACTTATCCTATCTGCATTGGTGGACAACCATTTACTGAAATCAGGGGATGCAGCAAGTTCTTCCAAGGCTTTTTCAGTTGACTCCTTTGTGAACGCATCCCATTCCGCAGCTGAATATTTTTTTCGCTCCGGCGTGTTGTGTATGATGGACGGGTATAACGCCTCCTTCTGTGTTTTAGGTAGTGTCCTAAAGAAACCTGGAAACGTACATGTTTAGCGTGTTAATCACCACTCATCTCAATGTTTTTCTTTTCTCCATTGATCAATCGCGAGAAAAAAGTTGTCAAAAGGTGACACTTTTAAAAGCAAACCTGCAGCAGAAGATTTGCAAGGCGACAAGGTAGGGCTTTTCAGTTGTGGATGAAAAAGTGGAGAGGCCTCTTTGTTTTGCACCTTGTTATACATATGTTCATCGTGTGAATCATCAAAACGTGATGAGTCAGGAACCTGAGATCTCCTTCTGTTTTTCTTGGGTGATTTAAACAAACGCCTGCAAAAAATTTCCACAATCAATACAAACCAAAACTCGAAGAACGTATTTATTGGATCAATAGTCATAAGAAGAAACTCTCATGACGACAAAGTGTAGCAACTCACAATAGGGTATGGGTAAAAACAATTAGAAAATGTAAATCTGCACATATATTTTTATATTTAACAAAATTTGCAACATCCTACTGAAGATTAAAACACAACACGGTTTTAGAAAGGGAAAATGCAACTGGTAGGCCTTGAATTTAGTCTGTAAAAGGCATTGACCTTAGTAAGCTATTTAGGATAACTTCTGAAAACAAGTTACAACTTCGATGAAAACAGTTTAAACCTTACTTCCGCTTCCATTATAGAAACAACTTGAATTGCCATTGACTGATTTGATATTACTTTCGCACTAATAACTGAAATCACTGCCTAATAATGCTAATGTTATACTAACAAATGAATGTTATATATTTGAATTGTACATATAATTAAGAAATTGTGGACTAACCTGCGTAAATGACGAAGGAATCTCACTCTATGCATCCTCTTCAACAAGGAGAGGAGTGATCCACATAATACAGCAAATGTTCCCAACAGGGGATCCATAGAACACTAGAGACAACATCTTATCTTATGTGCTTATCTTGAGCATCAACAACATAATAGAAATGTTGGGGAAGCAAATAAATAAACAAACCTGAAGAATCATAATCACAGCCGAAATCCGTATAGCCCACGCAACAAATTGAGCAGTGTTTATGTCCACCGATCCATCTTCAGTCAAGACAAGCTTGTGGACCACCCAGAACCCCAACCAAGCTCCAACTATTGCAACAAAAGTCAGCAGAAACAGTGCCAACTGCAGTTGACATTGCATAAGTTAAGCGTTGAAAAGATCCTCATATTTGAGTATTTGTACTTTGGACAAATATAACCAACTACACAACATATACAAGAATAGGCAAAAAAAAAATAAAACTAATAAGCAATGAATACCACAGAAACCAGGAAAGAAATGACAAATTAATGAGAAATTGCAATAAAATATTCATTGCGTACAATGGAATCAACTCTAAAGTTGAAGTTGTTGTTCGATAGCTGAATATCCCAAATTCAGAGCCCATCTTAACCATCTAGTTTTTTTTTCAAGATGGATCCAACTTGTATTGCATACAATAATATATTTACTCCCTCGAGATCATTGTACCCACTATCCATAGCATCTTGAGACTCATGACTAAATTGCATCAGGAGGTATACTAAAATTTAAAAATACAATGTTTAATTAGTGACCACCAAATTTCGCTAAGGAAAGGTTGCAAAAGCCTAAATATTTTGAACTGGTATGCAAATAAAAAACACTATGGTAGAATGGCTTGCTGCATTGGGTACTGTGCACTCACAAACTAAACCCATTGGAGAAATCAATAGTTCTCCCTTGATAGAGGCAATTTTACAACTTAGGTTATATACTTAGTATTAAATCCAAGTGTTCAGTATCTTTTGTTTTCCTTAGGATTTGAAGATCCAGACTACATTTTTTCCACATTGACAAACCATTCTCTTTGTGAAGTCTCACATTAGAAATATAGTGTTCTTTCAACACCCCTTCCATCTCCTTTATAAGGAATCAAATTATATATTAAAGCCCTCACTCTTGACTTCTAATCATTCATATCTTTAGCAAGTCACATGCCATCCTTTACATCCAGCATCTCTTTTTTATTCTCATTAATTTTTCTCTCTTAAATGGGAGAAAAAAATGAGATCAATCTGACTTCAAATTTTAGCAAAAGAGGAGGAATGTCACTTGGAAGTAGAAATGGAAGAAGATTACAAACCATAGGTTTCTATGTTTAGATATCTAAGATAAATATTACAAAATGATGGGATCATTGGTAATAACGTGTGATGAGCATAATTTTATTCACATTTTAAAGCTTTTAATCATAGATTCTTGGACGGTAAAAATGAATAAATTCATTGTTTTACCTGAGATTCATATAATTACGTTTATTTTGACCATAACTGTTATTTCTGTTGATTTTGTGTTTTTAGCCAAAGTAGAGAGTCTGCCTAGACGGTCTAGCGGTTACACGCAGTAGACGGTGAGATAATAGCGTCTGACTAGACAGTCTCAAGAAAGTGTTTACCATTGTGAATGAGCCGAATAACACAAAAGTCCAAGTTGCTTCTTTGATAAATCTGAGAAGAATAATAAGATAATAAAATCTACAAAATCTCATAAATAAAATTGGAAGCAAATGTTCAACAAAGATACGAAAAAATAGAGTTATGGTCTTGTTGATAATTCAATTTTTTTCTTTAAGAGGAATTCTTGATTAATTTTGCTTAGTCTTAATCAATTTGTTGTTTGCTTAATTCAAAAGGTACAAGATAAATATCTCACAAGTAGACGTTGAAACCAGTGAGATACTAAATACATCCGTGGACGCTTGTTTTGCTCATAAGTTACGTTGAATTTGATTGACGCTTGTTTGATTAAGTTTGACACTGTGTGAAGATTGAAAGAGTGAATATCTTAAGAAAATCAATGATGAATTCATTGTCGAATAAACTTGAGAGTCAACATGTTTTCTTTTACTATTTTTCAATTGTCTACTTTATTTTTTTCTGCACAACAATCTCAACCTCCATTTTATTTTCATTGTTATACTATCATCTTTTTTATGTTAGACGGTCTAGCACTACGCTAGACAGTCTTCACTAAAATCATTTTAATTTGATGGCTACATGACAACTATCAATGTGTTACCCACAAAATACAAGTGAGATGACTAAAATGGAGAAAAGCATTGTGGGTTATCATACTATATGATAGTGTATCTTGAGATTTAGAGTGGCAAGAAAAAAAGGTGGGAGTACAAAAAAAGAGCATGTTAAGATGGATCACGCAAGAAAGGACAAGATACAAAATGAAAGTATACAAGAACACATTAATGTGACACCAATCGAAGAAAAGATGAAAAAAATAGTTTAAGGTAATTTCGGGATTCATGTATGAGTAATAGGGCCTGTAATGGATGTGAATGGTTGCAACCACAATGTACAAGCATAGCGCAATGTCCGTTCCAATAGTGGAGGGGGGTTGTAATGGCATGAAAGAGCCACCATCATACCGTTAACAACTATGACTTTAATCACATAACTTTATTCCTCCTGGAGTGCACTTTCTAATTCTTATTCCTTTTGCTGAACTGAACTCAGGCATGTTCCTAACATAGTATTAGCAAATTTAATTTGTCTATTATTCCTGTCATAATATGGTGATATAGTTTTATAGATGGCAGGCAACCAAATGCCAACCTTCCTCTATGACCTAAACTCTGGAGCAGTAGTGAGAAATTAAGTTTTTCATTCTTCCATAACTTTTAATTTTTTGGATGAACTAACAAAATTGCAAAAACTGGAAACCCAGCACAATCATTTGTTATGGAATTTCTTTAAGGTCATACACTCGTCGATAGCTAGCCATTCAAATTTACAGACTAAACAAGTGAGACCAACCAACACTACCATAATTCCGAATACATATGAATAAGTGAAAGATATTTTTAACCAGCAGTCTGATGTCTAAGCAAATCAGCAGAAAACATATAGGTGACTTACATACAGGATTATACATCTCTTCATCAATTCCTAACTCTGTAAGTAGGGAACGAACTAAGCCAGGTATGTAACGAAGGAGAAAAGTCCCAAAACCAACCTGATTTAAAATAATACCTGAAATTGTTAATTACGTGATCCACATTGGTTAGTATAAAGAAGGAAGAGAAGTGCATTGAGGATAAACTTACAGCACTTGAATACATGAATATAGCAAGGGAACTCTTGCGACCAGTTGGAAGAAGTTTCATTCCCTGTCAGGTTATAAGAGGCAAATTCCATGTTAATGTCAACAAGAACTTTTCAATAGATACTTAATACAAAAATTAGTTTGCAACTGAGAAGTCAAATTAATATAGAGAGAACAAGAATTTTCACCTCAACATCCACACCACAATATACTTTTTAATTTAGATAGGTATAATCCTCATTAGTTGTTCTACTCTTTTCTTTTACTTTATACTGAACAGAGTTTCCTTCTAATATGAGTCCAACTTTCTTGAGTTGGGAGGAAAATTTAATCACATGAAAAGATCACATCACTCTCTATCTTTCTTTCTCCTCTTTCTTTCACATATTCCCTATATCTTCACTAGTGGCTCCACTGTGTCATATCTCTATCTGGAGGTAGCACTTCTGTGCACAGCCTCCTTCAACCACCATGTAGACTACCTCCTATGGATTTGCTGGTAACAGGTCTCACCCCATCTCCTCCATCTTACGTTTTCAGATAAAGGGTCTTTGTATTCTTTTTCATAAGCTCACCCCCTTTTTTTGTGTTTCCCTCTGCTTTTTCAATAAATCTTACAAAAAATATTTTGCTGAATCCATGTATCTTGAGAATTTCATATTTTACTTCAAATGAGGTCCATGAATTGACACTAATCATCACATAGTTTCATCTTATTTTCCATTTAAGCTTTATCTTATATCACTTGATTCTAATGTTAAAACAAAATGCTATTAAAACACTAAAAGAAAAATGTAATAAAAGGAAAGAAAATTGGTTTGCTTTTACATTGTAGTCACTTTCTTGATTTAATTAATTTAGATCGTTTTTTTGGAATCATGTGTGATATTGCTTTATTTAATTAATTATGTTGCTATGGCCACTGAGACCACAGAAGATGAAGAAAAAACAAAAGACAGCATCATATAAGATAATCTACAAACAAGGCAAAAGAATAGTTATCTTGAGAGGAAGAATTGAACTTTGAATGTATGATTCACTACTCAACAAAACAAAAAGATTAATCAGAAACAGAAAATGAGATTGGATATAGAAAATTTCAAATTGAAAATTGAGGAACAGAAATGTTACCTGATAAAGAATAATCAATACAACGAGAATTATTCCAACGGCCATTGCACTGCTATAATAAAATACTAATGACTTGCTTATAAATGACGCCAGGATCATCAGAGTAATACCCAATATTAATAACACAATTCGATATACAAAAAATTCTGCAAAGGAGGGGAAAAAATATTATTAGTGCTGGATGTTACTGTTCTTAAATGTGATCAACAGAACTTAAAAATACTGAAACTCATCTTCATCAATAACAAATTCAACACGCACACTTGGATTAGATTTTCTTTTCTTTACTTCCCCTTCCTAAAAGAGATTTTGAAAAATAAAACAATTATTTTCCAAAAATAAGATGAAACAAACCCGCACAAAGAAGATTTACCTTCTTTGACAGAAACCTCAAAATTTTCCAGTGTGGAGCCAGCAGTCCTTATGTCTAAGATCTTGTGATCAAAAGGAGACATTGATCGAGTCCAAGAACCCTTAGCAACCTTCTCCCACTGGCCATGCGAGCACATCCCGGCTACAAGAGACACATTCCTGAACAAGACGTATAGAAATGACTTATTCCAATGATTATTTTTACAATTCCAGTTTCATAGATGACAAATAGATATAAAACAAAGTGATAGTCCTTGAATAACCAAATGCACAAAGCATAGAATGAATGACTGTTCATCGGGTTCACTCACCAACTAAATACACAATAAGAACCAAGGTCATAGATAGTCTCATACACCACACACGTGTACAATGTATGATGTATAAATACTCACCTATGGAAACAGACCTCTATGTTTGGCAGGCGAACATTTGAGTATGCAGGCAGTGGCAACACATTCACTTTAAAGGAATGTGCAAATTTCCCCAGGCTTTTAAACCTTGGCAATCCATGTATATAAACTCTTTCAACAACCACGGTAGCACCAGGCTTAGAACCAGGAGAATTTCCCACAGGCAAGCCAGGTGATAGCTGCAGTGAGGCATTTTGAGTAAGAGCTGCAAAAGGACATAAGGAGAAAGATAAGTGGAATTTCAACATTTGCATAATTATGATACCAGATAACATTATATATAACATCAAATCCAAAATTCCAACAATATACAAACAACAATCTACATTACTTGAACGACAAATTCGTACAGAATATTGATATTGATTTTTATGTTGAAAGGAAAAAAAGAATATTTCATTCCATCCACTACAACTCAGGGCGAACCAAAAAAAATTCATGAGGACTAACCTAAGATGAAATATTGAGATCAGATAATCACCAGGAGTTTACAGGTTATTGTAACATAAGCAAGCTTAACCACAGAAAATAACTGTAGAACATGTTTTATAGTTTTGTTGGAAAGGGAAACATAGAACAGACATTATTGCCTTGTAGCAGTTCCAAATACAACGTTTCAACATTTTAAACAAATTTAGGGCATCTTTCTTTCCACCATTTCGTTCCCCATCAGTAATGGAGATATTATCCTATGCTATCCAGCCAATATGCTTCAAGTTCGACAATGAAAAGTGAAACCAAACTCTCGGGGAAGAAAAGGCACAACCAAACCAAACCCTATATTCGAATCCATAAAACGAAATAAATATAACAAAATTAATCACGGAGGAAGGAGAAGAATGGCATACACAAGGAATGTTCATCGGCGAATACCAGAACTGCAGAAGCCCAAAGACATAGCAAGTGAAGAATCCAAGCAGACTTCGGAGTGTGGGAGCCCGCCATTACCATCTCAGGGTTGGCAATTGAGAGAAAAGGAGAATACAAGGCACGTCTTCTAAATCCGCAAAAGGTTGAGGGTAATTCTGCAATTTCATCGAGCATAAATTAACTAACATTTTTTCGGCAATTGCTATTGGTCATCCATGGTTTCTTCTCTCACCTCCTAAAATGGTACAGTTTTGGATTGTATATTTTGAAGGTAATTTTGAAAAAAATATATTCTGGAATTGGGATTCTATAATGCATTTTTGAAATGATTTTTAATCTGAATCGTATATTCGAGGACACTCTATAATACGATTTAGAGTAATTTAGAGTAAAGTATCAAGATATATAAGCACGGTGTAATTAGTCTTTAAAATAACTGTAATGTAATGACACTTAAGTTACGTGTGTTTTTTATAAAGAATTTTACATATTTACAAAT
>Ga0123341_1007051_pt1 | contig 10221 bp, 15 predicted proteins | sample Turbeapinknodule_FD_89959 | JGI IMG/M metagenome (GOLD analysis project Ga0123341, IMG submission 89959) | Root nodule microbial communities of legume samples collected from Mexico - Turtle bean Mexico pink nodule | ecosystem: Host-associated > Plants > Roots > Nodule | place: Mexico: Nepantla...
ATATTACTAAATATTATTAAATACCATTAAATATTACTAAATATTATTAAATATTATTAGATATTATTAAATATCATTAAATATTATTAAATAATAGTAAATATTACTAAATATTTTTAAATATTATTAAATATTACTAAACATTATTAAATATTACTAAATATTATTAAATATTACTATATATTATTAAATATTACTAAATATTATTAAATAATACTAAATATTATTAAATATTGTACTGACAAGACCGAACGACTCAGTGAGTCGGCCAGAAACTCAACCATTCAACCACTCGGACCATCTTGAGAAGGTCATGTGACGACACGTGACCGACCGACCCATGACAACGAGTCATGGGTTGACCAAGTCAGTAGGGTTAATCCATAATTAAGAGCGGTTTAATGCAACCCTAAACATGAACCAACCCCCTAATCCAGCCTACAACGAAGGTCCATTAAGGTAATATAAATAACACAAATTCTAAGAATTAGGTACGCCATTATCTACAGTACTCTGACAACCGAGTGTCAACATCCTAACTGACTTGAGCGTTGGAGTGCCTTCTGCAGGTACCATCCCAGCCTGTGAGACCAGACGACCGAGAGGAGGAAGGCAAAGCAGGAAGCCTAGAGTGACAACGACCGACCGAAGGGAGGAGCAGAACAATTGTTTTCTAGGCCCCAACACCCGTTCAAGAACAATTGGCGTCCACCATGAGACCGAGAGGATAGTGTGAAGAAACAACAGTAGATGGTATCAACCCGTAGCATGACAAGCGAAAGGATGTCAGAGGCAGATCAGGTGGCGATGCTCATGGCTCTTCAGATAGAGCTGGCCGAGATGAAGAAGGCGCATGAGGAAACCACCAAGAAGAATGAAGAGAAGATCAGGAACCTCCGAAAGGAGAACAAGGAGATGAAGAAACTTGTGGAAGGAGGATCGTCGGTGGACCCGACCAATCAGGTTGGAAGGTCCTTAGCCATCGCTATCGACCCTCAGGCCAAGAGGGAGCCGAGGAACAAGGTTCTGACTTTGGAGATGGATGGCGAGTCTCACCCCAATAAGTCACTCAACACGACCGACACTGGCATGACCGATCGTCGTCACCCTTTCACTGACTTCGTCATGGGGGCTCCCTTGCCGGACAAGTGGAAGGGGTTCAACAGGGACCGTTATGATGGAACAACCGACCCTGATGAGCACATGGACGCATATATCACTCACATGAGTCTGTATACCACAGATGATGCAATCCTATGTTGGGTCTTCCCTACCTCTCTGAAAGGAAGTGCTTTGAGCTGGTTTATGAAGCTCCCTCCTAACTCCATTGACAGTTTTGAGACGTTGGAGGTCAAGTTCGATGTCCAATTCGCTACCAGTCGGCCCCATCATCTGACGTCCATCGCCCTGGTCAGCATCCGTCAGGAGAAAAGAGAGTCACTAAGGAAATTCATCGACCGGTTCGGGAAGGTTGCCTTGAGCATCCGCAATCTCAGTCCCGATGTTGCGATACATGCTCACAGCCCTCCGACCGGGTCCTTTTGTGGACAACTTGTGCGTGCAGCCTGCTGCAAGCTTGGACGAACTTAGGCGCTGAGCCACCAAGTTCATGCAACTGGAGGAGTTGCGCGAATTCAGAAATCAAGCTCGAGCAGAGGCGAGCGGCGAGAAGAAGGACGATAAGGAACAACAAGGAAAGTGTGGGTCTGGATGAGGAGACCCTAGACGGGATAATCGTGGTCCCCGGTTCTCACGATACACACCCCTCAATGCCAATCGAGGGAAAATCTTACAAGAAGCTCTTAGCGCAGAGTTGTTACCACCTCCCATGAGGGCTTTAAGTCCCGACAATGCTGACCGCAACAAGAAGTGTCGGTATCACCAAAACACTGGTCATTAGACCGAGGAGTGTTAAGCTTTGAAGGACAAGATTGAAGAAATGATACAGGCCGGACACTTACGCCGCTTTGTGCAGGGCGATTGCACCACAAGTCGCTCCCCACGACATGAAGAGATGACAAGGAAACGAGACCATATGCCTCCAAGGGCAAGGGAAGACGATCAGCGACAGGAACGTCGCACGCGGAGGGACGACCCTCCGAAAGATGACTGAAGAAGGGGGCGCGAGGTCATAAACACCATAGCTGGTGGTTTGCGGGGAGAGGAAGTTCCAACAGCGCCAAGAGAATCATTTACGGGCAGTACACCAAGTCAACTCCGTGACCGTTCGGCCGAGGATGCCACCCATCACGTTCACTGAGGGGGTAGACCCCTCCTAGGATGATCCAATGGTTATATCATTCGACATTGATAATTTCACTATCATGAAAACCCTGGTGGACCAGGAAAGCTCGGTCGATATCCTCTACTGGAAGACCTTCAAAGCTATGAGGATTCCAACAGAGGAAATGACGCCCTACGACGACCACGTGGTCGACTTCTCAGGGGAGCAGGTAGGCATGAAGGGGTACATCGAGCTGTATACCACCTTCGACCTAGATAAGGCTAGCAAAACCTTGAAGATCAGGTATTTGGTCATTAACACCAACACCTCGTGCAACATTCTTTTGGGACGGTCGAACCTGAACAAGCTCGGAGTGACCGTGTCTACCCCACATCTGGCGATGAAGTTCCCATCTCTGTCGGGTGATATCTTGACGATCCATGTGGATCAGAAGATAGCAAGGGAGTTCTACGCAGAGAGCCTGCGAGTGGAGTCCACTCGGCAGAAGGTCATTGACAATCACTCACCCAGGCATAAGATGTCTGGGCGAGGGAGGTCTCCTCGAAGGCATGCACGACCAACTGAGCATGCGGTTGCCATGATCGACCTTGACCAACGAGAGGTCGAACCAAGGCTTGAAGAGAAGGACGAGCTACGCCACGTCCCGCTCATGGATGAAGAACGGTACATGAGTGTCGGCACAACCATGGCAGCTGCTGACGTCGAGCTCATACATCTTGAAGAAAAATGTTGATCCCTTTGCCTGGACGACCGTCGAGGTGCCAGGTGTCAACCCTGAGGTCATAACCCACAAACTCTCAGTCTACGAAGAAGCGCGTCGGTCGCGCAAAAGAAGAGAAACCATGGGGAAGAGAAAAGGCTCGCGGCCAGAGCCAAGGTCGAGAAGCTCCTAAAAGTCGGGTTCATTCGAGAAGCCCGGTACACCACCTGGTTGGCCAATATGGTGATGGTCAACAAGTCCAACGACAAGAGGCAGATGTGCATGGACTATAAGGACTTAAACCCTAAACCCTGCAAGAGAGTTTAGGGAGTGCTACGCAGAGAGCCTGCGAGTGGAGCCCACTCGGTAGAAGGTCATTGACAATCACTCACCCAGGCATAAGATGTCTGGGCGAGGGAGGTCTCCTCGAAGGCATGCACGACCAGCTGAGCATGCGATTGCCATGATCGACCTTGACCAACGAGAGGTCGAACCAAGTCTTGAAGAGAAGGACGAGCTACGCCACGTCCCGCTCATGGATGAAGAACGGTACACGAGTGTCGGCACAACCATGGCAGCTGCTGACGTCGAGCTCATACATCTTGAAGAAAAATTTTGATCCCTTTGCCTGGACGATCGTCGAGGTGCCAGGCGTAAACCCTGAGGTCATAACCCACAGACTCTCAGTCGACGAAGAAGCGCGTCGGTCGCGTAGAAGAAGAGAAACCATGGGGAAGAGCAAAGGCCGAGAAGCTCCTAAAAGTCGGGTTCATTCGAGAAGCCCGGTACACCACCTGGTTGGCCAATGTGGTGATGGTCACCAAGTCCAACGGAAAGTGAGTGATGTGCATTGACTACAAGGACTTAAACAAGGCATGCCCGAAGGACTCCTACCCCCTGCCTAACATTGATCGACTCATTGATGTGGCGGTCAAACACAAGATATTGAGCTTCTTGCACGCTTACTATGGCTACAACCAGATAAGCATTCACCACAGGGACAGGGAGAAAACAACCTTTATGACCGACGGTTCAAACTACTTCTATGAGGTAATGTCGTTCTGCCTGAAGAATGCGAGGGAAACCTACCAACGACTGATGGATAAGATCTTCAAAGGGATGATCAACCGAAGCAGTGGAGGTTTACGTGATGACATTGTGGTCAAATCTGACTCGTGCGACCAACACATCAAAGACTTGTAGGAAGTCTTTGATGCTCTGAGGAGGACCAACATGCGCCTCAACCTCGAGAAGTGTGTGTTCGAGGTCGAGGGGGGCAAATTCCTGGGTTTTATGTTGACCCACACGAGAATCGATGTCAACCTCGACAAGTGTAAAGCCATAATTGAAATGAGGAGCCCGAAAAATCTGAAAGAGGTGCAACAGCTGCTCAATCGGTTGACAACATTGTCTAGGTTCGTCCCTCGGTTAGCCGAATGAATCAGACCAATGGCGCAAATGTTTCGAAATACTAAAAAATTCAGCTGGAATGAGACATGTGAAAGCGTTTTCAAACAACTCAAAGAATTTTTGTCATCACCGTCCGTCATTCAGAAGCCTAGGCAGGATCTACCAATCATAGTATACCTAATGGTCTCAGAAGAGGCAGCCGCTCCGCCTTGTTATAAGATATCGACAAAGAAGAATGCCCAGTGTACTTTATCAGACGCACGCTCCATGCGACCGAGACAAGGTACCAAATGATAGAAAGGATAGCGCTAGCGCTGGTGCTGACCACAAGGAGGATGCGACCGTACTTCCAAAATAACGCCATAACGGTAAAAACCAACTACCCTATATATAAAATATTGTCTAAACCTGATCTTACAGGGCGAATGATAGGGTGATCGGTCGAGCTGTCAGAATTCGACATCAAGTATGAACCGAGAGGTTCCATTAAATCTCAGTGCTTGGCAGACTTATCGGCAGAGCTAGCACCACAATCTGATGTTTCCACCACGTAGACGTTGTATGTTGATGGGTCGTCCAACAAGACCTCTTGCGACACAAGGGTCGTTATGGAGGGACCAGGTGACCTGTTGGTTGAGCAAGCACTGCAATTTGCCTTTAAGGCAACAAACAATCAAGCCGAATACGAAGCCATCCTGGCTGGCCTCAACCTCGCCCACGACCTTAGGGCGCGCAAGGTTATATGCAAGAGCGACTCGCAGCTTCTCGTCGACCAGATCAGAGGAGAATTCAAGGTTAAAGAGCCCTTACTCCAGCGATACTATCACACGGTCGGCAATTCAATCGCCAAGTTCGATAAGGTATCGAACACATACCCCGACAAGACAACGAACGAGTGGACGCCCTGTCTCGCCTTGCATCCATCAAAAAGCAAAATCATCACCGTTCAGTCGTTCAAATCCATTTGAAGCAACCAAGTGTGGGGGAGGCTGAATGCCTGGCCATCACTGAAACCGATACTTGGATGAGTCAAATCATCTAATATTTAGAGCATGGAACATGCAAACCGGGCGATGAGAAAACGATCAGACTGCAATGAACGCGGTACACCATCATCAGCCATGATCTATACTGAAGAGGATACTCAACGCCACTCCTGAAGTGTCTTACCAAGGAACAAACACAGTATGTGCTGCAAGAAATCCATGATGGAGCATGCGGTAATCACTCCGGCGCGAGAACCATGCCGGCCAAAGTCATCTGAGCAAGGTACTATTGGCCACCATCCAAGGCGATTGCGCAGAATATGTGAAGAAATGCTTGAAGTGTCAAGAGTTCGGTCCCCTACACCACTCAAAACCAGAAGAGCTCCACAACATGACATCGCCCTGACCGTTTGCCATATAGGGAATGGACATCATCGGTCCTTTCTCGCTCGACAAAGGTCAAACAAAGCACCTACTGGTTGCAGTGGACTATTTCACAATGTGGATAGAGGTCGAGCCTCTAACGTCTATATCAGCCAGAAATGTCCAAAACTTTGTTTGGAAGAATATTATGTGTCGATTCAGCTTGTCGAACATAATCATGTCAGATAATGGACGACAATTCATCGACCGAGGGCTCCAAACCTTCTACGATGACCTAAGCATCAAATCTGTGACCAGTTCGGTTGAACACCCTTAGACAAATGGTCAGGCCAAGGCAGCTAACAAAGTTCTGATGAACGAGTTGAAGAAGAGACTTGGCGCGACAAAGGGAAGATGAACAATAAAACTACTTGAGGTCCTATGGGCATATCGATGCACGCCTCAAACGATGACACAAGAGACGACATACAACCTCACATACAACACTAAAGCCAAGATCCCAGTGGAAGTGGGCAAACCGTCCATAAGGCGACCGTTGTTTGACCTATCTCTCAATTAGGAAAGCCTAACGGTCGGGCTCGACCTCATCAATGAGCTTCGTGATAAGCACAAGATCCGCGAGGCCGCGTGCAAGCTTCGGGCGACAACAACGGTCAGAGAGGTTTTAATGAGACGTTTCTGTCTAACAAAATGCAAACTATAAAATCAACCAAAGAGCCACGACTCGCCCAGGATGAAGCTTTAATCAGCATACCCTCCCAAGACCCAAACGCGAGTGTCGGCCAGGATGAAGCCTTAATCGACATACTCTCCCGACACTTCACACACATGGTTCAACTAGGATGAAGCCTCAACCGACATACCCTCCCAAGATCCAAATACAAGTGTTGGCCAAGACGAAGCCTTAAACGACATACCCTCCCAATACCTTGTCTCCACGGTTCGACCAGGATGTAGCCTTTACCGGAATTCCCTTCCAACACCCATTTAAGTGTATCGGTCCATCCCGATATCGTTAGCCATAACCGAATGAGGCGCTACACCGACTGAGGCGCTACACTGAATGAGTGTTTTAACTTGTCTAAATAAATGTTTGATTATCTTATTATGCTTCAATCGTCGACCGCCTATCCAGTTCAACTAGTAATGGTTGACATTTTAATCGATCGAGGGGATTACCATACACCAGTTGGGTTAATTAGATTTGTTGTTTTTAACTCACACTGCACAGACCGACCGAAGGAATTAACTTGTGCAAATTTTAAAAGAGAAAACGACTGATTTTCATTCATTCGAAACAAAGGAGGAGGCCACACCCCGACCTCAAGGGAACAAAACGAACAAGGCTACAAAAGCTAAAAACTTAAGCTACGGTCTTCAACATCCTCGCTCGACACAGGTTAGTCGACACTCTGAAAAGTTTGAACCTCGTCCGCGGGGGCGAGGCAGCCTTCAAAGACCTCCCTCTCCTAGTCAAAGTGATTAGAAGGTGGAAGCCCACCATTTAACACCCCAACCTGCCGAACGACAAGGATGAAACTCTGACTGATTAAGACCATGGTGTCGTCCATGGTCTTCTCGAGTTTGACCTCCACCGCCCCTTTTCCTATTTTTCAGGGAAACAACCTCGGCTTCCAAAGATGCCTCCCTAAGGTCGGCCTCCTCCAAGGCCCTCTTCAGTAGGGCGTTCTCAGTCGCGGTATCTCCCTGGAGACGCTCCAACTCGGCTATTCGAGTGGCATCGAGCTCTCGCTCGGCAGTTTGATCACACAACTTCTTCTAATAAGTTGTGTTGGCTTCAACAAGTTGCTTCAAATTGCTTTATGCCTCTTGGAGCTTGTGCTCCAAGCGCAAACCTTCCTCCACGCGTTGCCCGCGCGCTGTTGCCCCATGGTGGGTCAGTATGAGGCCACGACACATCATCTCGATGCCGCCCTTGAGCAGGTCGTCCTCAGGGACCACTTGGATCAATTCTTCAGTATTCGGGGGCAGGCTGAAGTTCACCCCCCTTGCAAAACGTAAGTCACCCCCAACACCGATAGTGGTGACTATTGGACGGTTACCATCGACATAGCAACCGCGGGGATTGGCCGATTTAAGTCATCGGGTGGCGGGGAGTCAAGGTTGATGGGCGCCCGGCTTGGAGGAGAAACTGGCATCTCGTTAGGAGAATGATAGGTTCGGGCGATGTTGCCGCCCTTCCTCATCCTCTTCCTTGGACTTTTTGGAGGACGACCCCGCACGGGCCTCAGTTTGAGGGGCCTCGGTGCCCGCACCCCCTTTTTTCTGCTTGACACGGTCTTTAAAGGCCATCAACATATCGCTCGGTTGTGGGACTTCCCTCTTTGTGATTGCTGCAACAAAAATCAAAGTGTTAGTCATAGGTTCAAAGCAAACGACCGAAGGTCTAAAGGTGTTAACATACCCTCAAATGTCGCTTCTCAGTCGGACTCTGTGTACAAGGACATCAATGGCCGAGAAGGAGGTTTCTAGGAAGGCTATCAAACAAAGTGAAAACCTCCCGCTCGCCAACACTTGAGTTGACCGGACGTGGCCAATCCTTTATCTTTGTTGGATTCCTTGTCCAAAACAAAGGAAACTTGGACCGGTCGACTGCGTCGAAGAAATGGGGCGTGCCTGCCGGCTCCATAAACACCTTAAAGAATCTTTCTTTAAAGTTCTTGTAGGAGGTCGTGAAGGCTTTGAACAAGACACTACCCACCTGACTGACTAAAGAATGCCATCTAACCGGGTCAAACGGATGAGAGGTGTAGAAGCGTAAAAAACAAGTTGCAAAAGGACGTACACCGAACGTTTGGTACACAACGTGAAAAGTGTGCATGAACACCCATGTATTCAGGTGCAACTGACTCGGCGCCACATTGAGCGCCTAAAGGACGCCGACCGTGAACGTGTCGAAAGGAAGCGACAAGTGCAAGTAAAAAAAAAGGCAGCTATACATGAAGAAGAAGGGGGTTCGGTAGATGATCGTTCCCTGTATACACGATTGTCCAACAAGCAAGGACTGAACGACAACAAAGAATCCCTGGTTGAAGCCTTGAGGACAAGGACCCTATACAAAAAATCCGCAACAGATGGCGTTCGTATGGAAGACAGACGCGATCCCAAACACCTTGGGATCGACCCAGTTAGGGCCCTCATGATGGTGCGGCCGCTAAGATGCGCTTGACCGATTTGACACATTGTCCGCGTCATCACCCCTCACCTCCTCCATCCCAGGGGCAATGGTTTCAATTGCCCCAACCGATAGAATCTTACTAGAGGAGGAGGTGGACGAAGAAGATGAAGAAGACGAACAAGAAGGGGGTTCGAGAGGGGGAGACCGAGCGACCAAAGAGGAAGACGTGGGACGAGAATTAGAAGACATGACTAACCTCCCTCAAATGGTTATTATTATTTATAAATATTATTATAATTATTTTCACTATTATTATTTATAAATATTATTATAATTTTATAATTATTTATATTATAAAAATATTTTTAATTTTAGATATATAATTATTATGATTAATATTATTTATATTTTAATAAAAAATTTAAAATTATTTATACTCTTAATATTATTGATATTGTTAATAAAAATATTTATATTAATAATTAATAATAATATTGAACTTATTTTTATATATAAATTTGTGGGTAAAATTTGTGGATAATGTAAGATTTACTTATCTGTATAGATCTGTGGGTAATATTTATAAATAATGATGAATTTATCGACGGATTCATATCCGTGGGTAATATCGGTAGGTAATGGCGAATTTACCTACGGATTCAAATATGTAGGTAATATCTGTAGATATGTTGAATTTACCTACGAATTCAAATATGTAGGTAATATCAGTAGATAATATTGAATTTACTTACAAATTCAGGTCTGTAAGTAAAAATTCATCCATAAATCTATTTTTTTGGTAGTGTAATTTTATCTAATTTACATTAAAAATAAAAATATATTATATATACTTAACTTAATTTAACAAATTTAACGTAAATTTTTATCATAATAAAAATGTATAAATAATAAATAAAGAGTAAGATAATGTAATTCTATACTTCAAATTTCAAAACATTATTACATTTAAATAACTAATTCCAACACAACATTCTTAATAATTTAGAAACAAAGTTTAACAACACTATTTAACAGACAAGTCTAACCAAAAGACATTTGTTAGTCTTTAGTAACAACTTTAATTAGACTAATAACCTCCCTCAAATGGGAGAAGTTAAAAAAAAAAAATCTTCACATTTAGTTTGTTAATGAAATGAGTTAAGGAAAAGGATTTAGTCACAACATCAATCCATAATTCAAGACACAAATTTGAAAAATACAAAGTTGTTTAACCAAAACATGTTCAAATAAAAAGAAAATATAATAATTTGTATTGAAATTATTATATTTTTCATATAAATGTATATATAAAGTGTATAACAATAATATAATATAATTAGTGATAGATAGATATAAT
>Ga0123341_1007056_pt1 | contig 10218 bp, 10 predicted proteins | sample Turbeapinknodule_FD_89959 | JGI IMG/M metagenome (GOLD analysis project Ga0123341, IMG submission 89959) | Root nodule microbial communities of legume samples collected from Mexico - Turtle bean Mexico pink nodule | ecosystem: Host-associated > Plants > Roots > Nodule | place: Mexico: Nepantla...
CATTGATTTAGTTTACGTTTCGAACGCTTTAAAGCACTTTAAATGCTTTAAATGCTTTAAACGTTTTAAACGCGTTGAACGTTTTTATACGCTTTAAATGCGCTTTAAGACGCTTTAAATGCTTTGGACGTCAGATGTTCGCGCACCCACTGTACGCACAGGAAATTAGGGAAGAAAGCACTAGTTACTTAGTTATTTGACCACCTTCAGAGCATCCATTCACGGTGTTCTGATACGGAGGTGTGTCCCTTTGATATTTCTCGCTAGCTGACTTGATCGTCGGAGTGCAAACGGCCGCGAGGGCGCCCCTATGTCCACTTCTTTTCAGGTACTCACAGACGGAGCAGAACGAAGGTGCCCTAGCTCGCGAGGACAAGCCACGTGTGATTGATTTGCATCGGTTGAAATGGAAAAGGAGTGGCAACAAAATGACTTATATATGGAATGGAAGAGATGCATGATGCAAAGCAAGGTTTGTTTCACGTTGAAGCTAGTGAGAAGAAGAGTTTCTTCTTCTAAGTTCCCTAGACTAAGCTTGAACCCTAGCAAGAGTGAGAGTGGGACTTTTAGAGAGTTTATACTCAAATTGGCAGAGTTCCTTTACTACAATGAAGTATGAATTTACAAAAGGCAATGCACTTATTTATAGGCTAAGAGAGGGAGTGGAGGGTGTAGGAGAAACTACCCTAACCCTAGCTTACATGGCAAGTTAGGGTTAGCGTTTGAGCCTTGCCACCCAAGCTTCTACAAACCCTATCTTGCCATGCAAGTTAGGATTTCTAGAAGTATCCCTTGTGCCTCTAGCTTTCTAGGTTTAAGGTTTTCATTCTATTCTAATTTTCACCCAAAATAGAAGGTCAAAGAGAATGAAAAACCCTAGTCTACTTTTTACATATTTTTGTACAAAGGGTTTTGGTGCAGAATATTTGTTGCCTTGCAAAGTATCCCTTGTGCTTCTACTTTGAACCTTCTTTTTGGGGTGGTTTTCTTTATGTGGATGGTCCTCCATCACTAACCCTAACTAGACTCTCCTATCATATTTACATCCTATTATACTAGGCCTAATACTGTTGAAGATGGATGTCGCCCCTTCAAGACAAAGTGTTTGATGAAGCCAAATGTGTATTTTACCTTGGTGTTTGTATTTGCTTTGAGGATATCTTAGGTATAGATTAGAGGTTTTTAAAGTGGCCTTTTTGCTGGATAACCTACCTCTTAACCCTTAACCATGTGATAAGATCAAGCACAAGTTTTCTGAAAATGTTTTTCACATGTTTTGTCAAAATATCCTTTACTGCATAGAAAATGAATCTGTTCTTTTCTAAATGAATAGATTCATTTTTAAATTGATGTCTTGTTAAATGTTTTTTGAAAATCATGTTTTATGCATCAAGTATCTTGACTCAGTCTTCATACTATAAAAAACGACTGAGTTTCATCTGTTCAAAAGTCCCTGTTATCTTTTTTAAAAATGAATATGTTTTATCTCAAATAAATAGATTCTCTTTTGAATATGGTGCATGTTTCTTAAAAGGTTCTCACAACTTTATCTTTGCACCAAGTTGTTTGACTAAGTCTCATACAACTAATAAATCTCTTTGCTCTCAAAAATAAATATGTTCATTTTATTTTCAATATGTTCTTTTTATAACTGCTGTAACTGTTTTTCAAAAGTCTGTTATAAAATGTTTCTTATAAAAGAAGAGTTGATTCTTCCTTTAAAAAAGTAATAGAGAATGTGTTTTACAACTGAGATTGTATAGTTTCAGTGGATAAGTACATGTGATTGTTAGGTTTTTCAAAACCAGAAAATTGTGTTTGTTCTTGTTTGGTTCTAAGGCTTGGTTGAAGGTGTTGTCATTGTGTGTGCAATCTGTTTTTGGTCTAAGTCAGATTTTTGCACTCTCATATAAGGTGTATTCTTTTCATCTTTTAATTCTTTGTAAAGTGTAATTGTAAGACTCTTCTTGATAGGGTTTCTTGAAGAGTTGTGTGTGCTGAAATAGTGTTTTTCAGCAAGGTGTGTCAAGTTCTTGTAGGATTCAAAAGCAGTGGTAGTGTAAGTGTTTTGATTCGTGTTGTTGGTGGATTTCACCTTGAATTAGGTGAGACTGGATGTAGCTCATTTGAGTGAACCAGTATAATCACGCTGTGTTCAATCTCTCTTCATCCCTGCACTCTTTTACTGGTTTATCTGTTAAACTGTTAGAAATTAAATTTGTTCAATTAAAAATAAATTTGTTCTTTCTGGGCTGGTTCATTCTGTTCTTGATTTCTGGAAAATTTGTTTGATTCCTTTAAAAGTGTATGAGCTGTTGAACATAATTGGAACTCACTGATCTATGGAAGCTCACTCGATTAATTGTCAAGTTTTAATCAAACGTTTGTCACTTGATTTAAAAGTTGAGGTTTACTGATTCTGCTCGCACATTTACTTTATAAAAATTAATGTGAACGTAGCTTGCCAATCAATTTGCTTAATATCAAAAATCACTTAACTGGTATAACTGTCTTAATACATAAGCAGTATAAAAATAAATCTGTTCATTGTCAAATAAATCGATTTAATAAAATTGAAACTGTTTAAATTTTTTAAAAGTTCAATTCACCTCCCTCTTGAACTTTGACACTATTGAACCCAACAAATACATGGCCCAAAAATATGCCTAAATAAGGCCCATATACAAGCCCTAATAAATCATATACAAATTTACAAACTTATACTACTCTATACAAATTTACAAGACTAAAAAGATGACAAAGACTCTTAGACATGGAGTTGATTCTCTCAAGAGTGGTCATTCTTAGCTTGACTTTTTCTTCCCGAATATGCTACCTAGGAATGTCAGTAAGTTTTTTTTTCAAATATTACACTAAAAAATAATTTTTATCTCAAGAGGTCAATAATACTAAAAATCAAGAAAAGCTCAAAATTAAGAAAGCTAAACTCAAGATATTAGAGATGAAACAAACTTAAAAATTATCCAAATATTAAAGACAAATAAGAAATTAAAAGCTATCAAGAAAGTAGGGACTCAAATGAATTTATAGGAATGGTTGGATTAAAAAAACAAAAATAAAGAATTTCAATTGTTTTTAATGGTGCATAAGGCCCAAAAGTATGCTGGCCCAATATTTCAAAAAATGTTGCAGCCAAATTGGAATGGCATCATGGAGCCCACCAAGTGTAGATTTTCACGTGCAAAAAATTGGTTTCAGCACTTGCTAGCTTCACAAACACTTTCAAAGGATATGTTGTTGCGTCAATCAAATTTCAGCACCAATTCAACCAATTATGTGCCAGACTTTTATAAAATTAAGCATTGCACCTCACAAATATTAGCTTCCAAAGAAAAATTGTTCAGCATCGCTTGGAAAAACTGCACCAAGACTTTCACCAAGAAAAGCACCAGGATTTACCAAAAAGTGAATGAAGTAAATTTCAATTCAATTAACCAAATAAACTCCCATAACATGCACACTCTAGCAGCAGCTACTGTAGTTATTTGACGTGCTGCCAAGAACCATAAATTTTTTGTTGTTATCCCAACTGTTTAGTGATTCCAACAATAAACACCTTGACTGCTTAATTCAACCAAATCACAAGTTGCTCCTACAATCCAGCACCAATTTACAAAATCATTCCAGAAATGTTTCAAGTTTTCACCAAACAAACAACAACACCAAAAACGTAATCAAACCACTGTAAATAAGTTTCTCAAATGCTCAAGATTACTGCTCCAATTCTTGATTGCTCCAATTCAACAATTAACCAAATCTGAATTCAATCACTTCATATTTTATTTTTCATTGAATCAATTTAACAAACACGTTATCTGCTTGCTTCTTTTGGAAAATTAAGCAATAATTCTACACCGAAAAACAGAAAACCAGAGACAAAGGAATTTTTTCTTCTGCACCTCTATTTACTGTTCAAAAATTCAAGTAGCAGTTTCCATTAAATTTCTCTTTCTGTTCAAGTTTACTGTTACCAATTTCAGCAGCAAAATTGTCAGAAATTCCATGTGCAAAGGTTCACGTACCTATTTGGTTTCAGAACTAAAATTCTGCTCGCGCATCACTCACACCAATAAGAAAATTCCATAATCTATTATTGTTGCTTTACCAAATGTAATGCACAAGCAAACATTCACAATCTCCGCAGTGAATATTCATAGAATTTGTACCAATGCTTCACTATTCTTAACAACACCAGCTGTTTGACGAAATGCTTCTATCACCGTCTCAGTTTCTCAAAATCACCGTCTATCAGTAACCTCCAGTTTCTTCAGTAGATTTACTTTGCAAATTCAAATCGCAACCAGTTTCTGCATTGATGAAGGCTATAATCAGCTTTACAATATACACTATTTACACAGAGTAATTACTTGAGCGTCAGAGTACCTTTTTCAGGTCCACCCTGATTGGATACCAATAAGAAAAGAAGGAGACTTGAAGAAAAGAGCGAGGAGGCAACCAACACATCAACAATTGTACAATCAGTTCCATGTACTATCTAAGCCTCTCTTTGTCCATACACCATACAGGTACAAATTTCAAAAGGATTAACTAATGGATTTTATGACAATTTTTTGACTAAACATGAATCTAGACAAATTATTTATGATTATAAAATCAAAATGACTAATTTAGATGAAAATTTCACCGAATAAATTTGAAGAAAACTCAAGAAAATTCAAAATAACACATGAACATGAACACAAGAACACCTAAAATCACATACATGAAGGTTCAATTAAAAACAATGAATTTAAACCATCAAAAAGAAAAAAGAAACACATAATCAATTTGGAAACATTCAAGACAATTAAGAAAAATTATGAACAACACAAAATTTAGAAAAAATTCGAAAAAGAACTACTTATCTCTTAAACCAAGACTTTTATTACCAAACGATGCAGTCTTAGCTAGCATCTTCTTCATTTGTAGATCTTCTTCTTCATTGTTTTGATTTGAATATATTCTATGGATGATGAACACTATTACGAAAGCATGAAAAATTGTAGAAATTTGGAAGAGATGAAAATTATGACGGTGAATCTAAGTGAGGTTAGGCCAACACTTAGTTTCTAAAGTGAGATATTGAAATCAAAACAATGAAGAAGAAGATATACAAATGAAGATTCTAGCTAGGATTGCATCACTAGAGCTACAATAGTTATAGCAAGAGCCACTATCCACAATTATAGAACAAATGTTATCCAAAACTTTACATCTTGTGTGGAATATGTTCTCTCTTTGTTACTGATCTAACTCAACAAAATGAATTTGTAAAATTCACTGAACTACTAATAACTTTCTTATACATGATTGAATCTCCTCCTCAGAAGTAATAACTTTTTCTTCATTTTCTGAAGAAGATGAAGTCTCCATAATTTTAGTATCTTGGTCCTTTAAAACCGTAAGAAGAAACATAATTATTTTTATCTTTTTTCTTTTATAGGTGCCTTATCCCTCTCTTTTTCATATGGTCTTTGTTTTTCTAGAGACAAATGATTTTCCTTTTTATAATCTTTGGAATAGTTATAAGAAGAGGATTTTGGAAAAGAATATTTTCGCTTTAATTGTTCCTCTACTCTAACACAAAGTTGAACAAGATCATTAAATCATTATAAGGCAAAAGTTAAACTTTATCCCTAATATCATAATTAAGACCACTTTGGAAATGAGATATGGTAAGTCTAGATTCTTCTCAAATTCTCGCCCTCAACATTAGAAACTCTTTTTTCTGCCTATATTGTCCTATAGTCATATAGCCTATGAAGTTGTTCATCAATTCTCTCTCATAATAGGAAGGTACCTCCTCCTAAGAGCCGACCTAAGCTCATTCCAATACCTTATTTGAGGAAAATTAGGCTATTTTAAATGTTTTTATTAATAAACAATATTTGAGAGGAATTTAATGAAGAAGGACAATAGGAACTTCAAGAAGAAATACAAGAAGCAAGGCAAAGAAAAGAAGAAATGTCAATAAGGAAGAAGATTTCAAGGAAAATTCACAAGAACCATGCTGAAAGAATTAGAATAAAAAATAAAAAAAAACTCTCAATTTTGTAATACTCTTAGATCATAAATATCCTTGATTCTCTTGGAATATTCTACAATCAAAGAGTCACAAAGATACACATGTGGGGCGAAATTCATAAGAGTAGAACACACATGAAGAGTTTATAACCAACACATGTCACTTTCATCAGTGTAATCATAAACTTTTCTTTAATTTTAGTAACTAATGTGTCTTGCTCTAATTTTAAGGAACCACCCATATTACAAAAATTAATTTTAAATGTTGAACATATGATAAGTTGAGTTAAATTTAACTTAAGTAGTCTTGTGTTTACATTTGAGTTTCTAATTTTTTAAACACTTGTTGAGTTATTTTCCTCTATTAAAATTGTGACATATTCCTTATAAAAGGAGTCTCCTCTTTTAAAGTCTTTTTTGAAGATTTAATGAAATTACCTTTTTGTGTGAGTAAGTAATCTTTGAGAGTATTAAGGGTTCTCTTCTTCTACTTTGATTTACTTTGATTTATAAAACTTTTTCAAATGGTGAATTCTCCTTACACTTCTCCTTTTTTAAGAGTCTCTTTTAAATATAGTGTGTTCTTCATATTTTTTTTTTAATCTATTTTTTAATTTATTTCATCGGGTTATGATAACACTATAAGAAAAATCAGAATTTCCATAGTAAAAAAATCGTGAAAAACAGTCTAAGTCCATGTAAAATAATACTTTTCCACGTATTTCTCACAATAAAATAATTGTGGATAATACGCTCGTAGGAAATGTTTTGCACAAATTTTATTTTCCGTAATAAATTTCAACTTATATTTTTCACACAAAAAAAAGTTCACAACGTCTCAATAAGTAATTTCTCATGAATTTATTTCTGGGAGAAGTTCACAACGTCACAATCTTGCTACATGAAGTGAAAATGTCTTCAAATACCTAACATAATAAAACGTTACTAACTTACCAAAATATTAATTTTTTCTATATGCTATCATGAAATTTATGCATTAAAAAAATATTTAAATAACCAACTTACTGTAAAATATTTTTTTTCTATAATTCAAATTATCCTATTGAATCTTTTAGAATTAAAAACAAAACATATATAAATAAAATTTAACAATTTTAAGAATATAATTTAAAAATATAAATCCTCCAAATTTTCACAATATTATAGAAAAAACATAACGGATCATAATGAATAATTTTAACAAGTTCAATCAAGGTATCAAACTATTACAACGAAAAATAGTTATAAGAATTTAAATTTGGATCTAACTAATGATAAAATTAAGTTATCTAATGAACTTTTTTTTTTTCACCCTCAAGGGTATGGCATAAGAGGACATTGAAACACTATAAGAAAATAATTAAATAAAAATTAATTTTATAAATAAAAAATATTAGTCATTATATTGATTAAATTAGATATTACTTTAAAAACTAAGAGAGATATTGGTACAAAGAGTAGTTTCTATTATTAATAATATTTATAAATTAACTTCTAAATTGGTATATAATTAAGTACCAAGGTTTTAGCTACCAACTAGTTTAAATTCTAAAATTGGTAGGTAAAATCTTGGTGCTAATTAGATACTAGTTAACTAATTAGATACCAATTTATAAACTAGTTTATAAATTTAGAAACTACTCTAGATACCAATAATTTTTTAATTTATAAATTAATATCTAATTTAGTTAAAATATTAATTAATTTTTAAAAAAAAAAATTGGTTTCTATTTAATGATTTGTTAGTAGTGAAATTTATAAATGGAGCACATTGATATTTATTAAAAGTTGAGTATTTGTGCTCCAAATTCAGAAGGTGATTAGTTATTCATCATAGTGCATAATATGTGGTGAATTTTGAATACGTTTATGGAACATTCTAAACTATAATTCTCTCGATGTTAATGTTTATCAAAATAAGAAAGAAAGGAAATGTACCCTCAGTTCTTGTTGCATTCTTCATGTCATCTGGGGAGATTATAGGCTCTATTTCCTTTTTCACCAACTTTTGCTTTCATTTTATCTTAATCTATGAGGTGAAACCATAAAATCCATGCACAAACAGCTAAACGCATATTAAAGAAGCATGAAACGGAGGAATTTAATTCCTACCCTATTGTGGATGTGGCAAACATATGGGCAAGCATAACAAAAAGTTCTTCAAAGTGGACTAGGTTGCCTCCCAGTAAGCACTAGTTTAACGTCATCTAGCTTGACACCTATTTATTTTAAGGTGGACAACTCTCTTTGTTGCATCCTTTTGTATGCATTCTTCCCTTGCATTAAAAATTTTTAGACCATAAAAAAGATTAAAAGTTACCACATCATCTTGGGATCAAACTTGAAATTCTCCTTTGTCAACATCAATTATGATAATCACAGTCTTCATAAAGGGTCTACCAAGTATTAAGGGAACCTCCTCATCTTCTTTCATGTTCATTATAAAAAAATCCACAGGGAATGTGAACTTATCCATCTTCACCAGAACATCTTCAACCACACCATAAGAATATTTGATGGATTTGTCTGCCAACCGTAACTACATCTTGGTGGGTTGAACCTCCAAATCTCCTATTTTCTTCAGCATTGCAAAGAATTAGATTTATACTTTTCCCCAAATCCAACAATGCATTGTCCATAGATAAAGCACCTATAAACACTTGAAGATTAAAACTTTCTGGGTCATTGGATTTTTTAGGCAAGTCTTTTCGAATAAGGGCATTGTATCATCCAACTCTATATTTCTTTCTTCAATGTATCTCCTATTCTTTTGAAATCTTTCAAATGTTGAATCTTGCTTTAGATTTCCTGCAAAATAATTTTTAGGAAGCAATTTGTCAAAGAATTTTCTTTCCTTCTCTTTTTTTGAAGGAGGATGAGGATATGATAAATCTTTTTCAAGAACACCTTTCTCCTTATTTTTAATTTTTTCTTCCTCACTTCTTTTCTTTTCTCTCTCTGTCTCCTCTCTCTTCCCTTCAATCTCATCTTCTTTTTCAATCACTACATTATTACAATGCTTTTTTGGATTGGGTTGGCTATTGATTGAAACTTGGCCACTTTTAATCTTTACAATTTTTTGGTCCACTTGTCTCATTTTGGATCTCTATATTCCTAATCGTTGTCATGCTATTTTATTCCATTATCAAAAGCTTTGTCAAGGCGTCTTCAACTTTACTCATTCTTTCAAGCATGGATGGATCCTCAACGCCAGGTGAATTGTTTGATAAGAACAGTGACCATTAGGATGATCACCTCCACAAAAATCACACTTGATTAATTGACTCTGGCTTTGAGATGAATAAACAACATATAATTGTTGGGGAAATTTAGCCATTTGTGTAGTTAGTTGCTCAATCTACTATGTCTGAATTTTATTTTGAGCCAATAGTACATCTTCTAGCCCTTCCTTTTGAGTACCTTGTTTATCATGCTGAGCTTTATAATCAGTTGATGCCAATGCATCAATAATCCTTGTCGCTTGTTCTACATCAAGAGCCATCATTGTGTCATATCTGAGACCATTCAGGGATATGCTCAGTTGAGCAATATCTTGAAATCCACGATTTGGGCATTTTCTCAATATCATCTTAAATCTTTCCCATGTCTCACATAAGACTTCATCTGCTCCTTGTCTGAACATAGAGATTTCAGACTTTGCTTTGATGTAGCGAGAGATTGGAAAAATCTTTGCAGAAATTTTTCCGCTACATTTTCCCAACTAGTGAGGCTCTAATTTGGAAGTGATTTGAGTCATTCCTTAGCCTTTCGTGCCAATGAAAAAGAAAACAAACGCATATAAACATTTTCGATATCACCTGATTGAAAGACCATTGTTCCCACCAATACATAAAATGTAGACAAATGTGAACATGAATTCTCATGATCCATTGCTGCAAATTGATGGGTAATGATGAGAGTGAGAAAAGCGAGATTTATTTTCAAGGCTTTGGCGATAGTAGGTATTGCAATACTAGAAAAATGTCTTGCCCTCCGGTACATGACATAATCAACAAGTGTCCTCCTAAGGAGTGATGCTTGTTCTTCTGCCATGTTGTTTTCTTCCTGAAAAATATTAGTGAAAAAAAAGGATACTTTTTTGCTTTTTTAAAAAATAAAAAATCAAAAAATCAAAATAAATTTGAAGACAAAATAAAAACAAAACAAATAAAA
>Ga0123341_1007057_pt1 | contig 10217 bp, 8 predicted proteins | sample Turbeapinknodule_FD_89959 | JGI IMG/M metagenome (GOLD analysis project Ga0123341, IMG submission 89959) | Root nodule microbial communities of legume samples collected from Mexico - Turtle bean Mexico pink nodule | ecosystem: Host-associated > Plants > Roots > Nodule | place: Mexico: Nepantla...
TATATATACACGTTTAAGCCAACAAAATCCTACAAATAAAATGGTAATATTTTATTTAAAAAACAAAATAATCTGTGGAGTTTTTTTTTTTCTTTTGTCGATTTTTTTTAGATTAAATTAGTTTTGAAACGATAACTCGAAACTAATTTATCACCATAAACTCTATCTTTACAAGATTAACTACTTTTTAGTTGAAAACTTATATACAGTGGTCTTGATGTTTTTAGGAGTTACTTATTTTTATAAATTTCTAATAATTTGTAATGTTGATGTTGCACAATTAATCAAGTAAATACAACGCGTTTAGAGGAATAAAATTCAATATATTAATTATTCAATTTATGTTATTTTAGATGAATAGTTAGTTTATGTTTTATTTAATGTTTTGTTAGTGTCATTTTACATTAGTTGTTATTGATGGTTATTATTAATTTTTATTGATTTTTGAAATACGTTTTTCCAGTTGATGCTTCAGTGTTGAATTTAAATTCAAATAATGAAAATTATTGTTTTAAATTTGATTTCATAACTTGATTATATTCCAAATTTTATAAGAGTTATGATATTATAAATATGTTTAATAAAACAATTTTATCGTTAATTCGTAAAGTTTATATTTTAAGAATAAATATTTAATAACTAATAATTAATTTTAATTATGACGTCATAGAATTTGGACATATATTAAGTCTAATTATTAAACTATGATTGAAACAATTAAAAATGTTAGAATTAAGTATTTAAATTTAAATTTGAATCCCACTGTTTATCCAACTCAACCTATAATATATATTTTGTGATTGAATATTTGAGACAATTTAACCATCTCAATAACATATTATAATTCAATCTAATGCAAAAACTATGTGAGAAGGTCTTTACTAATAATTGTGATTTTATTAATGGGCAATTCCTCAAAAAAAATTCTTTTTGTGATGGTAAAAGAAATGTATTTTTGAAGATTGATACTACTGGTTTTATCTAATGATTTTTTGTAAAGATGTGATGAGGGGTATAACTCTTACAATTTTTTTTTTTCATTTTCTAATTCAATAGAGTAATTTACACGATCATAATCAATTTAATACATGAGTTGGATTCATGATTCATGTTCTAAGAAATATTTACCATCCAAAAAAAGGAAAAACGAGTTTTTATCTACATAAATGCTTTGAAAAAAGTTCAAATATATATAATCTATTATGTTATTCAGTAAAAATGATTGAAAAACCATTTATTATATTAAGAACGTGTTTGATAAAAACAACAAATTAACTACTAGTTTACTTTAATAATTTATAAACTAATTTAACCAATACAATTTGTTTCTTACAAAAAAACTTGTTTAAAAAAATCAAACATATACAATTTAAAGAAAAATACTTGAAAGTTTAATCAAATTTAATTATTTAAAAAAACCTAAAATTATAATTATATAATAATAATTTTTTATCTAAAGAGTATACATTTTATTTACACAATAAAATCTATTTAACTATATTCTTTATGTTATTTTACTAACTATTTTTAATCTAACAGCTAATTTATCAAATTAAAATTTATAAGTTAAAAGCTTATTAATTATTACCTAGTTTATAAGTTAGTTTTATTAAACACGCTTTATTAAGAACGATGAGTTACAGTTCTGAAAAATGGTCACTGGATTTAAACAGTTTACCAATTTCCCAAAAAATAAGATCATTTTCAAAAATATTAGTTATTTATTCATTATTAAGGATGGCTAACATTAACTGTATAGTTACAAATAAATGGAGCAATAAATGCCAGAAAGAAACTGAAGAAGGAGGAAATTAATAAGAAAGGATATATTTTTGTAGCTATATTAACGGTAGCAAATAAATATACTATAAAAAAATATTTGAAAATTAAAAAAAGTTCAAGAATTACAAGGCATGAATACCAAATAGAACTAAATTCTAAAATAAATGGTCCAACTCTGTTATTTTGGTTAAAATTTCGGAAAATGTGAGCGCCACATTGGTCACCACCAACATGATTCACTCGTGAGTACATACATATTTTAATTTTTTATAATAATAAATATTTGCTTATATATTTTACATGACTTATTTTATTGATTACCAAGTTTTAATATTATAAATTTGATTTATCCTTGATTAGGTTAATTTGATTATGATTGTTTGAAGATGGTAAAGCTGAGTAGGGCCCAGTGTTAGGAACCAAAGTGGCAAGGTCTCAATATTAGCAGAAGGAGATGGTCCTGGAATTCAAACTATCCTCTCATAGCATTTGGCAAGATCTGATTTCCCTCTTCACAATAAGAGAATAAGAGAAAGAGAAAGTGCAACCAACTCTGATCTTCAACTTCTAATCTTTTTCTTCTCAGAGAGACAGGCTCAGAAGAAACAACATGTTTTAGATCTGTCACTTTGTTTCACTTCAGGTACTGCCGTTTTACATCTTCATTACACCCTTCAAATTTCAACTTCATCTCTCTTTTCTTATCCCATCTCCCACTTTCCATCTTCTCTTATCTTCCTGCAATTTCTTTTCCTTTTCTCAAAACTCTTAACTTCAACTTTCACCACAACCATCTTCCACCTAATTAAACCGCTTTTATCTCAATTCACGCCTCATTTTCCTGGGAAATGCAAAAGGGGAGATTATTTCAGTTCTTCTCTTTTTTTACTATATCATTTGGTGAACCGGGTTTAGAAACCCCTTCATTGCTTTTACGTAACGTGGTTGGCTTTCATTTATGGGATGCCCCAGATAGAACTAATGCAGAATTGATTACGATTATCAGGAAATTTAATGGCTTTTTTAGCATAAAGCTTGTATTATTGTTATTTTTTCATTTCTTACCGCTGTTTCCTTGTTATTTTCATGACACTTTTCTCTTGCATAAGGTTTGTTCTTTTCCGTTTCTTAAAACAAGGAAAAGAATAATTGTGCTGCGAAGGAGGCTTACGCAATTATTGAGAATCTTCCCTTTTTAGTGTCAAATTTGCTATCTAATAATGACATTTAATAATAACAGCAGATGCCATTGGTTAGAAAAATAAATTTTTTTGGTTAGTGAGGTTTCAGATCTTTAAATTTACTCCTTTTTTTCCTTTTAGTGTGAAGGATCGTATTGAGGAATGCCAAGAAAATGGGGAAGAAGGGAAATTGGTTTTCAAGCGTGAAGAAAGCTCTCAGCCCCGACTCAAAGGAGAAGAAAGATCAGGTTTGGATGAATGTTAATTCAACTTTTCTCAACTTTCTGGGATGTTTCTTACATTTGTGTCACTTACTTTTGCAGAAATCAAGTAAATCTAAGAAGAAATGGTTTGGAAAGCAAAAATTGCAAACTTCAGTCTCATACTCAGAAGCTGATAAGCTGCCGCCACCACCACCACCACCCGTTCCTCTGCCAGAAGAGATTAAATTAACTGATATTGAAAATGAAATCAGTCATGATCATGATCATGTTGTTGAAGTTGTAACTGCCGTTGAAGCCGATGTCCCTGTTCCTCCTGTTCAGATAGAAACGGTTAGGGTTGAAGCTGCCCGGATTCCTCGTTTTTCCGGCAAACCAAATGATGAAGTGGCAGCAATCAAAATTCAAACAGCTTTTCGGGGATACTTGGTATGGGTTTCAAGTTTCATTTAGCCAACTATAAATTTACTTCATTAATTTCTCCCCTCTCACTCTTTTTGACAATTCATTTAACTATTTAATGAGTACTTTTTTTTCCCATAAAAATCCTACATAAAACCCACTTGTATTTATTTTAGAGATGATACAATCAACTAAGCCTACAATGGTATCAAATCTCAATTAGAAATGATTTATTGAAGGACATAACTTAGAGATACAATTTCATAAGTACTTTTGGTGTTGTTGTTAGTCAATCAAAATTGAAATTTTGTCTTGTAATCTATGTTGACCTTTAATGTAAGCCTTCATTATGTGATTTAGTGATGTGAAACTCCTGTGCTGATCAGAGAATAGCACCAAAAGTACCTAAGCAAATGCATTTTTAAGTTTTTTTTTCCTTTTTAAACCTGGGGCAATGAACTCATTGTTTTTTGTAATAATACGCCATTCATATTCTTATTACCTTATAAAGAACATATCTGTTTAGTGCAACTCCACCTTTAATTCATGTGGTTGGGAACCAAATGAACCTTTAATTCAACCACACTATACGAAGGCCTTCTTCTCCTTTTTTTTTACATTATTATTAGGCCCTACAAAGGGAGGGTTGACATTTGGTATAGAAAAATTTATGAGTAACATTACATTGTTACTTAGCATTTTTTATGCAAGTGGTATTGTGTCAATTTTCATAATAAATGTGTTAAATGCAAGTTAAGGGTGTGAGATAAAGAGAGTAGATTACTTTTAATAATTTACTACGAGAGAAAAGCTTTAGTTACAAGAATATTGTAGCAATTTCTTGTTTACTAATGGATAAAGTTTTACTGTAACGGTAGATCAAAATTTAACTCTTTAAATTTGGATCTATACAATATCTTTGTTGAATGTGTTCTTACACAGCTATGTAGCTGACAGTGTCAATCAATTGTAGCCAGAAAAGGAAATTGTCATTTGAATTACTTTTCAAACTAGACTTTCTTTTGAAATCATTTAGGCAAGAAGAGCATTGCGGGCTTTAAGGGGGTTGGTCAGGTTGAAATTATTGATGGAAGGGTCGGTTGTAAAACGCCAAGCCACCAGTACCCTTCGATCTATGCAGACATTGTCTCGCTTGCAGTCTCAGATTCGTTCCAGGAGGATCAGAATGTTGGAGGAGAATCAGGCTCTGCAGAGACAGCTGTTACAGAAGCATGCGAGAGAGCTTGAGAGTTTGCGGGTCTGGTTTTCATTTCCTAATTTATTTTCAAATGCTAATCTTTTTTTACTATTTTGTATGTTGTGTTTGGAATACTTTTTTAACTTGGAACAAATCATCATAATAGGTGGGAGAGGAATGGGATGACAGCCTACAATCAAAAGAACAAATCGAAGCTAAGTTATTAAGCAAGTATGAAGCTGCTACGAGGAGAGAAAGAGCACTGGCTTATGCATTTACTCATCAGGTTTTTCTATCTATCTCATCAACTTACACATGTGAGGAAATGGATGAATTTTTTTATATAAACTGATAGATCCTTAAAAAGTATCACACATTATAAACACTAAAATGAGAAATAAGCATCCTTATAGTACAATTGTTTATACTCTTCATTGTTTCCTTATCTCTTGAAGTTGAAACTTAGCCTTGTTAAGAGCACGACTCCTTTTCTATCTTGTCACCATCTTAAAAGCCATATCCTCCTCTTAAATCTCTTCTCTATCCTCTCTCACTGCCACATTTGCAACCCAATGATATGCTAATGGTTTTTTAAGCTGCAGCAATAAGTTATTCCTCAATTTTGTCAGTGGCAGTATTTATTTGCTGAAATAAAGTGGCATGTTATATGATGTGCTTAATATATTTTGAGTGAATAACATAGAGTGTTTTCCCATGATATAATTTACAGTCATGAGGGCAAGTTCCTCAATTTTTGAAAAAAATCAGTGTTTAACATTTGGTGTAAAATTTTTGGCAGCAAAACTGGAAGAACTCATCTAGATCTTTAAATCCAATGTTCATGGATCCAACAAATCCTGCCTGGGGTTGGAGCTGGTTGGAACGATGGATGGCAGCCCGGCCATTGGAGAACCGTAGCCAGATGGATAAAGAGATGAATGACCATGCATCCCTGAAAAGCTCAAGCCGCAGCATTACTGGTGGAGAAATCAGCAAGTCATTTGCTCGTTTCCAGCTCAATTCTGAAAAGCAATCTCCAACAGCCAGCCAAAATCCGGGCTCACCTAGCTTTAACTCCACTCCTTCCAAACGAGTTTCGGCATCTGCTAAGAAATCAAAGAAGGCAAGTCCAAGGGGCAGCTGGATTACAGACGAGGACTCTAAAAGCTTGGTCAGTGTACAGTCAGATCGGTTCCGGAGGCACTCAATCGCAGGTTCATCTGTGAGAGATGACGAGAGCCTTGCTAGCTCTCCATCAATTCCGAGCTACATGGTGCCAACTCAATCTGCAAAAGCCAAGTCCAGGACACAAAGTCCATTAGCCCCAGAAAATGGAAAAACTGAGAAAGGATCCTTTGGAACTGCAAAGAAGCGGCTATCTTTCCCAGCTTCACCTTCCAGGCCAAGGCGCCATTCAGGTCCACCAAAGGTAGAAATCAGCTTAAATGCCGAGTTATCTGTGGACAAGGTTGTGGACAGTTGATCATACAAGTAAAAGGGTGGAAACTATTGAATTAGAATTGAAATATATCACTGAAGGAATAGCACAAAATGAGTTCATTTAAATTGAGTGTTCCATTTATTTATTTTCCCTATTTTTATGTGTATCCTGACGTTTCTTGGAGGCTTTTGATTTGGGGTGATAATTGTTTTACTTACTATATTTATCAATTTGTATTTCATTCACTTTGCTCTATTTGCCCTGAGGGGAAGAAATGCGATTCATGGTCAAATGACAGAAGGACAAATGAAGTGTCCGAATCCTTTCTGTGCTTCCCCAATAAAGGACAAGTATCATTCTGGTCAAAGTTCCTCTTTCTTCATTCTTAGTTGTGATATAAATGTAAATTTAATTTCACTGCCTAATTTCTTTGATGCTACAATATTTTGCTTTGAAAATTGAAATCAATGAAACGATTAAATATAAAACAACCTTAAACGAATAATACACCTGTAAATGTGGTTGGCATCACGGAACATTGCTGCTGGAGCTTATTTTGTTTATTGCCTTACCTTCTAATGATCTGGAACAGAAAAGATCTGTGCCAGCATGCACTTCTTTTTATTAATCATTCTTATTTTCAACTCCCCCTTTTTTCTTTTGTTTTTTTGGGATGATGGTATTTTTCATTAATCGGTGGTTGAAGTGGGGACTTCCAGCTCATTTAAGTACTATGATGGAAGATCCCAACTCATATTAGTACTGGACTATGCCTAATCTCCTTGTCACTCTTCTTTCTCTTGTTAACTGCCACAACATTTGTCAACTGAATTCAAATTTTTTAGTTTGTTTTAGAATATGTTGGATAAAGTACATTGTCTGTTTGTCAGATAAGGAATTTCAACTTAAATTTATAATAAAACAACAAAACAATCAGCCTTTAGGACATTCTCGGTTATTTAGATTCTACATGTTACACTTATGAGTCTTGTTGGATATTTACAACGATTACGAGATAAGAATATTTTCAAATATCTGTAAATTTTATCTTACAATGTATTTTTATAAAATTTAGTATTTAAAGTTCATTTCTTAATATAATATAATTAAGCAAATATAAAATATTAAAATATTAAAATATTAAAATATTGTTTTTAACAAATAATGAAAATAATTTAAAATTAATGTTTTCTCTTTGCAGCTTAATATCACAAAGGCGAACTCTTTAGTAAGGTCCTAAACAATTTTTTGTGGAGTTCATGTTGTCATATCAGACTGACTGAAGACCTGTATGCATCGAAGTCTACATTCTTCTTCCCAAACCCACAACATCAACTCCAAGAGTCACTTTTTATCGTACATAGATAGATACTGTGAGAGACTACCCTCACGTCACACCATTTTTTATTAAATACAAATAAATCATATTTTTTTAACAAATATATATTAAAAAGAAATATTTTTAAATGTACTTGAAAAATATTATCTTTTGTTTGAAAAGGAATAAAAGTAAAAGAATATAAATATGTTTCTAAAAAGAACATTCATGTAGGTACAATGTGCAATAGAACACTTTTCTAAAGAAGATCACTCTATTTGTTTTCGGATATATGATGCACTTTTCAAATTAATTTAAACACCAAATATCTTTGTTGATATATGATGACTTTTTATGATAAGTGCACCGCGTTTAGTAATAATTGTCTCTAATGACGGATATTGATCTCACAGGGAACACTGAACTATCGGGTACAATATTTGCTAAATATAACAACAAAACAATAAACAGAGTTTTGAGTTGGTTATGTTGGCACTAAGCAATAAGAAAACAAATAAAGAATTAGTTGCTTCAATTGAAAAAATAGGGATTAAGTTTCATCTTTCTCACTCTAATGTATTTTGATTAACTTCTAACACCTTCCATTCTCCCAATTGGGTTACAATTCACTCTATGATGTTTTCCTTTTAATCTGGTACACTAGGGTTGAGCCTCTAGCCCTCTATTTATCCTAGTTTTCTAGGGTTAGCTAGTTTCCTATGTCAAACTAATGGGCTAAGTGATTAAACATAACAGGACTCAATCTTTCCCTGCATCTTTTTTCATTCTGGTACCTTCCAACTTTATATTTTTTTATCTCAAATTATTCTCCTTTACTTCAAATCTTCAATCCTCCCTACAAATTTGCAATTAACACAAAGAGAATAAAAAGGTATTTTCATGTTTTGTATGGGGATGGCAGAAGAACATACGGAGGTGCAGGAAGAAAAAGTCGGAAATAGTTAGCCTGCTGATTTGAATGAAATGGGCTTTAACAACACCGGTCCGGCTGCTTCTTCCTGCACCTCCATACCTTCTTGTGCCACCTCCATAATTTTTTCTTATTCCAAAAATACCCTTTTTAATATTCTGGATTACATAATCCGGAAGTCTTTTTTTAGATTCAAAATTAGCTTCTAGATTATGTAATCCGGAAGTCTTTTGTGATTAGCTTTCGGATTACATAATCCGGAAGTCTTTTCTATACATAAAATTAGCTTTCGGATTATGTAATCCGGAAGTCTTTTTTTTCATGTGTCATTAGCTTCCGGATTACATAATCCAGAAGTCTTTTCTAAATATGAAATTGACTTCCGAATTATGTAATCCAGAATTTATCCGGATTACATAATCCATAGACTTATTGTTTCAAATCCAAGGGATGAATAAAAAGGATAAAATGGTATTTTTAATTTTAGTATGGGGTGGCACAAAAAGGTATGGAGGTGTAGGAAGAAAGAGTCCACCGGTCCTGAACCCGAATAAGTCTGGGCCCAAAGTTATTGACATAAACTTAATAGTCCAGAAATACAAGCCCTGACTTAACTTCTTTTATAAACCACACTCCATTTAAAGAATTAGGGTTTGCACTGCGGCTGCTTCTACTGCCTCCACTGCTTCGTCTTCTCCGATTTTCTTAACTCTCCATTTGCGCAGAACCAATCGTTTATCACCATGGGGTAATGCAACATTTTTCTTTCGACAACTATTATTATACTCATTTTTATTTTCCTGAGCAAATTATTATTATTCCAAATTTCTCCTCTATTGCTACATGTCTTTTTTAATTTTGAAATTTTTGATCACTGTGGAGTTTCGTAGTGCCGTTCATCTTCATGTTTCTCGACTTTTATGAACATAGGATAAGTTGCATTTTTATGGGCTGTTTTTATGTTGCATTAAGGTGTTTGTATGGTTGAGTTCATAGATGCGTAGTTGATTTTGTAGATCTATGTACAGTCAAATCTTCTCATGATTTTCTCCATACGATGCAATGTATTTTTCTAGTGTGGGTCTTGTAGGGATTGTTATGTATGAGATGGTTCATCTATTTTCATTGTATATTCCAGTGTTGTTTGAACCTCCAACCATATGTGGTTGATGTTCTAAAGTTATCTTATGTGTTTTGGTATTGCATTCACTGGAACACTGTAATTGAATTTCATCTGTTCGTTGTATTAGGAACAATTGCCTAGTGGAATATGACTATTATTGTAATTTTAATGTTTTAGGACCTTTTGAATTCTTTTTATTTGTTTTCTCTAACAAATTACGTAATGCTACCCTTTTAGAAATTATATTATTGGTAGGTATCTCTTTCATTGAACAGTGTAGTGGGATAGAAGCAATATTGTTGTAGTGTTTAAAATCAGTGTAATGCTGATTATTTCTTTGCTTAACAATCTTGTGAGATTATTCTGAGAGTAATTGTTAATTGGCATGTACATAAGAGTTAGAAAATTAAATGTTCTTCCTTTCCATCTAAAGGAAAACACGTGGAATGGGAGCTGCCCGCAAGCTGAAGTCCCACCGTAGAAGACAAAGATGGGCTGATAAGTCATACAAAAAGTCTCATCTTGGCAATGAATGGAAGAAGCCTTTCGCAGGTTCATCCCATGCCAAGGGAATTGTTCTAGAAAAGATGTAAGATTAATTTAACGCGTTCTATATATGA
>Ga0123341_1007058_pt1 | contig 10216 bp, 8 predicted proteins | sample Turbeapinknodule_FD_89959 | JGI IMG/M metagenome (GOLD analysis project Ga0123341, IMG submission 89959) | Root nodule microbial communities of legume samples collected from Mexico - Turtle bean Mexico pink nodule | ecosystem: Host-associated > Plants > Roots > Nodule | place: Mexico: Nepantla...
CATCTTACCTTACTTTTATATTTGTATACATTGAAATAATTTCTTAAATTATGATATAATTTTCGTTTTAGTTATGAAGTTGTGACACTTTTGTGAATGTCTTTATATATTATTGACTAAAAAGTCAAGATATATTCAAATTCAAATAAAAAGTCACTTTTGAGTTATGTTTTAAAATTTGAAAGAATAATTAGATGTAGCTTATTGAATGAGGTTATGCTTGTTGTGATACTTTAATTTCATAAATTTGTAGATTGAGTTTTGTATGGCCAAACTGATTTGGAATGATTTAAACATGAAATTTGTGCAATAGGTGAGTATATTTATATATTTTAAACTTATAGAAAGTGTATGGAATGAAAATTTTCATTTTGGGAGTTGGTTTTAAAAGATTATGCAAAATTACAAGTTATATATAATCCACTTAGCGAATTTCATCTAAAAAGTCAACATTACTTGCAAGCTTAGGTGAGTTTAGTGGATTGCAATTTCACACACTAAATTTTGTTTAGAGAACCAATATTACTCACAAACTTAAATACAAGTATGAAAGTCTTTCTAAATTCCCTGAGTAGATTCAAATTCGCCCAACAAATTTAGACCTAAAAATAACTAGAAGGTATTTATGATTTGATTCACTTTACAAATTTTCCCTAATTCATAAAGATATATGCAATTAAAAATATTAAGAAATGTTTGTGATTATGCATAATATCTATGATTTAAATTATCTATGACATGATGTTATATTTGTTCAAGTAAAATGATTATAAATGATGACTCGTATTAAATTAGTTGACATCGTAAACTTTGAAGTGAAAGGATGAAAGTCATTGAGTATTTTATGAATTCATTTAAAGGGGTGTTGAAATGAATTTGACGTATAGTTGTTGATCATATTCACAAGATTTTTTTCATAATTCAAAATAATGGTCGTGCTTTGGTCTGAAGATGGTTTGAAGACGTCTATCACAAAATAATGATCATATTCACAAGACGTCTACACATATTCTTTATGTATGGCCCTTAGTGCGTTGTTGCTATGTTTGTGTCTCAATACCATGCCTCTGAGAGTTGACTTTTGTAGTTTTCCGTTTAACACCTTTAGTACGTATTTTCTTTAAAGAAGTCTTAATATTGGACGAAAATGAGATGATAGTCTTACTTATAATAATAAGCATACAACTAGAGGGTTTATAATTTTTTTTACCTAAATCCTATGATAAACATAAAATGTTTTTACTGAAAAAATATAATTTTTTATTTGAGGTGAAAAGAAGACACCTTAATGCTTTGTTTGAATTAGGGAATGAATGTGTGAGAATTTGAGGTGATTAGAGAGGGAAATGTGAAGAAAGTGAGGTTGTTTGGATTAAAGTATGTAAAGTGAATTTGTGGAAAAAAAATTTATTGAAGTTTGCGAGTGATATGATTGTTCAAAGATGATTTTTTTTAAAAAATATTTAAAATGTAAGTTTACAAATTTGCTCTTGTCTTTAAAAATATTTTGAAAAATAAAATATGGTGTACTTTTGTGTAGATTTTAGTTAATTGAAATCTTTTACATTATGATTATGGTTAGGGTTTAGGATCATGGTTTAAGATTTAAGGTTATAGGTATGATTAGTATTAGTTTTACTCTTAGGATTATAATTAGAGGTAGGTGTACAATTAGGATTAGGTTTAAGGTTTATATAACTAAACACAAAAACAAGTGTATAGCTAATTATAATATAATTTTTTATATAAACATAATTATAATACACAAGTCTCCTTCATATAAACACATCAACACATTAAATAGAAAGATACAAATATACTATAAAAAAATATTACATAAATTTTTTAACGTGCTACAACTAAAAAATTAAACACAAATAATAATAAAAAAATAAAAACATTTGGATAATTATCCATGTCATTCATATAAGGGTATTCAACATTGATTATGACTTAAAAATATTTGGATAATCGATTATGTTAGTAATAGAATGTTGTTCAACATCGATTATGTCTTTAAAACATATGCATAATTGATTATACTTTGCTTGCACTGATTTGCAACATCAATTATGGTAAAAAAACTTAGGCATATCAATTATTATTTGTTTACATTGGTCTCCAATATTGATTATGGTAAAAAAAAACATTGCAACATCGTGAAAGAATAGTGCATAAAAGAAGGACACTTGGGTAAATTTGCTCATGCCTATGTGGCTTGCGTCTCAAATCACTATTGCTTTGTTTGAATTAGGGAGTGGAAATGAGGAAGTGGATTTGAGATAATTTGAAGGGAAAATGTAAAGAAAATTAGGGTGTTTGGATTAAGGTAAATAGTGTGAAAAGTGTAGGGAAAGTTTATAAAAGTTTGTGAGTGAAGTGATGAGTGTGATTGAAATTGTATTTTTTTTAATTAATAAAAATGTAAGTTTACACATTTGTCCTTTACACATGGCACTAATGTTATGGCACTTAGGATAATAGGTGAAGGGTAATATGGAAAAAAACAAAATCTTTCTCACCAAATCTTCACAAGCTAACATAGAGTCATTTTCCACTTTCTTTGCCTTTTCTATCTCTCTAATAACTACAAACACCTAGATGTAAACATGAAGTTTCTTTATTTTTCAATCCAGATGAACAATAATCACCCCAATCCAAATCGTGCGTACATGTGAGAGAGAAAGGAAATGAGATGCTCTCATTCAAATTCGCGCTCTCACTCACTTATTCTCACCCTGAAACAAACAACCAAGCATAATTAATCAATCCTACAAAAGAAACACATTGTAAAATATTTGATCTTAACTTTTTTAAATTTGGAAGCTAGATTGTTTGTTAAAAACTGAAAAAATGTCCATATGAAAAAGATTTTTCAATACTCACTTGCTAAGAACTTTATAGAAGAAAATAAAAAATATATTATAACATTAAATAATGAATGAGTACTTATTGTTGTATTATCATATATTTATAGAATTTTTAACTTTGAAAAATAAGTTAAAGATAGAATAGAATAAGAGATTAATAAGTTTGTTGTTGTGTCACAAGAGATTATGATATGTTATTAATTATTAAAATACTTTAATTAATATTCAGGTAATATCTGACAAAAATATATTCAAGTTATAAAGAGACGATTTTTTTCCTATTGAAAACATTGCCCAATATATTTCTGGGATATAAAACAAAATGTATAATAAAACAAAATTATATAATTTATTAAAAAAATATTTTAGCCTTTCTAAAACAATTCAAATTGCTTAAAAAATGTTAAAAATGATGACCAAAACTCCAAAATATTCGTGGAGTATTAAGAAAAAGGAAAACTCCAACAACTTGGTCAAACTTTAAATCCTAGTGATTGTGGTTGAGTTGAATTGGGACCCACGATAGATACCGTACAATCAAGGAATAAAGGGTGAAGATGTTAGCATCCACAGGAGAAGAAGCGTGGGCGATCCTCTACAATAGCACCACCTCTCAACCCAAAACTTCTTTCAATCGCAAACTCTCACCACTTTTCACTAATTTTCTACCCTCTCAAATTATTAATAATATTTTATTTCCATAAAACCTTGCTTATTCTAAAAAAACTCCAATCAAATCGATCCGTCCAATCGAGCCTAATCGACGGTTAGCAAAACCAAACAAATTGAATAATAAAATTAATTATTTCTTAGTTTCACCAAAAAAAATTATTACCAGTGACATTATAAATAAATAAAAAAAAAACCTCGTGTACTGTGTCTCAGCAAGTACTCAAAAGCTTTCTTCCCCTCTCTCTATTTTTCTCTCTCATCCTCGTCCATGGCTTCTTCCTTCTCTGCGTGATCGTTTCGGAACCCTAATTCGACCGTGACAATCTCTTCACGCGCAGATTCAAGTAATCTCGATAGTGTGGATCGTTTGAGACGGGTATCGCTTTGTGTCACATTTTGCTCTGTGCGCTCGCTGTTTGGCTTTTGGTATTCGGCGAAATCGGCGCGGTTCTCGAAACTTCTTTGAGGTCTTGGGTAAATTTCGCGCGTCTGGATTTGATCGGAGGCGAAGCGGCGTCTGGGGAACGTGGAGGTTTCTAGAATTTCGTTTTTTCTTTACTCGGTCGGAATTTGCGCGAGGAGGATGAGATTTGAAGGATGAACGATGCCGGTGATTCGTAACGGAGCGAGCAGGGGCCGGGGAGCAGCGAAACAGCAGGAGCGGCAGCAGGGTCCAGCGGCGGAAGGGGAGGCGATTGCGACGAGGACCCGGAGGCGGCGTGCGGCGGCGGCGGCGGCAGCAGTGCCGAAGAGTAACAACAACAACGACGAAAATAATAAGTGCAAGCAGCAACAGCAGCACCAGCCGGAGCAGGTGGTGGTGGTAAATGAGAACGTAGTTGTTGCGGCGAAGGAAGAAGAGAATCGGGGATTGGGGGAAGGTGTTGGCGCCGGTGGAGCGGAGAGGGAAGAGGTAGGCGAGAAAGAGATGGTTGGATATAACAGTGGAGGTCGGAGCAATGATAAAGCCAATGCCGGTCCTGAAGATGACGCCAATACTCCCGAGGTTCCTCAGAAGGTCTGATCGTTATTATTATTTTTTTTATCACGTTTCTCTATTTTGTTTGTTTCTTTCTATCATGAAAGTTTTGTATTTAGGTATTGGGTGTTGTTTGAATTGGTGTTTTGTTATAACGGCATTTTTGTCTTGATAAGGGTAATCCAGCGAGGAAAAAATAGGACATCATTTTCTTTGAAAACGCCCGTTTAAGTTTGGCTGACATTGACATTTTTGGGTCAGATTATTGGAACGTTGTTTAGGGCTTTTTAGTGGTAGGCTTTACTGTCGTCTTGTTAAGTCTTTAGTGTGATTGTGCCTTGATTGTGGAGCACAGGCTCTGATGTATGATCACCACTTCATAAGTCGGTTCTTGAAAAATGGATAGACAATTTGTAAGGTGTGGGAATCATGATTGACATGTTTGTTTCTGTGCAGTGTAGCAGTCTTCTATTTTCCCTTACTTACCATCTAGTTTGTAATTTATTTGTTTCTGAAAAAACAGGTTTCACGTTGGTGTGAGCTCTGTATTTTGATTTTCATTTAATACATAGCATCTGTTTTGACACGTCCTATAAACCCATAATCATACTAGTTTTTTTTAAAATACGCATAAGCTGTGTATTACTGCATCTGTAGAATGCGATTAACATTCAAACACTCATGAGGAAAAAATCCTAGTAGTGGCACAGTTGCCTGTATGTTTGGTTTTTACATGATCTCATTTTATTCCTGTCTTTCTATGAATGAATCCATTGCCAATAGAATTTACCCGCACATTACACATTAAAAAAAAATCCTATTTCAACCGTAACGTGAATAGTCAGCATTAATTTTGTTGGTACGTGTTTGTCTATGCTCTATGTATTTGTTTGGATGGCCATCCTAACACTTATGGCTTTACTTTCCGAAATTTAGCTGTCACTAATAGTTAATCTACATTTCATGACCTTAGGGTTATGATTTTTGCACTTGTAATAGTATATTATATGTCCAACGGCACGTACTGGCATGTACTTCGATGTTACAGAGTAAAGGTTGGAGTGAGGCAGTGGATGCAAACCAAATAGCATGTTTAGTTGTCTGTATAACACCAGCAGTTTGAAAAGTCATTCAATAAATTAAAAAAGAGCATGCCAATGAATTGTTTTCCTCCCTAATAGTTTTCTCACATTTCTCTCGTGCTGTCATGGATATCTATCAATATATGTTTAGTTTTCCTAATTGAGCCTTGTAAATCATGAAGCATAAATATGCATGATAACATGTTCTGCTGATACTGATATCCTAATTTTGTTCTCTTTGGTGGACAGATTCAAGTAGGTAATTCCCCTTGTTATAAAGTAGAAAGAAAACTTGGTAAGGGTGGATTTGGTCAGGTATATGTTGGACGACGTTGTAGTGGAAATTTGAATGAGAGAACTGGACCTGGAGCTGTCGAGGTATGTGTATCTTTTCCGTATTGAATGTGAAGTTTTACTTCTTATGTTTAAATTTCAGATATTCACACTGTTAACTATTTGATCAGGTTGCATTAAAACTTGAGCATAGAACTAGTAAAGGATGTACCTATGGACCACCCTACGAGTGGCAAGTGTACAAGTGAGTGCAATTCTGTCTCCTTTTTATAGTCATCATCTCTCTTTTTTTCTAGGCTATGCCATTCATCATTTTCCTCTTTCCCTGTTATTTGCACAGCACTCTCGGTGGCAGTCATGGTGTGCCACATGTACACTACAAGGGAAGGCAGGGCGACTATTATGTCATGGTATGTTGTTGGATCTTATTCTTGACTATTTGTTCATTACTACAACTACTATGTTGAAGGATGATTCAATATTTCTCTTATTTGACATTGTCTTGGTTAAAGTTTGTTTGTTTGACCTGAGAAATTAATCTGTGCAGGTTATGGATATACTTGGACCTAGCCTGTGGGATGTTTGGAATAATAATAACTCTCATGCGTAAGTCCTTAGAATTATGTCATATATGAATAAAATTGTATTATTTGTTGTTGATTTTATCTTTCAGTTGGTGTGCTAATGTGTTTTTTTGTGAATTCCAGCATGTCCACTGAAATGGTTGCTTGCATTGCCATTGAAGCAATATCTATATTGGAAAAAATGCACTCTCGAGGGTAATTTTCTTACCATCCATACTGAATAATTTCCTTATACAAATATACTTCATAATTTTTTTGTATTTGTATCCTTTAAGCATTGAATATTTGCCAGAAACTTCTTGTAAAGCTATATCTGTTTGTTGCATCAGTAATTTGTGTGTGTATAATGTTTCATAATGCTTGGAATTATGTTCCTTAAACTGTATGGCTATATATATGACAGATATGTGCACGGGGATGTGAAGCCTGAAAATTTTCTGCTTGGTCCTCCTGGGACGTCTGATGAGAAAAAATTGTTCCTTGTAGATCTTGGATTAGGTATGATATAGTTGTCAACTTACTTTTTATTTATTATATTTACATATTTTGGCAGTGCTAGATTACAAACTTCCTTTGCTGTTTTGGGCATACAGCTACTAAGTGGAGGGACAGTACAACAGGCTCACATGTGGAATATGATCAAAGGCCAGATGTTTTTAGGTATTTATAATTGAATTTTGATCATGTAGACGAAAGTATTTATACAGTTTTCTGTATTGGTATTAATAACATATGTGGGAAATATTTTCAGAGGCACAGTCCGCTATGCTAGTGTTCATGCACATTTAGGTAGAACTGCAAGCAGGAGGGATGACTTGGAATCTCTTGCATATACATTGATTTTCCTTCTCCGAGGTCGCCTTCCTTGGCAAGGATTCCAGGTTGGACATATTAAAATAACTTAGTTTTATTCTTATGTTCAGAATGTTGGTCTTAAACGTAATTTTATCAGGGAGAAAACAAAGGTTTCCTAGTTTGCAAGAAGAAGATGGGAACATCTCCAGAGATTATTTGCTGCTTTTGTCCCCAACCTTTTAAGCTGTTTGTTGAACATGTTGTGAACTTAAAGTTTGATGAAGAACCCAATTATGCAAAATACATTTCTTTATTTGATGGGATTGTTGGTCCTAACCCAGATATTAGACCAATTAATACAGAAGGTGCACAAAAGGTAAACAAACTTTGTTATCCCTTCACATTTGTGTTGTGTTGATGCATTCCTAGATTTTAGTAAATATACTTGTTATTACTTTATGCATTCAAAGATAGTAGTTAAGATACTTGATATTGCTAATTTTGTTGTCTGAAGCTCATTGGTCATAAGAGAGGCCGATTAGCTATGGAAGAAGAGGACGATGACCAGCCAAAAAAGAAGATTCGTATAGGTTTGCCAGCATCCCAGTGGATAAGTATTTACAACGCTCGTAGACCAATGAAACAAAGGTACACATTCGCATGTCATGAAGTTTGCTTTGTCATTTATATGTTCTATTCCCGGCATTTTAAACTGATGCATAGGGATGGTAGTTTTGCATTTCCCCGTCGTTGGCATCTTGTGGAATCTGTTTTGTACAACCTTTTGTGTGTATTTAATGTGTTGTATGTTTGGCTTACTCTGTATTTCATATTTTAATCACAGGAGTAATATGCTATGAATTATCCACCTTTTGAAATTATTAATGGAAGGGAGTTGTTGTACATTAGTAATGATTGTGTTTTGTGTTGCAGATATCACTACAATGTATCAGATACAAGGTTATCCCAGCACATTGAGAAAGGAAACGAGGATGGGTTATATATTAGCAGTGTTGCTTCATCTCAAAACGTATGGGCATTAATCATGGATGCAGGGACAGGTTTCGCTGGCCAAGTTTACGAACTCTCACCCTTCTTTCTCCATAAGGTAAATTTCAATCCGTTGCTTTTATATTTTTATTTGTGGATTGTTTACATATATGATATTCTCAACAAACATACAATTCACCCAATAATGAGTAATTTGTTTGAAAGTATATATAATATCAAGGCATGCTTATTAACTGGGAATACTCGGTTTTGGTTTACCTGAAGGAATGGATTGTGGAGCAATGGGAACTAGGTTACTACATCAGCGCAATTGCTGGAGCTGCAAATGGGAGCTCACTAGTAGTAATGTCCAAGGGTTAGTTCCTGTTAAGTTTATATACCAGCTATGTCGATTGCCAATTTTCAATTGTTTTGCTGCTGACTATGATCTTGGTGGATTCCAGGCACACAGTTTGTGCAACAATCATACAAAGTGAGTGATTCATTTCCTTTTAAGTGGATTAACAAAAAGTGGAGGGAGGGGTTTTACGTGACTTCAATGGCCACCTCAGGGCCCAGATGGGGAGTCGTCATGTCTCGTGGTGCAGGATATTCAGACCAGGTCATTTATCTGTCAGTAGTGTAGTAGTTCATAATGCAACTTGATAGCATGAATAACACTTGTTTCCATTGTTGTGTCTTTGAATTTGAATTTCAGGTTATTGAACTAGACTTTCTGTATCCTAGTGAGGGGATTCACAAGCGGTGGGATAGCGGTTACAGAATCACATCTACTGCTGCAACTTGGGACCAAGCTGCTTTTGTCCTCAGCGTCCCAAGGAGGAAGCCTGTAGATGAAACCCAGGAAACACTTAGGACTTCTGCTTTTCCCAGTACACATGTCAAGGTATCATCAAATAATGCACTTTTTGTGTTTGCTTTTGCTTTTGCTTTTTACAGTTATTTAAGGTCTCTCTCTGATGATACATATTTGGTTTTGCAGGAGAAGTGGGCTAAGAACCTCTACATTGCTTCTATTTGCTACGGACGTACAGTTTCTTGAACCCTGCAAACGGCTGCAGCTCAGAAGCAATAATGCCCCAAGAAATTTTGATGACTAAAGTTTTAATTATTTGTATGTAGCAGAATCTGAACTAAAATACCCCAGCTTCCCATTCCTGTGGAAATTGTTTCTATGTCAATGATTAGTTAAAGTTATTATCACTCTCTTCTACTCTTTTTCCGTTTCACTTTTTAAATTTAACAATATTAATTATAATTATCAATACTATAATATTAATTCATATAATAAGGATAATAAATATTCACTCCTCACAACTAAAGAATCACAGGTAGAATATGGTTTTTATATTTTCTTTCAATTATGTTAACTTCAACTTTACAATACTTATAGATTGAGTTGTATTTGAGGAAAACTAAAATGTTTGTATTAATTATACTTATTTATTAATCAATTTTAATAATTCATTGCTAATTTTGACATTACGAATTATAATTTTGTAACATAAAAAAAATTTGAATTACATGATCCAATTGTTGAATTTATTAAAGTTTTATATTATTGTAGAAGTTAATGAGAACAAAAATTGGCTTAAATACACTCTTGATTCTATAAAACTAATGAATTCTGATGGTTTTTCATTTCTTTTTCTCTGTGTTTTATTTGTGTAAAAATTGAAATAATTGTTTTTAGTCATTATTGTGAGAATGGATATTTGATTTTAAAAATTAATAAAATTACAAGTTATATTGAATATATAAATTAGAATATTAAGGAGTAAGTTGTTCATTTCTATCTTTTACTATTTTTTATTTATTTAAAATTTTCTTTGACTTTTCTTTAACATTCTAAAGCTGCTTCTTGTCATTTTTTTAATAATAGAGTCTTAGTGAAGTGATGATAAATTGATGATGAATTTTAATAGATCA
>Ga0123341_1007061_pt1 | contig 10216 bp, 7 predicted proteins | sample Turbeapinknodule_FD_89959 | JGI IMG/M metagenome (GOLD analysis project Ga0123341, IMG submission 89959) | Root nodule microbial communities of legume samples collected from Mexico - Turtle bean Mexico pink nodule | ecosystem: Host-associated > Plants > Roots > Nodule | place: Mexico: Nepantla...
ATATAAATTAATGCTCTTATAACTTATCCTTTAACCTAATAAACATACGAAATCCGACTTTAGAAAACTTTTTATAATAAGTATGTAAAAAGTACACGCTAAAAAATTCGAAGTAAAAATTATATTACATGGTAAATTAATAATTAATAATTATAATATATTAATTCAGGTGTATCTAAATTTAAAATTTACTTATAGATTCTAAAATAAACCATGTTTTAAAAAAATGTAACAAAAAAAGAACTGTTTGTATACTTAAAGTATGTTTTTTATCATGATCAGAAATCACTATATATCACAGAGATTGTAAGATGATTCAGAAAGCCTACTAAGCTAAAGTGAAAATCTTCTGTTGCATGAAAAAAGAACTTTGGGACGTGTCTGCACTTTGGCATAACACTTAATACAGCTAAACATTTGCTCTTGCAACACCTCCTATATCCCCTTTCGCCATTGAACGCCACATCATACACACATGTTCAAACCAGAGCCATGCCTCAATTTGTTTCTTAGTGAAGTTACAAAAAATAAAATGTTAACTTACAAAAAATAAAATGTTAACTATTAACTAATTAATACTTAGTTCATGAACTCATAGTTAACCAATGATATAAAGAAGTTAATAACATATTTGAACTAAATCCTACTCAAGCAAAGGTCCTAGACAGACACTGGTCTTGTTTCCTATATAAAGGTTCCTCAGTTTCTTCTCCACAGCACAAAGAGAGTGTGGTGTTCAGAATCCAATAAACCACCATGTCTCTCATCCCAAACATCTTGGGTGGTCGACGAAGCAACGTGTACGATCCTTTGTCTCCTGATATATTTGATCCTTGGGGAGGGTTTCCCTTTCCCTCACCTCACACACCTTCATTCGGTGGCGAAGGCAATGCCATAGCGAACACTCGCGTGGACTGGAAAGAGACTGCAGAGGCTCACGTGTTCAGCGTGGACCTTCCCGGGTTGAAGAAGGAGGAGGTGAAGGTGGAGGTGGAAGAAGGGAGGGTGCTGCAGATTAGTGGAGAGAGAAGCAGAGAGAAGGAAGAGAAAGATGATAGGTGGCACCGCGTTGAGAGAAGCTCTGGGAAATTCGTGAGGAGGTTCAGGCTTCCCGAGAATGCAAGAATGGAAGAGATAAAGGCTGGTATGGAAAATGGAGTGCTCACTGTTACTGTACCTAAAGAGGAAGAGAAGAGGCCTCAACTGAAGTCAATTCAAATCTCTGGCTAGATATCTCTTTATTCTATATTCTGTGTTGTGTCCTTGTATTTCTATGTTGTGTGTTTCGTGTTCCTTTGTGTCATCATGCATCATAGTTATGTGAAGTTCTAATGTTGTGGGTGTCAAGTTTTTCTTTACATGTTTCAATAAACCGTCACAGCTTTATTTCTGTTTTATTTCCGACCAGAATTTTCAGTAAAAGGTTAGCTCAAGTCACTTATTAGATTTAAAATTCTAATCCATTAGTAATGGCAATTAAGTCGTTCAAATGTCATTATTCAATTTTTCGAAATCTAAAATATCAAATCATTCTAAACTCAAACAGATATTATAAAATAAAATTAGAAATAAAATTTATTTCACACTTTTTTTTTATTTTTGTAATTTTAAATAATTTTTTATTATATGTCTTTTCAATTAAATTTATTATAAAGTTTTTTTATTTCTGAACTTGACATACTGTGAATCCGTCCCTGTACTACATGGTTTTTCTTGAAAAATACTTATAAGGCAGTTTCTTTCTGCACCTCCACATTTTTCTTCCTGAGAACCCCCACAAGGTTGCACAAAGACAAAACTGTTCCTCTATAAATTGTATATTTATTTTTCTTTTTTATTCCAAATTATGAAATCAGGTAAATTTAGGTAAATTTTTCGATTGACGCTTCCGGTAAATTTTCGGATTGATGCATCCGGTAATCTTCTGGATGCTTCCGGTAGTACATGAATAATAGTGTCAATTCAAAATAAAAAAATGCAAAATATTCATAACTGAAAAATAAAAAAATGCAAAATATTCATAACTGAAAAAATCATTCCAATCCGCCAATCCATAATTCAAAATATGCATTCCGGAATTCATAATTAAAAAAAATCATTCCAGATCCACCAATTCTTAATAGAAATTAAGCTTCTGGATTCAACAATCCGGAAATCAATAATTTATGCAAACTTTGTTTCTGGAAATCAATAATTTATGCAAACTTTGTTTCCGGAACACCCATGCAAACTTTGTTTCCGGAACATCCCTTCATCCGGAATGCACCATGATTCACTTTCGGATTGATGAATCCATAGCACACTCCCAAAACCCGAAATTATAGGGTCAGTTTCGGAATTTACAAAATTGTGGGGGTGGATGAAGGAAAATGTAGGGGTGCAGGAAGAAACTGCCTACTTATAAAGTAGATCAATTTGTTAAACTGTAAAGCCTATGGGCCAATCCTAGTCTGTATGTTATGTGGCTTTTTCTTTGTATTTTTATGCAAAACTCTTTTTACTCGGTCCAAGAGAAATTGGGCTATAAGCCATTTTAGCATCTCTAAGAATTTACTTTGATGGGAAACCATTTCCATTCTACCAAGAATATGTAATTTAATAAAGCGTGATTCACTGTTTCAAAAGTAGCTTTTAAATAATTTAATTATGCAAAGTGATGTATATGTAGAGGTTCACTTAAGTATGGTTAGATTGAAGAGAAAAATAATTATATAAAATACTTAAATTAAAAAAAGTAAAAATAAATAAGACACATCTAAGCACTCGAAAAGAATATCTGCATTGGAGATTATGTGAGATGGTTACTATTTTTGGCAGAAAAAGAGAATTTCGAATCGATTAAAAAGCAAATCTAAGTGAGACCAGAACTATATCTAGCTCCTTGAATATTTTTTTATCACATTTTTCTTTATTCTTATTATTATTATTATTTTCTTCTCCTTTCAATGACGACATTTCTTATAAATATTTCTCCTTTTTTTATTCTTGTATTTATTGTTTCATTTTGTTCTTCATCCTTTGAACAATGAAACTAAAAGAAATATTGTGTATATTGGCCCATGAGAAACAAAATAAAACAAGATAAAATAAATTATTTCTCCTTTCTTTTATATTTGAATTTTTGTTATTTATTCATTTATTCCATTTTATATCTAGTTCAAATAGACATCAACATAAGTATTACTCTAATTTAATATTATTAAGTAGTATTCATATGAATATACAAATCAATAAGAACTAGTATTACCCAATATTATACTAAATTGTATTTTAGCTTTTAAGAAATAATTTTACTCTCATCGTAAACTATTTCCTACAAAGCTTCACCAAGTTCCATAAAATTTTCTGATACATCTTTGGTGTTGCCCTTTTAATATGTCATCAAAATATACTGATTTTAATATATTAAAAAAGTTTTTAATATATTTTAATATATAAAAATCAGTATATTTTTGAAGGTACACTAGAGAACACCAAAAATGCAGGAGAGGAACCAAATTCGAAATTGGTGTGGTCTTACAAAATGGAAGGTACTGATTTACATGTCTTTTTCATCATCACTTTCAGTACCACTTGAATCATCCACGTTAACAGCAGCTACTTTGGAAACATTAATCTTAAAAGAAGCAGATTGAATCTTGTAAGGTAACTTTGTATTGCTTGCAGGCATTGTACAGTCTTGTACCACTTTTTCTTCCTCTTTCTTCAAATCACTAGGTGGTAGGAAGCAATCAATGGACAACCCTTTGATGTTAAAATCCACTTCTTCAATCTTCCAAACCTCTTTTACTCTAGTTTTGGAATGGCCCTCAGGGCCTTCACCAAACCTAGACAATGTCACCCAAGTTTTTCCTGCATGTGCTATGTTTATGCCATCCACAGTTTTGTAGTCTTGTATTAGGGACTCCATGTTGGTTTCCCAGAATATAGCATCACTTGTTGTGGTTTTGAGTTTTAGCAAGTGAGAGTCTTCTAACTGAACCAAGAGACCTGTTCTTTGGCTGAAGTAGCCCCACAAAGTGTGACGAATAATCTCTACGTTGCTGCTACTTCTTGTGTGAAGTGAATTGGAATCAGCTTCAAGTTTCAATATGAAACATTCTTCGTTGTTCACTGTCTTCTCTCCTATGCATATGGAGTTGTTGAACAAATTGGCTGTGGTCCTTGGATCAAGACCCTGTTTAAAAGGCATTCACTCTCAAAGATTTATAGAATAGATGACAGAATTAATTTTATAAAATTCATAACCAAAGTGTGGAAATAGAGATGGGCTTAAGAAGCATGGAATGGTTGTTTGATTATGATTGATACGTCAATCATGCATATGATGCTCATTGTTAGTCATACTTCATGTCCTAGTAATAGCCAAAAGATGCCTAAATGCGATTACGTGTTGAAAGGCTTGGGAGGACTTGAAAAATGGATAAACCAGTTGTCATGCACTGAGGAAACAAGATAGATATGATTGACTTCTAGAATGACTAAATAAGGAAGAAATTTCTTCTCTTTAAATTGTTGACTTTTGTTAATAAATGTAGACGCCATTGCATTCTGGGAGGGCTAAGTTATTAATTTCTATGAAAAACAATGAGGAAAGTAATTTGACTTTTTCTAAAAAAAAAGTTCTGGTGTTTCTTTTTGAAAGGGAAGCACTTGGTTTTGGGTGAGTAAGATTTGGTTCGGCAGCGTTTGAAAACATATATTCGAACTAGCTTTTTTATGTTATAGGGAGATAAACCTTTATCTAATTGCTAGAAAAAGAAAAAAGCAAGTGAAGTGGGAATGCAACACATTCAATTCAGATTCACACTTGAGTGACTCAGGAAATCAAATCTAATCAAATCAAAGAGGAAACAACAAATAGTGCAAGAACACGGTTTAGAAGATAACCTATCAAATCCTAAGCATAACTAATCTTGTTCCATTATGTCAAATATATAAACACACTCTCACGCATTTAACAACTTAAATTAAAGGGAAAAAACTGAAAAAGAAAAGGATAAAGATATTGGTGAAATTTAAAGTGAAATTACCTGAAGTAAACGCCTAAGTGGTCTTGGTGGGCCACGAGAAGCATGAGAATGGTGCCAAGGTGTTTGCCTCCATGCCACTTTCCCATCACTCCCGGCACTGATTTTGTACCCAGAAACAACAAGTTCCAAACACCACAGTTCTGGCTTCTTCTGCCACACAACAAACCCTCCCACTTCCCCTTTCTTCTTCACCTTCTTCACCTTCACCATCTTCTTCTTACTCGTACATTCTTCCCCTCCTGAAAACTCCGATGTCCCTACTCTCACCTCCCCCATCGCGTACATGCTTTCCACCCAATTCAAAGCACTCTCTCCTCCCACAGCCGCCACGTACTGTTTCACTATGTACTTCGCCATCGAAGCCTCCTTCACAACACACAATCAAAGATTCAAACTTTAGATACATACACACTACATAGAAAAAACTTAGCACAGTATACTTTATATACTTTTGGAGTTGTTTTTCAATCAGAATTAGAGAACTAGAGTTTCATATCAGTAATCGACATAATAATAATAATACTAGTAATAAATAATAAAGTTTTGCATTAAAAATTAACATCGATTAGTGAAGTGAAACTCCAAATTGAAAAACAGCTTCTAAGTTTTGTGGAAAACATAGAGAATGTTGTCTTAGTAACTACTAACAATGTTATGGGATTTGATGGTGATGGGGTGGTTGTGAGAGGTGATAGGGAGAGGGATCAATGGTGCTCCAACAACACCAAGCAAGAGTTGGATATCAGTATTTTGGTCTCCAAAGAGTGATGATGATCTAGAAGATTCAACGTTTGGCTTCATCCATGACTTCATGTTATGCCAAGCTCTGCTGGTTCCGCTTCTGATGGTGAAAATCTCTTCTGGGATGGGAACCTCCAGCACCGTTTGGAGCCCATCCTCGCGAGTAAGATTGGGAGATAGCTTCTTCATAGCAGAGAGATATATATGAAGCAGAAATCAAACAGATGAGTTAATAAATGTGGTTTGATTTTGATGAGCATGAACGGAAGAAGGACTTTGGTGATAAAGGTTATGTGTTTATGGGTTTAGAAAGCTTATGAGATGAGGAAGTGACGGAAGAGAAGAGAAAAGAGAGGGTTGGTGTCTTGAATTGAAAGGGAGAAGGAAATAGTTATACGAGTGTTGTTGAGTATGGAGTATGTTACTTTGGAAAAATATTAACAACCAAACTATGGGGGCCCTCATTTGTCTATATCCTCATAACTTAAGGTTTCCCTCTAACATTAATGTACATGTTTGAATAATTTTAAGGTTTTCATGTTAACTTGTTTTATTTTTTTCTAAAGGGGAACATGCTAAGGTAGGTTGCTGCTGCTTATCTTTATTTACTCAGCCAGAAAATGATACTTCAAATCCTCATAAAGTCCTCCACTTCATACCTTCTTATAGTCTTTCTATTGGCCAAATTATAAGAATTTATTACATCACTATTTAGCTAAATTATTAACCGAAATGTGCAAAATATAACTAAATTTTATAATGTGTCAACCATTACTAAATAGGTAAAAAAAAGAAAGTTACCGAACATAATATTTGTATAGTTTTTTTTTAATATTTCTTTTAGGTAAAAACGTAAATGGAAATTCAATGATGTAACAATCTGGTGTTCTTTCTCTTTCACATAGTGATATTATGATTATTTAACTACATTAGAATTGACATTGTATCATACGTGATTGTGAGGAGGTGAAATATGTATATACTTAGTGTGGCCGCTACACAATTGGGATACTTTCTTTTGAGACACAGACATAGAGAGTAAGTGAATTTGATTAAGAGGTAAACAAGTTACATTAAAAGTGAAATTGAAGAAAAGGAAAACAGAAAATGATGAGTGAAGTTGCAATTGGGAGAAAAGAGAAACACATAATAAGGAGGAGGTCCAAAGAGAGAACATTACCCCACAATTCAAACTGTGTTACCTCCCAGAATGGCATGAATACTTTTATATAAGCTTTGTCTTTTTTTACCTAATAATTAGTAACTAGTTAAAAGGATAAGATCATGCCTATTGAAGATGCGATACCTTTTAACTTGATATAATGTCGGCAACACATGATGTTTGCGAAGAACATAAAGATGCATGTCCCAAACAAGCATACAAGATATGCAAGATGCGACCAACATTCTAAAATTGTAATTGTAATTGAGAATGGTAGCCCATGGCCCTGGCAATTGGTGGTTGCTGGTTATAGGTTAGGCTCACATGAATTTGTTCATGTCTCCAATGAACAGGGCCACATGAGCTGTGGTCTCTCATCCCATTTCCGATTATTGGTGACAAAGAAGCTATTAAGCGACAAAAACACATCTTGTCGTTTCTCAATTCTGAATCATTTCATGCACGTTCATCAAAATGCTCCAGTAATTAACTATATATGATGTTCTTACAACAATCCAAACGTTTATTATTTGTGATTTTTTTTATTAATAAGACACTTTTGTATACAAGTTTTATATAATTAAGAAAAGTGTATGTACAAGATATCTTAATAAGTTTAACTCTTTGTTCACAATAATGATTTTTTGTTTGATATCATATTGTATTCATATGTTCTAATCGATATTTGATGTTGTACGGTCTAGGTCGAAAAGTTGGTCAAAAGGTTGACCGGAAGGTAAAAATCAAATAAAAATAAAGAATAAATAATTAGTTATTATAGCAAAGCTCATTAAAAGGCCAAAAAATTAGAAAGTGTGTTTAAAGAAGATTAGGTACAAAGAGTAAAATTCCAATTGGGTTTAAGGTCCAATAAGAAAATGCTATAAATAGGTGATCAACTCAGGTAAGTAGAGTGAATTCTATTTGATCATTAACTAAAACCAATTTTGACTTTATCATCGGAGCTCATTGCAAGTACACATTCTCACCCGTGAGAGGATACCGAAACCAAAGACCGAGAGATCCAATGGACCTAGCCCAGCGAAGTGATAGCCCACAAGTTACATCTAAGCCCAAGTCCAAGTTAGAGTAGTAGTCAATCGAAAGCATACACTGAGATAGAAGACCGAGAAGTCAACGATTTCAAAAGAAAGAAGTTGTTTCTAGGCCCTTGTAAGAACATATGCCAATGAAGGCTTGCCTTAGGGTTGTGACTTCGGAGTGAATAGTTTCCTATGGAATTGAAAAAAAAAAGTTTTAATATATAAAATTAATTAGTGTATCTTAATGTTTTCATGTCAACGAATTTTCACGTCAATGGAACTATTATTGTTTTTTCTCCTTAAATGCATTCATCATAAGTTAGAGGTAGTTCCTCAACATGCTTTAGTGCGAGTGAAATTAGATTTAGTTTCATTAAGGTTTCAAAGTCAAATTTTGTAAAAAAAAAACTAAGTTAAAAGAAAATATTCCACTGAAAGGAAATTTTGACCCTTAGCGTAATTGATGAGTACATTCAAGTCCAAGGGCATGGTGAGGAGGAATTTGACCAAGACATTCCAGACTTAGGTAGACCCATGACAAGAGGAAGGTTTAGAAATGTCAAAGATACATTGTAGAACATGCTTGGAGTATTAGAATAAAATCATATTAATATATGTTGCTTCAAGTAGGATTTGAATCTAGAAACAGATAGAAAGTATCAATTAACCACTGGACAAATGATCATTATTGAAAAATATGGATTGTATTTACATTTTATTTACTTACAAACGAGACAAGACCTATAAATAAATTTGTATTTATACACTTTTGGAATTCAGAATGATAATGAATGTTTTGACAATTTAATAAAGATAATATATCTCTACTAGGATTCTTTTTTGCATCTTGCGATCTTAGCAAGAATTCACCAATTCTTGTGGCAATCATCCTCAAGCTTATCAAACTTTGCTTGTGGTGCCTCCCTCTATCTAAGTTTTCATTGTTACTATTTTTAATTGATTCCATTCCGTAACCCTAAATTCTCAATTCTATTGTTAGTTTTATTTGGAATCATATCATCAACTATGAACTTCATATGTATTTTATGCTGTTCTTAGTTTAAGAAGAAAGACTGACCTGTAATACACAATTTTTTCTTACATGTATTATTTATATTTTCGTTATCATAAGGTTTTATATAATCAATATATATATATATATATATATTAATATGACCTCTTAATAATATTTAATGAGTTTTTATGTGTGCATATTTATCTATGGAGAGTTATATTAAAAATAATTTACATTGTGTTCGTATTTGAGTGAGTATTGCTCACCCGGATGAATTTGCGATGATTTATTTTGTTTGGTTCCAGTGATTTGCAAGCGAGGAAAAATGGGTAAAGTTGAAAAGAGGATCCTCACATATGGTTGAAGAAATGAGTAGAAAGTCACGTAACATGTAGTCATTTATGTTGGTGCCCTTCATTTTTGGTGAACAAAGCCGTGTGACCCTCTATGTATTCGTGAGAGAGAAGACACTCATAATTGATTATGGAAGTCATTCAAATGATCAATAATCGATTATAGGTTATTTTTAAAAGGATAATCGATTATTCTTGCGCCATTATCGATTACGCGCTATTTTTTTAAAGCATAATTGATTATCCATTTGCCATAATCGATTACGTATTTTTTCTGGAAATGGTAATCAGTTGTCCATGTGCCATAATCGATTATGGGTCCATGTTGATATTAAATTGTGACCCATGTTTACGTAAGTGGTGACCCAAATAAAGATTTTTGTACAAATTTTTGGAATGAACACATTGTATTTTTTTTAAAGGGTGATCGGTTATACTAGTGCCATAGTCGATTTTAAGTGTGTTTTCTACCGTATAACTGATTATCCTTGGTTGATAATCGATTACGGGTCAATGTTGATATTAAATGGTGACTCATATTTACATATGTGGTGACTTCGAGTTTTTGTACAACTTTGTTGAATAAACACATTGAACCTGATGGTTAAATGAGAATATGAATCGTAACATCAAATTAATTACTTTCCTGACTCTTTTGAATAATACACATTTTCCTATATGATTGTTATTATTTTATGAGACATTATTCTAAAATCTTTTTTTTTTTCATATTATGGATTGTACATTAATTTGATTAATATCAAACCATTTTTCATATGTTAGGACAATGTTACATAATTTATATATTTTTTTCAAATTCATTTATTTGACAGTATCATAAATAATGTTTTAATTATAAACAACTAGAA
>Ga0123341_1007062_pt1 | contig 10211 bp, 7 predicted proteins | sample Turbeapinknodule_FD_89959 | JGI IMG/M metagenome (GOLD analysis project Ga0123341, IMG submission 89959) | Root nodule microbial communities of legume samples collected from Mexico - Turtle bean Mexico pink nodule | ecosystem: Host-associated > Plants > Roots > Nodule | place: Mexico: Nepantla...
TTCATGATCACTATGAATCACAAATTCTTTAGGAAAAAGATAATGTTGCCAAGTAAACAAAGCTCTAACAAGTGCATATAATTCTTTATCATAAGTGGAATAGTTGAGATGACTCCCCTTCAACTTCTCACTAAAATAAGCTATGGGGTGGCCCTCTTGAAGGAGAACAGCCCCAATGCCTATACTTGAAGCATCACACTCAATCTCAAATGTTTTAGCAAAAATAGGAAGGGCTAAGATGGGAGCATTAGTCAATTTTTCCTTTAAAACATCAAAAGCTTTTTGTTGTGCTTCTCCCCATTGAAAAACCACATCCTTTTTCACTATATCATTGAGAGGTGCGGCTATTGTACCAAAGTTAGGTACAAATCTTCTATAAAAAGAAGCAAGTCCATGAAAACTTCGGACTTTATTCATAGTAGTAGGCATAGGCCAATTTTTCATTGAAAGGCCTTGGACAAATCCCCTTCCTGAACGCGTGAACCATCATTGTCTCGTCCATGGTGTTGACCTTCACCACCTGTGCCCCAAAATGGTTAACAAACTCTTTCAGCGACTCTCCGTGGTACTGCCTTACGTCGAAGAGATTGTAAGAATTGGGCGGAGGGGCGCGATTCACAATATACTGCTTTCTGAACAACTTCGACAACTGCGTGAACGATGTCACATGGTCGTCAGGGAGGCTGATGAACCAATCCATCGCCGTCCCTACCAGCGTGCTCATGAACAACTTACACCTTACTGCATCAGAACCACCAACCAGCATCATCTGTGTATGGAAAGCTTTGAGATGGGCCTCTAGATCCTCCGCCCCTGTGAACGTGGCTTTCGGCCCCACGAACGTAGCTGGTATCACAACATCCATAATCGCCTGCGAAAAAGGTATGGGAAATTCCCTGGGAGGAGTAACACATTTTCGTTCCTCTGTTTCACGATCCCCTGCCTGGTTTCGCAAATCACAACGCAACTCTTCATTGGTTCGATGTAGTTCTTCGTTTCTTGCTTGCGACGCAGCCAAATCCATCTGGATGCGTTATTGGTTAGCTCTTGACGCTGCCATTGCTTCTTGGAGGCCCAGCATCATCTCTATAACATGTTGTAGGGTCAAACCTTCACTTCCGCCGGGTGCAGTAGAGCTTTGCATTGTATTCCTCATTCTTAATCGATTCTTGATGAATCTTTCTCACTTCTTGCGGTTGGGACAATCGTTTTAGATCGGGTCCCATGGTGGGCGTCAAATGTTCCCGCCGGTGACCTAAACGTCTTTGTGCACCTCTGATAACTTCGCATCCAAGAACTCCCATCTCTAGGTTCCCTTCCCTTGATGAGACAAACACCTGCAAGAATGGGACAAAGGGCGCCCTCGCGGCCATTTGCACGCCGACGCTCAAGTCAAACTCTCGGGCAAAGAAACACCAAAAACTCCTAACTCTGAGATCACTGTGTGTGTGTTCTCTTTGTGTGTTACTTGCATTAGAAATGTGTACCTTATTCTGTTATTTGTTACCTTTTATATACCCTTTAGTGTTTCTGCTTCCTTTGCCCGCTGTAGCTAGACTTACTAGAGGTATGCCTTAGCATCACTAACCCTGCACTCAGGGCCTTTAGTGCGTAAGACTCCCCTTTCAAAGTGCAACTGGCGCGGGATGATCGCTTGGGTGCCAACTCATGCGCCCAATCTCTGGGATCATCCGCCCTGGTAGTCCCTTAGCCGTTCATGTACCATGCATGCAGATCATCCCTGGGACGTGACCCTTACGAGTCGTCTCTTTCCCAGTGGCTCTTTAACTATGGCACACCCCACCGCATCGTCCACACCCCATGCATGGCGCTTGGTGATCTAGGCCTCTCCCTTACTGATAACTGGAGTGTTGCTTGGAAACCAACTTTTTCGGTCCATCTTTACTTTTTTTTTATCAGCAATGAATTAATTAAATTAAGAGGGATACTTCAGGGGTATCCCAACCCATATACATCTGCCACATGTGTACTCCTCCTTATAGTTGGAGCAGAATAATCATAAAGAGAGTTACACTACAAAAAAACACACCCAAAAAAGATACCCAGGACTATCAGAATCATAGTAGCACCTACCCCAAAAAATCTCAAAGCATGTGGGATTGAATATAGAGCATATCTAGACCACTAAGGGTATAATTTAACAGGTGCACCATCATGACAAGGAAGTTAAAGAAATGGCAGCAACCACACCATCCTTCAAGCTAGATTCTGCATCCATGATTTGCCTGCCACAATACTACCCTTTATACTGCCAGCTTCCAACTCTGCACCTTTTTACTCACAACCAAAATACTTCCACAAGCCTATAGTCAGTTCTGCTATAGCATCTTGAGAGGCACAAAAACGAGCACAAGCACTTTGTGGCAAGTCACCCATATACGTTCCAACATCAAATGTGACGTATAAGGGACTTTGTATATGATTGCCGCAACGGACATTAGCTTCCTATTGTTTGAGGCCAATGCTAGATGTATGAACGCTGGGCGGTACGTGACCCTACACGTTTTGACAGCAACCCAACCTCTAGGCATACCATGACAGCCAGTGCGAAGATCATCCCCAACGTGCCTTTGTTCAACTGCTCCCCTTTAGGTACCTACAACACAACAAAATCAGTATGTCCTACCTAATCCTCTCTGCATTAGTTTATCACCAGACCATAGTTGGGTCGTGCAGTAACCAACCCGACGACAGCCACGTTGGGTTACCGAGGCCCGAGGCCTCCACGCCCTGCCTTGATGCCGCCCCCTTCTCGGCTCCCCTTATCCGTGAACCTGCTCAGACTCTGGTCCATCCTGCCAACCTCCTAGTGGACCCAGCCTTCGGGCCCCACCATGACTTTGGTCAATGCCCGAGGACTGGTCGGTACACTTAGTAAGATGGGATTTACTAAGATTGGTGGAAGAGGGGTGACCAAGGATGGTGACCAAGCTGGCCCAAGTGGAACAAATGAAGGTGATGCACCTGAGGAGACAACAATGCAAGATGAAGCAACTGTTGCAACTCAAGAAGATAATCAAAATGACACCAACATGAGAGAAAGGATGACTACAATGTCACCTTTTGAAAGGCTGCTGATTAATCGCATGAACACTTTTGCTGACAATCAAAGGAGCCTCTACAACATGTGTGAGTCAAGGTTCAGCAACATGGACACACGTTTTCCTCACTGGATGAGCAAATTGAAGAAGTCCAGAGACAGATTTTGGAACTACAATTTGAAAGGGAGGACAATCCTTCATTTTAAATTTCTGGTTTATGTTTTTAAGCATTTGGTTTTGTTTTATGTTGTTTTTAATACTACCTTTTGTCCATTTGATGAGACAAATAGGGGGAGAAGTTGGTTGGGTTCTGTAATATTCTTAATAACTGCTTTCTTTATTGCTTTGAACATTGTTGTGATGATCTGTTTAACTGGTTTAAATTTGATGTTTTTAAAACTGTTGAAAACTCTGTTTTACAAAATTTTAACCGGTTATTCCTGCGAAATAACCGATTGTTTATCTGTTTTGCACCTGTGTAAGTGTGTTGGCTTCTCATCTGATTTTGTTGATGTTCCTTTTGGAAGTCACCTTGTGAGAACTAGTTTCTGGTGCATATCTGTTTTGGATTAGATTACTCTGTGTTTGTTCAATGAATGCATGATTCAACAGATTTTAAACAAAGAACATTCCTAAAAGCATCCCAAGGATTTGTCTCCATCAAATAGGGGGAGATTGTTGAAGATTGGAGCTTTGATGCATCAAATCCACATGAAGCCTGAAGCTGTGTTACTTTCTAGGTTTGGGTTTAGATTAGGGTGTTTAGAATCTTGGTAAGATCAGTCCTTGAATCCTACACAAAGCTTGATTAAATTTGTTTTAAACAACTAAGTGTTTTTTTCCAAGCAAAGGGAAAAAAACCGATTGATTTATCGAAATAACCGGTTGTTTGTCACTTAGCTGGCTGGAAGTTTTGAAACTGATTTTGAATCAGTTGCGTAACTGCTTGACTCATTCAACCGGTTAAATCGTGGTTTCAACCGGTTAAATGTGTGTTTTCATAACAGTATTTTGAAAACCTGTTTTAACTGATTTAGTGAATCAAAGCTGCCTACAACGGTAGCTTTTCAAAGGCTATAAATATAGCTTCGTTTTCATATCGAATAACAACGAGAAATACAACAAGTATTGATTCAGATTTGAGAAAGAAATTTGGTTTTGAAAGTGTTTTTCAAAACGAGCAAGATTGCTTTTAAGCTTTGCTGTGGTGACAAATGCTGACCATAAGATCTCTAGTTCTATAAATCCAGGTGCTTTCTATCCTGTTTAGTATCTTGTAATTGTACATCTTTTACATACTGTTTGTGTTTGAAATCCTGTAAAGACAGAGGGTGTTCTATCTTGAGGTGTTGTGTGTGCAAAGGGGATGAGTAAGCTTTGTGGGATTCAAAGTCACCTCTTTGTGGTGTGTACTTGTAATCTGTGATTGATTGAGAATTGGATGTAGCTCAGGGATTGAGTGAACCAATATAATCTTTGTGTGTAAATCTCTCTTTCTCTCAAACTCTCAAACTATTTGATATTTTCGTTGCTTTAAACAACCGATTAAATCGTGTCTATAACTAGTTGAAATTCTGATAACTATTTTATTGGATTGTTTTATTGCCTTCCTTAAGTGCTTATCTGAGTTGTTTGTTAAGGATTCATTCTAAAGCAAGTATTTGCGAAAATCTTTGGTAAAACAATTCACCCCCCCTCTTGTTTAAGCCATCAATTCTTACACTTCTCACCTTAATTGCTTAAGAATTACCGATCCTAATTCTAAAAAGTGTCACCTAATGAATCAACCTAAAATCAAATCACATTATGTGGTATCTTGAGCTACGGTTGTGTTCATCTTTTTGAGTTGATTTGACACTTTTAATTCAAGCAATTTAAATTCAAGTACATTTACTTTCAAGTACCTTTACATTCTTGTTCTTTAAATTCAAGTACCTTTACTTTCTTGTCATTACATTCTTGTTTTTTAATTTTCCAGCACCTTAATTCATTGCAGAATTTTTTTAAGCCTTTGTTATATTCATTGCATTTTTTTCGTTTTGAATATGTTCCTTGTTATGCCTTTCTTTGATCTTGTGTTTTACTTTGAGTAATTTGTTCATTAGTGTTCTAGGTGTTCTTACTTGCTTTTAATTGTGAAATTTACACTTTAATTAGAAGCTTGTTTGAGTAAAAGTTGATGCTAAGTTCCAAACATATGATTGCAAGTGTTCAATTATTTTGAATCCACCAATTTTTTTGTGTGGAAAATTGAATGTTCTTGACACTTTGCATGATGCAATTTTGATAAAAAAAAAAGCCAAAACAGCAAGCTATTTTATAATTCCAAAACAGTACCATATTTTACAATAAACAGTGAACAATTGACGTTAATTCAAAACAGCAAGGGTGTTTGGTTCCAAAAACTGTCACGGTTTCACATAAGTTACACTAAAAACAGCAAAGTATTTGTTTTAAAGAGCGTCTTGCTTATCACTTGGTTTAGAATTTCACTTTTACATCTATGGATTCAACTTGATTGACAAATTGTTTTCTACTTTGTGGAATTTTGTATCCTTTTGCTTTAGCAAATTTCTAGTTCAAAAAAGTTTCATAGTTAAAAGTTTAGTAAGGTTCTTTGAGTCTTCTTTTGTGCTTTTCTTGATTGTCTTCTATTCCAAGTTTTTTCATATTCCTTTTCTAACCTTGGTTTAGCCTTTCTTGATTTTAAACTTTTCTTGTTTGTCTTTTCTTCCTTCCTAAAGTTTTGTGGTGATATTACTTTGAGCAAGTGTTGTTTGCTTTGGCCTTTTTCACTTGAGAGTTATCCAATCCACAAGAGAGACTTTGGCTAAGGAAAGAAATTTTTTCTTTGAGTGGTTGCTTACTTTTATTCATTTTACTACTGCAAGCAAATTGTGCTTTTACCTAGTTTTTCTCTAATTGTTTGTTCTTTGTGTTTTGTATTTGTTTGTTGTTATGGATCATCTTTCAAGTGGTGAATCATCTAAACTTCGTTCTCCTCAAAAAGCTTTTCTAATTGGAGAATTGAAGGAAGCTAAAAGAACCATTGCACAGAAAGACTAAGAAATGAGACAAATGGAGGAAAGACTCCAAAGATTGGAGATGCTTAATGAACGACCACAAAGACAAAGGAGACACACTCATAGATATGAATGAAGAAGTTCTCCAAATTATCATGGATATGATGAAGAAACCGAATGGAGAAGGCAACATTATGAAGATAGGTGTTATACCGACCAGTCCTCGGGCGTCGTTGACCGCTAGTAATGATGAGGCCACGTGATATGAACCCAATAGCATGATAGGGATATGATATGAACATGTTATGGATTCAATAAGAGTTGGAATATGATTAGGCACTTTTTAAGAATTGGATCAATGCTCTTAATCATTCAAGAAATCACCAAAACACAAGAACCAAACCAAACTCACATAGAAACCCATTTTTGGACATATGAACCGAATGAAACAAAGAACAACACAAATGCACTGATTAAAAGTTCAAGAAACACAATTAGAACCAAAAGAACAACAACCCAAGGTAAACTACCGAACAAAAATAGAAACTACACTAGTTCTACCGATTGAAACAACAAGAAACTACAAAGACATGTTTTAGAGTTTGTTATGGAATGGAAATGGAAGAAGAAGATGAATAGGAATAGGAAACTTATGTGGTTGGAGCTCTTGAAAATGTGCACGCCACTTGAAGGATGGTTGGCTTCAAGATGGGTGTTGTTGTAGCCACTTGAGAGCCCAAGAATTCACTCAAGATAAGACTAGAAGAGAAGATGACACAAGTCTCTCTCACTCACTCACCAATTTGGTAGAGGTTCTTTACTCTCAAAAATTAATCTTATTATTTCAAAGACCTAAGCCTCCCTTTTATAATGGGGAAAACCGATCACAATGTACAAGAGAAGGAAGCTTGAAAGGTCACCTTCTAATGCCTTCTAAGATACTCTAGCGCCTAAAGAGAGAAGGAATGTGAAAAGGCATTCTTGTAGTCCCTTCCTACCAAAACTAGCGCCTAAGGTGCTATACAAAGGAGGTGTCGTTTAGGTTTCCCTCTTAGCAAATCCTAAAGCTATTTCTATATTATTTACAAATTTATACAAAAGAAATTACAAAGAGAGATATTAATTGGAAACCATTCTTGAATGCTTGTAGTCTTCTTGTTGGCTTTGGGCTTGGTCCTCTCTTTATTTAATTCTTCTTTATTTTTAAGAAGACTAGAAGGAAGAACTTTAAATGTTTAGGTCGATGGCCTCTTCCTCCATTAGTGAAATCCTCTTCTACTTGATCTCCATCATCACGTAAGCTGGGTCCCACGAGCGGCGTGGGCCATTGTCTCGCAAGGCACGTGACCCAAGGTGTCGAAGAGTGGTCAGGCGTCAATCACCAGGATGTGCTGATGTGTCCTCGACAACATAGTGAGAGCGATGTGACATCGAACATCGGTGACTCGAATAGCAGAGCTGGGTCACGAGAGGTGGATCCCAGACCACACACCAGTTATCAGTAAGGGAGAAGCCTAGATCACGAGGGGTCCATACGTGTGGTGTGGATGACACGTTCAGGCGTAACACAAGTAAAGAGCCACAGGAAGAGATACGACCCGTGAGGGTCACGTTCCAGGGGTAAACTGCATGCATGGCACGTGAACAGCTAGGGCACTCTCAGGACGGATGGCCCTAGAGATTAGGTGCACAAGTTGGTACCTAGGTGGTCATCCCGTTAGAGGTTACACTTCAGTAAGGGAGTCTTACGCGCTAGATTGCCCTAAGAATGAGTGATAGCGGCGCTAAGGCACATCCTCAGTAACCTTAATTGCGGTTAGCAGAAACAACGGAAACCCTAGAGTATATAAAGGGTAGTATTAAACCTAATAAAGTATGCAATTTTTACGCGGATACACACACAGTTTACACAAATAGCTTTTTACAGCTAAGTTTCGGTGTTTCCTAGCCCTATACTGACTTGAGCGTCGGAGTGAAAATGACCTCTAGGGCGCCCTTTGTCTTTGCATTTTCAGGTGTTTGATTGAAGAAAGGCACAAACGAAGGAAAAGATAATTGGGCATGTGATTGTCGTAGACGTACAAAGGCAATCGAGTCAACTGGCAGGAACATTTGGCGCCCACCGTGGGGCACGATTTAAAATACTGTCCCATTCACAAGAATTGAGAAAGATCCATCAAGATGAGAAATACGAGGCAAGGATCCGTTGCACTGAATGGAGGCGAAAGCCTCTACAACAGATCATGGAAACGATGCAGGCTCTCCAAGAAACGGTGGCTGCATCTAGAGCAGATCAAGAACGCATCCAGATTGATCTGGCTGCGTCGCTAGCAAGAAATGAAAAATTGCAAAGAACCAATGAAGAATTGCGCAGGGGGTTGCGAAATCAGGTTGGGGAACATAAGGGGGAAGATCAAGAACCTGCGACGCCACCCAGGGATTTCCCAATGCCATTCTCGCAAGCGATCATGGACGTCGTAATACCAACCACGTTCGTAGGGCCCAAAGCCACCTTCACATGTGTAGAGGACCCAGAAGCTCATCTCACGACCTTCCATACGCAGATGATGTTGGTTAGGGGCTCTGATGCGGTGTGGTGCAAGTTGTTCATGAGAACGCTGGTAGGCACAACGATGGATTGGTACATGAGCCTCCCTGATAGCCACGTGACGTCGTTTGTGCAACTCTCTAAGCTGTTCAGAGAGCAGTACATCGCAAATCGGGCTCCCCCACCCATTTCTTATGATCTTTTCGATGTAAGACAGTATCAGGGAGAGTCCCTGAAGGAGTTCCTCAATCGCTTTGGGGCATAAGTGGTGAGGTTGAACACCAAGGATGAAACTATGATGGTACACGCGTTCAGGAAGGGGATCGTGCCGAGACCCTTCAGCGAATCGCTCATCAGGAATCGCCCTAGGACTTTCGGCGAAATAAGGCGCCGAGCGATGGATCATATTGCCGCGGAGGGAGAAGTCAACGAGAAGCGCACGTGCGTTGTTCCTACGCGACCACGAGCACCAGGTCTGCAGACGTGATGTTCTGGACGACCTTCAACAAGTTATAGTTGTCCCCTGATCAATTGAGGCCTTATACTAACTGTTTATACGGCTTTGCGGGAGACCTGGTGGAGGTGTGTGGGCACTTAGAGTTGAGGACCACCTTCACGGATGGTGTCGCGTCCCGCACATAAAACATCAGGTACCTCGTCATCAATGCCCCCTCCGCTTATAACATATTGTTGGGTAGACCTACGCTGAACAGGCTGAGGGTGGTGGCGTCAACGAGGGACATGAAGATGAAGCTGCCTGACTTGGGAGGAAAGGTGATAACCATCAAGTCATATCAGAAGGAGGCTAAGAAATGCTACGAGAATAGCCTCAAGAAGAAGAAAGGGGTGTTCATGGTCACCACCAGGGCACCAAGTGAAGAAGGGGTCGCTCCTGCAGAGATCGCCTGTGTAGAGATGGCCCGGGAGAGGCGATCCGAACCAGCAGAGAAGTCCTGGAGAGGGAGATTGGAGGCAAGACGTTCAAACTTGGCAAATCACTAGGCCAAGCAGCATAGGACAAGATTGTCGAGGTCATAGCACAACATCTGGATGCCTTCACATGGTCCGCCTCGGACATGCCAGGCATAGACCCTGACTTCCTATGCCACCGCCTCACCATGGACCCCAAGGTCAGGCCTGTCCGCCAGAGAAGAAGGAAGTTCAACGAGGAGAGGCGGCAGGTAATAAAAGAAGAGACGAAGAAGCTGCTGAGCGCTGGCCAGATAAGGGAGATCCAGTAGCCTGAGTGGTTGGCCAACGTGGTCCTGGTGAAGAAAGCCAACGGAAGGTGGAGGATGTTTGTTGACTTCATCAACCTCAACAAAGCTTGCCCGAAGGACTCCTATCCTCTACCGAGCATTGACGCCTTGGTGGACAGTGCCTCGGGCTGCATGATGCTTAGTTTCCTGGATGCTTTTTCTGGGTACAACCTGATATGATTCAAATAACATGATAGAGATATGATATGAACATGTTATGGATTCAACAAGAGTTGGAATATGATTAGGCACTTTTTAAGAATTGGATCAATGTTCTTATCATTCAAGAACTCACCAAAACACAAGTAACCAAGCCAAA
>Ga0123341_1007063_pt1 | contig 10210 bp, 4 predicted proteins | sample Turbeapinknodule_FD_89959 | JGI IMG/M metagenome (GOLD analysis project Ga0123341, IMG submission 89959) | Root nodule microbial communities of legume samples collected from Mexico - Turtle bean Mexico pink nodule | ecosystem: Host-associated > Plants > Roots > Nodule | place: Mexico: Nepantla...
AAAGAGTTTAATGGAATATATATATATATATAGTATTTTAAATTGAAGAAACTATATAGTTAAATAAACTTCAGACTTGTAGTATTTTTAGTTTCTTGCTTATGTGTTTTTGTTTAGCATGAAAACCTTGGCAGTTTCTTCCTGCACTCCTACATTTTTCTTCCTGCACCCCCACAATGTAATGCAAAGACAATAATATCCCTACTATTTTTTAAAAACTCCAAAATACACATAAAATCCACACTACTCTTTCTTCTTCCGGACAATGCAATTCGGTAATTTTACAGAATGAGAAATCCGCATTTATTTTTTTGCATTCCGGATTGGAAAATCCATAAATATTCCGGATTGATGAATCCGGTAATCTTTCGGATCCATCAATTCGTAACAAAAATTAGACTTCCGGATTCAGCAATCCGGAAATCAACAAGTTGCTTTCGAAACAAGGCGAAGGTCAGTTTTGAGATTTACAAAATTGTGGGGGTGCAGGAAGAAAAACGTAGGGGTACAGGAAGAAGAAGCCGAAAAACCTTAGCTAGTGAGTAACAGCCCAAGTGCAAGTTTGGACTATCGTTCTAAGAAGTTTTTACTTTCTGCGCCCATATTTTTTTCCTTCTCATTTCAAAATAACCAATCTACCTTTTCAAACAGTGTGAAAATGAGTTATGAGTTTTGCCAGATAATAGAAAGAGAAGATAAATCAATTAAGATCAATTAGATGCTCCATTTGCTATCTTTGAATGAAATTGATTTGATGAACATTGGTGTAACTTAGTTGTATTTGTAAGAATTCATTTTAGTTTCTTTGGTTATTTTGATTGAAGGTTGAGAAATATTTTTGATTGGGTGAGTTATTCGGTGCCATAAACACATGACAAGGACAAGACAGAAAAGTGGCATGTGATCAAAACACAAACACACTGCACGAAATTTTGAAAACATAAATCGTTTTCAGCATGCAAACTCCTCTTATTGGATCAGTATCTATCGACATCCAAGGAATTTTTCTAATTTTTTTAATCTGAAAAAAAACATGAAATAAAATGTCCATGCACCAACACGAGTAACAACACATGTTTATGGATAATTTAGTCAAATACAGAGGTTTTGGAGATGGAAAATACTAGGTTGTGTATTAAGGTTTTTAGAATGAGTTGAAACTAACCACTATCACCTAATATCTTCTTTTCCATTTTCATAAACAACAACTTTACTATATAAATAAAGTATAAGAGCTTCTTATTTTATATGATAATGTTACAAATATTTGTTTAAAGTATTGTTTGAAATAACTGTGTGTAACTGTTACAGAATTATCTTCAGTAGGAATGCGTTTTATCTATATAAAAAATCCATAAAAAAATATATATATACAACAGTGCAACAACTAAATTATTATATATATAAATAATCAAGTGAAAAAAAAGATAAAGTTTAACATTAATGATTTGTGATAGTACACCAAACGAACAACTGAAAGTGTAATTAATTTCTCTACCGGTATACACAATTTTCAAAATTAGTCAAATGGAATTTAATTAGTGCATATTTCCAACCATTTTAGGGTAAGAGTAATTCATAATTGGCTCTGATCCAATCAAGTGATGTTATTAGTGATTTAAAATAATTAGAATATAAAGGATTGTAGAGGAGATCATTGGCATATGCTAGTCTTTAATAATATAAAAAAACATATAATTAGAAGTTTATAAGTTTATTATATTAAACTATAGTTTAATATCTATGAAAAAAAATTATTAAAATAATTTCATGATACTACATTTTATGTCATTTTATATTTATTATTTATCTTATTAACTAAATTTAAAAATATTTATAATTTAATAAATTAGTTTATAAGTCCACGAATTAGTTTTTGAATCTATAATTTATAAATTATGAGTTTATCCATAACCAATTAAAGCTATATAAATGATAACAATAATCCCCACATTACATATTACATAAACAAGTGTTGTGAATAAATAATAATATCTAGTATAATATTTTATGTCAATTAATCTAATATGACCTAAACCCTAAACACTCTTGTAAGTATAAAATTAGTAGTTAGTCCTACTAGAATAAGGTGATATAATAATATAAACATTAATTGTTGTAGTTTCATATGTCTGGTTTTTTTGCATATAAATGCAATGGTTGTATCCTTGAAGATAGATTGTTCTTTTGTTTTATTTTAATTAATCACTTCATGTTGGTATTTTTGATCTTTCAAGTACATTTTCCATTAGTGGCTAAAAGAAAGTAATAATCCATACTTAAAATTCTTTTAATAAAACACAATGCTAATATGATTTTTTTTAGGAATGACAATGTTAAACAGCTCATTAGAAAAAATGTAGGATGGTTAAATATTTTAAATTGTATACTATCAAAATTCTACTATAAAAAACTAAATCATAATTTTATATTATCAAAAACCCACAATTTCTAATCTTTTTATTACATATGTATCACTATATTATTGATTTTATAAGTGATAGTTGGCATGTAATCTATTTGTAAGCAGCCATAAGAAGAAAAGGTGACTAACTAGAATTAATTTATAAAATGTAAATAATAAAAAATTATGTTTTTGAAGGATTAATTTTGTGGGTATTCTTAAAGACTATTTTTTCATCAAAGGGATTAAAAAGGATTTAAGATTTTCTTAAGTAATTCATATTAAATTAGTAAAAATTAAATTTTTAAAGTAGACCAAAATTAACCACTTTCAAAACTTATTTTTATATTAACTTTTTTCTTTAAATATTAAGTTTTCAAGGTCACTTTTTTTAATTTTCTCAATAAGTAATTACTTCATTCATCTTTTCATCTACCAAAACAACTAAAATTCATAGTGCAATCCCTCCACTCAATAGTAAAACCCATTTGCATATTCTAATAAACTACATTATCTCAATTATATTTATATTCTATTTTTAAATGTTCACTTAGATCACATTCAAATATATTTAGTGTAATTTAGTAGATGCAGTAAGTTATGAAAGTACAGATAGAATGATCATCCCTTTTTATTGATCAATCATGTTAATAGTGAACAAATAATATGTTAAATTATGATTAACAACTCTTTCTACTATTGTACCTAATAAAGCACAACTATTTGTTCTATTATAGCTAATAAATGTCATGCAATGACATGTATTATCAATAGAAATTATTTAGGCCACTTTTTAGAACAACTCAACCATTTATTAGGAGTTTTTTAATCAATAAAAGAATTAATTACAATCTTATCTTTCAAACAATTGGTTTGTTTTAAGAGTTAACTTTATTGATTTATGTACACCAAAAATATTTAATTAATAAATGTAGCACAAACTATATTTTTTACTTTTGATTCAAGTACTCTATATACTTTTCTTTTATAAATCTATACAAATTAATAATATATCACATTTACCTTCTATCCTAATTATTAAATGAAATTTTAGAACAAAACAATTACAAATTCTACAAATTAAAACAAAGAAAACTAAGATATCACATCATATGAGAATTAAGTGTAACAAAACAACCCATTTCCATACATTATTGACCACAAAAATTAAGGTTTGAGGTGACATGAAAGGATAAGATTTAGGAATTTTTGCCTTTCATTTGATACCCTCCTTCAGGTAGGGCCTAATATAACCAAACTGAGAATGAATTGCCAAATCAGCATCAATAAGATTATAAAATGACATTGTTGGATGTTGTGGACCATCTCAGAATTTTGAGGGTCCCATTTACCATTAACAAATAACTCAACCTAAGTGGACCTTTCACTTGGTTTTGTGACATAGATTTATGCAACTTTTTTAGTTTATAGTATTTAATATAAAGATTTAGAGAAGTGGCATTGTCCCATCTGTGATTGTGTTCCCTCCCAAACAAATTGAAATGCAAAATGTTGCACCACAAGCAGCCCTTTAGACTTAGCCTCTTTCCAAGGTCTATATTTTCCCTCCCATGGTCCCCCTTCACCATATTTGAGTTCCTAAATCTTCATCATCATCACACATTCAACCAATGTCTATTTTATCTGTTTTTTAATAATGATTATTTGGATAAACTTTTAAATTTAGGATTTTGTTCTTTGTAATAGTGTTCAGATTTTTTAACACTAAACCTACTTTTAGAAACAGAATAGTTTAACTCTAAGTATAGACAGATAAAAATTGCAGTATTTTTTGTCACCCTACCTTGGTGTGAAGTTGAGCAGTTGAAGTCCTAAATTTAGTACCACGTTGGATCTTCTGAATTATTATTATTATTATTTTGTAAACAGAAAAGAAGGAGAGTTAAAAGGGTGATACTGAGCAGTTCCAAGCAGTTATAGTCACGAAAATCAAGCAAAATATTTTGCCTCGAGTTTGTGACTATTCAACACCTGTGATTCTATAAAGCTTTTAAATTTGGAAGGAAATAGATACTGTACAGTCACTACTTCAGAGTTCACTGGATTTTGATTCTGAAAGAGAGAAACATGAATGGTGTCTTTGTCCTCTCTGGATTCTGAGACTTTACAACATCCATCTTGTTTTCTTTCTTTGCCTTTTGTATTAAGATGAAGTTCTTCAGAGAGGTTGATGGAATGATGAAAAAGTTCAGTTTTTGAAACATTTGCTGCACTGTTTATCTCCTGCTTTTTTATGGGTATGCAGTTTTGAAGATTTTTGTTAATTATTTGTTTTTTTTTACTCTTGGGGAGAGGTTTTTACTTGATTTATTTAGAGAAGGGTGTTTGAGATTAAACTTACTCTTCCGAGGACCTTTAGACATCCATCTTCAAATGTCAGTTTTTAATTTGCAAATGATGGTTGTTTTCTTGTAATCATTTGTTTTCTGTTATGACTTTGTAATTTTTGGTATGTGATTAATGCATGTGGTATTTCTGAGAGTGTTTCGTGCTCATTTCCATATCAGGAGCAAGTTGCATTTCTGGACTGCATTAAAAATCAGTCCTTTTTGAGTGATGACAGAGAAAATTGAGGAAAACATAATGCAGTGTGTTGCTAGGTTATTTATAATTGATCCGTGAAACAGGGCCTCTTTTTGAGAAGGAGCATCACCATTTTTGTTTCCGTTGGATTTGTTAAATCTAATGCTTTTGTTTTTTTGTTTTTGTTTGTTTAGTTCATTGTTATGGTGTATTAGGTCCTCAATTTTGCTTTTTAAGATCAAGACTCTGGTTTTTCTTTCATCCCATGTATTCTGTGTTTAATCTTTGCGATGTGGTTGAGTTTCTTTGTACTTGTTCTCTGAACAGTATTCACTCAATTTTGTTTATACGGGATTTTTTTGCAGTGACAATATAAGAGTTATGGATATTTCTCAGTGTACAAGGATTGTGTTTGATAAAATTCATAAATTTGAGCCAGAGCATGCTAGAAAGATAATTGGCTATCTCCTCCTAAAAGATCATGGAGAACTAGAAATGGCAAAATTGGCTTCTTTCCCTGACTATTTCATCCGTGAAGTGGCATTTCAGGCCAAAAGGGAGCTCCTAATATTGTCTATACCAGATATGCTCCCAATTTCACATATTCTCAACCCTGAACAATGTTTAAGCCATTTAGCAGTAATGTCCCCTAGAACTCCTACTTCACCAAGCTTTCATGTTCCCCCTCTCTATTGGGATCCACAACCTGCTGGCAATATCAATGCAGACTTTATGGCAATGAACTACATGGATTCCATCATGGAACTTCAGAAGCAGACACAGTTGTGCAGTTTGGAGAATCGTATAGATGCTGTAAAGACTAGCACTGTAGGGGTTGCCAACGATTACTATAGAGATGCTTCTGCTGCCAATCTGGGTGGAAAAGCTAGGAGAAGGTTTTCTGAATTTCCAATGAAAGTTTGTCACTATTTCAACAAAGGATTCTGCAAGCATGGAACAAGCTGCAGATTCTATCATGGGCAAGTTGCTCCTGAGAATTTATCTCAGATGTATGGAAATGATGGTGTTGGTGAGGATCAGGTGATTTCCCCAGGGTCACTAGCACAGCTAGAATCAGAAATTATTGAGCTTCTAAGATCAAGGGGCAGTCCAATATCCATTGCTTCTCTGCCAATGGCATACTATGATAAATACAAGAAGGTACTGCAAGCAGATGGTTATTTAACTGAGAGCCAAAGACATGGCAAGTCTGGTTATAGTTTGACAAAGCTTCTTGCGCGACTGAAAAACAGTATTCTGCTCATAGGCAGGTAAAGTCTTATAATTTTTTTGCATGTATTGTGTATTTAGTGTTTGATCTTTCTGATCCTAATGTGACTTTTTTTGTGGTTAAGTTACAGACCTCATGGGCAGCATTCAGTGTTTCTGGCAGAAGACGCTCCCACACAAATGCTGGAAGGAGAGTTTGCTCGAAATATCAGTGCTTCACGACAAATATATCTGACATTCCCTGCTGACAGCATTTTCACAGAGGATGATGTCTCAAACTACTTCAAGTACATTGCATTTTTTGTTGTTGAAGTGCAAGTTCACACTACTTTGTATTTGCAGTTGATTATTTGCAATAGTGAACTGACTTTATATATTTCATTTGTAGCGCATTTGGGCCTGTTGCAGATGTTAGAATTCCAAACCAGCAGAGAAGGATGTTTGGATTTGTGACATTTGTTCATTCAGAAACTGTCAAAGCTGTTTTGGAGAAGGGGAATCCCCATTCTGTTCGGGGTTCTCGGGTTCTTGTGAAGCCTTACCGGGAGAAAGCAAAGATTAATGAGAGGTGAATTCCTTGTCGCTTCCTTTCAAATTCTTATTTTATTGGAAGTTTTTATAGTTTTATGGCTTCAAATCCTCATTTATTCTTTTAAATGCAGTTGTTTTGAAGTTCGTGTTGTAAGATCAAAGCTTATAGTTTTTGGTTTGAAATGACAACATAATTGTTATATGTTTTGCTTAGAGTTAGCAAAATATAATGAAATTTTCTTCCTTGTTGATTCCCTAGTTCTTAGTTCTTCCTCCTTGTTCTCTCCTTTCGTCTTACTGAAAGAAAGAGAACAAGAGACAAAGGAGGAAACCCTGTCAAATTTACAATATTTGCATAATTTCAAACTGTTTACATAGATATTCTCCATCAAGCTGGAGTATATAAATCATATGGCACTTATCACCTATAATTTGAGGACCTTTCAGTTCAGTGCCTTCGAGGAAGTCTGTTACTTGAACATTTGAATTGTCAAACTCAGTAATGATGTCTCCTGGTAAGATCTTTTCCTTGATGATGTGGTGATCTCTCAATGTTTGGTCCTCAAGTCAAGAAGTATTGAATTTAAAGCAAAAATGGAGGGCTGCTTTTACCTCATTGTCTGTAAAAGAGATATATGGATGGCTATGAAACTGGTTGGTCAGTTCACTCTAAGTCAAGACATACCAAATAACTAAACCACAATGATGAATATGCTAAATCATGCATGGAAGGGGGAACTGATGAAGACCATATAATGATTTCAAATGCATTATTTGAAGTGTAAAAAAAAAACTAGTTTGCTCCCTCTGATTGTGTCTGTAGCCTATTTTTTAAATGCAGAAGCAAGAAAACAGATTTAGTATCTTGAATCACTATTTACATCTTAAGAAATCTTATATGCTGCTTATATTTTTTTTTCTTATATTAATTTCCACATGCATTTCAATTTGAATGCAGGAATAGAATTGAGCAAACTGTTTATTATTCACCACGCTCTGTAGATACGGACTCTGAACTCAACTCAAGTATGATATTATCTAGTCTAGAATCTAAATTGTTTCTTTATTATGGTTATTTAGAAGAGCATATTTTCTCATCCGAGGTATTTAATGTTCTGCTTTCTCCTGTTCCTTCTTGTGGTAGAAGATTTTGTACAATCTAATGCATAATTGTAATCTATTTAGTTCCAAGAAGTTCTGGGAATCATATATCCTTTAGGAGTCAACTGATTGAAGACCAAGACCAAGAACAGACTCTGGAACCTGAGAGGAGAAGTTTTGCACAACTGCAGTTTTCCTCAATACCTTTATCCACCTCACCTAATTTTGGTTTCTCCTTGGATGAAACAAACATTTCAGATGGTGTGTAAGAATACAATACATGTTTGCTTATCAAAAGTTTCATTTCAGTATGTTCTATCTATCCTATTATGTCATATTGATTGAAATAAAGTATCATTCAGATCACTTCAATTTCCAACCACTAGAAGAATCTTTCCATGGTAAATCCATACATACAGATGACAAATCCTCTGATGAGGAAAGGTATGCATCCATTTCTTTTCTTCTCTTACACTCTAGTGCCTGCTTTTTTTAATACATTAAAGTTTAATTTCACTCTTTGTTTCTCTACTATGTGCCATTTTTTTGGTCCTTTTGCTTGAATTTAGTGCTGCAATTTATCAAGTACCTATGTGCCATCAAACCCTTTTAAGTGTTTTTCATCCAAATCCATTAAACCATTTTAAACTTTCTACTAAACACTTGAGAAACTAATTCAAACAAACAAAAATTGGTCAGAATAGAGTGACAAAAGGTTTAAAAATGAAATTATATGCTTTTGTCATCTATTTTCTAAATTCCTACGATTCTGATACATGCTCAATACCTGGCATAATTCTTATCTGACAAAAAGATCTCAAAAACAATGTTTCACTTGGTATTCTTGTAAGAAACACAACAGCTTTTGTTTTGTGAAGTAGAAAATGAGACCTGGTACAAGTTATATGTGTAGATGACATTATTTGTCTGCAAACATGCAGTTTGGCTGCTGCAACACATCTCCTGAAATATTTTTGTTGACTAAAGATCATGTGATTTGTGTTTTGAATTTTATCCAGCTATGAAGGACTCAACCTCCCAGACAGTCCATTTGCGTTTCCAATAGATAGTGAGATGTAAAGAATCATAGTTTGAGATACATATACAGGAAATATAGAGAGTTCAAACAGATCAAGTCCTGTTGTAGCAGCTCCATTTTGATACACAAGACAAGACAGTTCTTCTGTTGAATTATTTTTCAGCCAGTGCAGCAATTTACTCAAAATTGCTGAAGAAGAGACATTAGAAGGATTTTGGAATTGGTAGCATTAACAAAAGTTTGGTGATACATGTAAGAAGGTTATAGTTTTTAGTTACAGAAAAGGTGGCAGTGGTTTGAATTTTAGAACATATAGTTATGTTTTGTTTGAGGAAGTCATTAGTGGATAAAAGGAACTATATCCACATTTTTTACTTTGAAATATTTGTCTATGATTGAATAACTAATGTGCTCTTTTCAATAAAGGTTTTTAGTAAGTCTTTTATATTCTAAATTTTGTGTTCATATTTGTTTTGGTTGGATATTTCTTCACATAATACTCACTTTCATAATTATGTTTCAAATTATATAATCACGTAATATATTTTATTACGAAAATTGTACCCAAAAAAAATTAACAAAAATGTTGTAAAACGACTTTAATATAAATAGATTAATTGTTACAACTTACCTCTTTTCTGAATTTCTGTTGCGTTTTTTGAAATTAAACTTATTTTTTTTCTTATTTTAAATGATGGGATAATTAGTGAATAGATAAAATAATTATAATAATGTAATAATTTTTAAAAAAAATGAGTGTAAAATGAATTTAATTAAAAACGGTTTCTGAACCTTTAATGGTACACTTTATAAATTAAATCTAGAACCCTAAAACCTAAAATTTAAGGATTTATCCTTTGCAGTACGATTTAGTATGTTTTTCTAGATTTACTATTTATATTTAGGGTTTGTTGATACTTGTAAGTTTTAGGTTTTAAGGTTTAAGTTTAATTTTGTACTATTTATGTTTTTTATTTTACGATTTATATTTACTACTAATACAGGTTTTGGGATTCAATATTTATGATTACGATCTAATTTTTAAGATGTACTATTCTAAATCTGTTTTTAATTAAATTAATTTTACATTAAAGAAAATAACTCAATTTTTCTTAGATCATTCTATTATTATAACAATTTTATTCATTCATTAATTATTACATAGTCATCACCCTGAAGTACGACTTATCTATTACGGAAATATATTTTTTTTACCTATTTCAGAAATTTTCATTCCAAATTTCACTGGGAAAAAAACTTCAGCATTAATCATAAAATTTTCTTTCTAGTTGGTAGAAAGAAAGGAAATATAATTAATAAAAATAGATTAAAAGTAAAGAAGAATTAAAAAGTATATTTAC
>Ga0123341_1007064_pt1 | contig 10210 bp, 4 predicted proteins | sample Turbeapinknodule_FD_89959 | JGI IMG/M metagenome (GOLD analysis project Ga0123341, IMG submission 89959) | Root nodule microbial communities of legume samples collected from Mexico - Turtle bean Mexico pink nodule | ecosystem: Host-associated > Plants > Roots > Nodule | place: Mexico: Nepantla...
CTTATATATATATATATATATATATATATCAATTTATGAAGAAATTTTCATTTTTCTTTTTATTTTCTTCTATTACAAGTGCTTGTAATCAGGTTTATCTAATCAGAAACCTTAGATATCTAACCCTTTAATCAAAATTCCCTGTAAATCTACAAAATAAAGAAAGAGGAGGAATGAAAAACGAATTGTGTGTGAAGATGAGGAATGGAAACTGCATTTTCTAATCTTGGACTGATGAACTAGACCACATGAAGACTGTTATACAAGTGAGAGGGGTTTGGAACTACTTTTGATAAGAAAATGTTAAGAGCAGATAATTTGAACATAGGCGAAGTTAGCAACTCAACATTTTGCTTGGTTTTGTTTGCGATATGTATTCTTTACCTTCTGATTCTCTCAATAGTTGTTGAGGTGGAGAATGAGATGACGGGTTCCTGTTTATGTAAATTTAGATCAGATTTCTCTCGGAAAGTACTGCTTTGTTGAGTTTATAAATGTTTAATGTGTAATAGGGGCACGTAGAGATAGACGCCATGTTTTCTTCTAATGGACTAGCTACTACGCAACCGCTTTTTTCTTTTGGATTGATTGCGGATGTCCAATATGCTGATATTCCTGATGGTCGCTCATTCCTTGGTGTTCCACGGTATTATAGGCACAGTATTCTTGTGTTGCAGAGAGCAGTTAATGAATGGAATACTCATCAGAAGCATATGTTTGTGATTAATCTTGGAGATATTGTTGATGGGTTTTGTCCCAAAGATCAATCTCTTGGTACTGTACAGAAAGTTGTGGACGAATTTGAGATGTTCAGGGGGGGACCTGTGTATCATATGATTGGCAATCACTGCCTATACAATCTCCCTCGCAGCAAGTTACTTCCATTATTGAAGATCCAAACTCTTGATGGCCGTGCATACTATGATTTCTCACCAGTGCCTGAATATAGATTTGTAGTTCTGGATGGCTATGACATCAGTGCCATTGGTTGGCCACAGGATCATCCAAAAACTTTGGAGGCCATGAAAATCCTCAGGGAGAAGAATCCAAATGAAAATAAGAACAGTCCCGATAATTTGGAGGGGCCTGAAAGAAGGTTTGTTATGTTTAATGGAGGTCTTGGAAAGGAACAGATGGAGTGGTTAGATGGTGTTCTCCTGGATGCGACAAAATTGAAACAGAAGGTGATTGTCTGTTGCCATTTGCCTCTAGATCCTGGTGCGGCAAATATGGATACACTGTTGTGGAATTATGATGAAGTAATGAATTTGATGCATAGATACAATTGCGTTAAGGCCTGCCTTGCAGGGCATGATCATATAGGGGGATATTCCATTGATTCTCATGGGATACACCATAGAGTTTTTGAAGCCGCTTTGGAATGTCCCCCTGGTACCAATGCATTTGGATACATTGATGTGTACGATGACAGGATATCACTAATCGGAACCGACAGAATGGAAAGTACAGACATGCATTTTAGCCCCCCAAGTTAATTTGTATTACAGGATGTGTTCTTGTTTATAGAAGTGCCTATTATCTTTTATTAATAGTAGAAGAGTACCTATGATCTTGTTCTAGTCTTACCTAGAGGAGTTTGTCTTTAAAGTTGGAATAACTTAATTGAGTTGGTACTGGTAATTTGCAAGTTCATATGAATTAACCAATATGTACTTAAGATGTCCCTTTCTTTTGAGAGGCACGGATGCAACATTGCTGATGCATGATGCTTTGGGTCAGTATTGTTATTTATCTTGTTGCACAACTTCCTCAATTGCTTGACATAAATTCATTATAGTACCAACTTGCTTCATTGCTTGACATAAATTCGTTCTGATACTAACTATGAAAACAAATGAAATATCCACTCAATTAGAATTGATATGATGAGTTCATATAGTCACTCAATTGCTCTCCACAAGTTACTTAAACCCTAATCTCTTAGTATAATGAACTAAATTAATTCCTTGAACACTTAATAAGCAAACTTGCATTTATAACAAGGGTTTAAGACAAGTAATGAGTCATTAGGTATTTTGTTTTGGTTCTAGATTACAAAAGATATTTTTTAATACCCAATGAATCAAATATCAAGCTATGAATGCTCAAACCACAACAAGCATTAAGCATAGAAACAAAATACTAACATTGAATAAAAAGAAACACACGTATAAATAGTACCAAATACAAGAGAGTTTAGTTGCTTACATCTAAACCTAACAAAATAAGTTTAACTCTTCATTGTCATGAAAGCCTAAAAAGAAAAGATAAACTATAGAGGAAGATGGAGAACTAAGAAGGAGAATGGGGGACTTTAAGGAAACCAACCCATCTTAAAACTAGCGAGAATCTTTTTTTCTAGGAAAAAGAAATAAGCTAAAAGTGTCATGCCATCGAAAATGTCTCCTAATGCTAGATATTCCACATTGGGCACATGCATGCAGAAGCAACAAATGTATCAAGTGACGCTAAATACAAGTCGTGTGGCACTTAGCGTGATATGAGTGGTGCTCATCTCTAGTAACAAAAAATCCTCTTCGATTTTATGGGGATGAACATGAACCAGGTGATTCCTAAGCAAGCTATCTTTTAGAGTTCTTGTATTAGACTTCCTTCTACATTTTAATGGATTTCCCTCTTAATTGGCTAGACTCAAGGGTTTCTTGTTCAATCGCTTGACAACAAATAATGGGAATGAATGGTATAATTAGATGAGAGTAATCAATATCTAATTATTTACAAAATAAAACCAAAAGGGGACTAAGTAAGTTAAAAGCTAAAGAAGAGTTGGTTTTTAATGTAAAATGACTAATAATAATGGTGAAAATTAACATTATCAACAAATGCACTATCAGGTAAGTTTTCTTAAGAATCGCGTGTGAAAAATTGTCAAATGTAACTTCAAGTAAACAGACACACTTTTTAAAATATTTTTTAAGCATGTTTTCACAAAAATCTCCTTCATAGTCAGGTTGCATATTAATAGCATGCAATATAAAAATATAAGAGTTGAGAGAGATTTACACGATACTTTTACATTGGTTCATTTGAAAACCCATAGTACATTCAATTCTTGAGCAACATGATCAAGTTCCACTAACACAATCTAACGCTGCAAGATACAAGACAAATCTTATTGGACCTAGCCACTTCTGGTTAAACATCGAGTATTATTTGGACTCAACCACTCCTGGTTAAACACAAAGTATTGTTTGCAACACAACTACTCTTGGGCTAAGATCGAGTATTATTTGGAACATAGTCAATCCTGGATAAGACTTAGTATTCTTTGGAGCACAATCACTCTTGGATAAGATCGAATATTCTTTGGAACATAGTCACTCCTTGCTAAATAACTGTATATTCTTTGAGTTCAACCACTTTTGGCTAAACACTTTATTAAAAAAAGAAGTGTGATCTAAAATATCAAAGGATTTTTTGAAAACACAAGAGCATTAAGAGTTTTTGCATTAGTGTCATCAATCTTTCTTCTTCACAAGATCTTCTTTATATAGGTGTTGAAAATAAAAGAGTCGTTGAAAATTGTTTAAGAGTAGTTGTGAGATCTTGTGTTGTTCTTTTTCTTCATCTTGCGTTTATCCATGTTTAAACTCGTAGATGCATTAAATGTGTTTCATGCAACATTAAATGTGTATTGCTTCTTTATGTAACTTTCTAATACACTACATCACCTATCAAGCCTAGGCCAGGTAATTTTCTTCCAAACTTGAGTAAAGAGTGGAGCCTAACGCGATTGACTGCCTCACAGGATTGACATTTTGCCTTTTCAAAAAATTTGTTTGACTGAAGCAAATTTAGGTGTGCTCTTTTAGAAATTTTGATGTAGATACTTCAATGTGAGACCCTATTGTAAAAAATAAACATTCTCTATAAGCATAAAATAAAAATTTATGAATATTCAACATGTACCATGAAGTGCTTCAGGATACTTTAGGCTTATCTCTATTAGACGAAGTATACTTATTATCTGTCAAAACAAAAACTTATCAAACAAAGTAAGCAAACTTGTGTCTATCAAAAGCTTATCAAATGAAGTAATCATGTTTGTGTTTGTTAAAAGCTTATCAGACGAAATACACATATCGTTTGTCCAAGCAAAAACTTATTAGACGAAGTAAATAAGCAAAACAAATGTTTTTGTTCAACTAGACATGTTGGACTTGAAGAGTAAAGTCAAGTCTTAAAGAATTTATTTTGGTAATGATGTTTGAAAAAGGTGATTTGTATTTCTTGCTATAATTGTCATTTCAACTGTTGCACACAAACAATTTTAGTTTAATACACAACCTAATTTTAACCTTAATAATAAAACTTGTTTTTAAAAGGTTAAAATATGTTGAATGCTTTTAAAGTTTTTTTTAATTGATTAAGGTTTTATGTAATTGATTAATTTGTTATTGACATGTTTCCATAAAAGGATAATCAATTATCAGTTTTGATATGGATTAAAACAAAGAACAAACAAGTGTGTTTTTAATTGATCTATAAGAATAATCGACTCATTTAAATAATAAATTAAAAATGTTTTGAATTTTTCCTGAAATGTTAAAGAACAAAATAAACGATTAATTGAGAATATAATCGACTAAAACAGATAACTTATTTATTTGAAAATCATTTTTTTTAGAATAATTGATTAAATGTATCAAAATAAGTTTTTAAATAGTTTTTGGAAAGTTCTATAAATTGAATCGTTGATGCACAACAAAATATCAAAATTTACAAAGCTTGATTAATCTTTTTAGAGATCAAACTAAGCCAACTTTATTTACTCCAAGAGTTCGTCTAAGAATTTTCAAGAAATCCTTCAAGTCTCTTTTGGTTTGTCAATGTGTTATAAATGTTGTGTACTTATATTGAATCCATCTGTGATTATTTTTGTTGTGCATCAGGTACTAACCACTACACTAACCACAACTCGGTCTTCTTGACCGAACTGACCGAGACCTGCACAGACGGGTAGGCCGACCAACACACTTAATCCATTTAACGTTTAAACCAAGGTTAATGAAGCTAAACTACCATTAAGAATTAGGTAATACGCCCTTAAGTGTGATTCATTCCACTAATCAGACCCAATCAGGTAAACCCATTAAAATAATATAAATAACGCACATTCTAAAAAGAAAGGTATGTCATTATCACTATACATCCCCGAATGTCGAATATAATTTTTTATTGACTTGAGCGTTAGAGTATCTTCTGCAGGTACCTTTCCCATTTGGCATTCACCTGATACCGACAGACCGAGGCTAGAAGGATTCCCGTAAAATCCTGACAACCTGCTTGAAAGAAAGAAGGAGATGAAACCTTCATTAATTTTCTACATCCATCTCCCTGGCACGATCAAAATCAAATAAATTTGTGAATGAAATATTTAATTTAATCTACTTTTTACCACGTATATGGAGTAACACTTTTTTGTGGAATTTACAAGCCAACTTATGATTATCTTATAATACTTTTTGAGTTTCTAAAATAATTTTAGAATTGTGTGTGGAAGTAGGTGAGCATGTTGGAGGGAGCATAAGAGAGTTGTAATTGTTCTAACGTGCTTATTTATTGTTTATTGTATAATGATAGCGTACCGCCAGTTCTGTAAGTGGGACAACTAAGCCTGAACAGCTCAATTCTATTGGCGTTGGCGTCTCGCGTTTTCCAGCTTCTCCGTTTTCAACAAGCACTACGTCCCTCTAATCCCGTTTTCTTCAGATCCTCATTTTCTCGTAGCCCTAATAGCGTGTTCTAGTCATATTTCCAATGAAGCCCTTGTCTGATGCCAACGAACTCGTATGAAGCTCTGAAGCTATAAACTCTCAGTCCCGCTGATGCACCTGTCAACACCGTTTTCCGAAACCCTATGAAGCTCTCAATCGAGGTAACCTTTCATGTTGGATTATTTTGTTCATTTGCTTTAACAATGATTTTGTTCCAAGTCTTAGACTGCAATTTTATTATCGCTGCTTGATCTCTTATTGTAATTTGTTTTGTTTATTTGGTTTTGGAATTGGATAAAACCTTTGCTGCTTTGAAATTTCTGAAATGAAATGCATCAGGTGGGGCAAGCCAAGGAAGGTTGGGGCGGAGGGAATAGCATTGTGGGGTTCATTTGTACCTCAAAATTTATGTTTCTCTGGACTGTGTGCATTGTGATGTTATGTCTGCATAATCTTGAAATTGAATTGACCCTGAACCAGATTAAACTAGTGTAGAACCCTTTATTTTTACATGTGAGTGAATGTGAACTGGTTTTAAAGTGTGCGAAGCCCATAAAATGGACTAATATAAGAATTTAATTGATGACAAGTAGAATTTAAAATGCTAAATAGTTTAGATGAGATGCATTTCATATTTTAACCTGAAGTTCTTAAAATATCACAGTTTAAGACGTTCTTAAAGTGACTTTTCATTTTCTACATTCTTTTAACAAGCAAACTACTTATTGTTGTCAAAATGGACATTGGTGGGGGACTCACCTTCTTTTGAGATTTTGGAGCAGCACATGAATTAAGTAACGAAGTCTGAGGTTGATCAGTAAAATAATACTATGAATATTAATTAAACAATAAAATGGTCATGAAGAAAAAAAGGATATCTCTCACCATATACATCAGGTTAGGAAGGTATTATCCATCTCTTTCTTTTCTGAAAAAGAAAAAAGAAAAAACATTAAAAGAAATTATCAACAAAATTGCATACTGCTATCAAAGCATCAAGCCCTTCCATTACTGGAGATTTAGTATTTTCCTTGTCAACTCATAATAAATGGAATAATTAAAGGCATTGGAAAGAATGAAAACTCAATAGTACAAAGTATTGTGAATTTAGACTAAAGGGAAACTTGTCTGTTTGAAGTATCAGGATCAGCATATTTTCTCAGGACTGCTGACTCTGTAAATATTGCATAAAATTTGGATTTGTAAGACTTGAGTAATAAAACATCAATGAAGTTTCTTTCACACACTCACACATATTAGTTAATTAATTCAACTATGCAGTCACAAGCTTTTGTACAAAATGTGCAATTTGTAAGGGTTTATGCCTGAACTATTTCGATTCCCATAATCGATTATGTCCTACACCATAATAGATTATGCAAGGAACCATAATTTGTTATGGGACTCAATCTGCATATTTTGCGCCCACAACATGCAAATTATTGCAAAAATTCTTCCCATGCAGGAGAAAAGGGGGTAAACTCCCTAACCCACCATCCAATTTCTCTCATTTCCTCACATGTGAGAGGGGCACATCTTCTCCCATCCTTGCCTTGTAGATTTTCGCTAATCAGCTATTCCATATACGAACAGTGCACCAACTTTCTCGGCTCACAATTTTACCTGCAACACTGAATGAGTCCTTCCAAACATACCGTTAGAGCTGGAGTGAGGTTATTTCCTCATTTACCAACTGCCTATGTTTTTCACGTGCTTGTTAGTTATTTTGTCCTCGCGCATGACTGGAAATTCATTCCCGAAAGTTTTACTTCATAATAAATACTGGTCTTATATCCTGCATATGTTCATCTAAGATGAGAATGGAAACTGCATTTTCTAATCTTAGATTGATGAACTTGACCACATGAAGACTGTTATACAAGTGAGAGGGGGATGAAACTACTTTGATAAGAAAATATTAGAAGCAGATAATTTGAACACAGGCTGTTAGCAACTCAACATTTTGCTTGTTTTTATTTGTGATATGTATTCTTTACCTTCTCTGAATGGTTGCTGAAGTGGAGAATGAGATGACTGGTTCCTATTTGTGTAATTTTAGATCCTATTGCTCTTGGAAAGTACTGCTTTGTTGACTTTATAAATGTTTAATGTGTGATAGGGGCATTTAGAGAGAGACGCCATGGTTTCTTCTAATGGACTAGCTACTACTACTACGCAACCACGTTTTTCTTTTGGATTGATTTCTGATGTCCAATATGCTGACATTTCTGATGGTCGCTCGTTCCTTGGTGTTCCACGGTATTATAGGCACAGTATTCTTGTGTTGCAGAGAGCAGTTAAAGAATGGAACACTTATCAGAAGCACATGTTTGTGATCAATTTTGGAGATATTGTTGATGGGTTTTGTCCCAAAGATCAATCTCTTGACAGTGTACGAAAAGTTGTGGACGAATTTGAGATGTTCAAGGGGGGACCCGTGTATCATATGATTGGCAATCACTGCCTATACAATCTCCCTCGCAGCAAGTTGCTTCCATTATTGAAGATCCAAACTCTTGATGGCCGTGCATACTATGATTTCTCACCAGTGCCTGAATATAGATTTGTAGTTCTGGATGCCTATGACATCAGTACCATTGGTTGGCCACAAGATCATCCAAAAACATTGGAGGCCATGAAAATCCTAAGGGAGAAGAATCCAAATGAAGATAAGAACAGTCCAGATAATTTGGAGGGGCCTGAAAGAAGGTTTGTCATGTTTAATGGAGCTCTTGGAAAGGAACAGATGGAATGGTTAGATGGTGTTCTCCTGGATGCAACAAAATTGAAACAGAAGGTGATTGTCTGTTGCCATTTGCCTCTAGATCCTGGTGCGGCAAGTAAAGCGACACTGTTGTGGAATTATGATGAGGTAATGAATTTGATACACAGATACAATTGCGTTAAGGCCTGTCTTGCAGGGCATGATCATAAAGGGGGATACTCCATTGACTCTCATGGGATACACCATAGAGTTTTTGAAGCTGCTTTGGAATGTCCTCCTGGTACCAATGCATTTGGATATATTGATGTCTACGACGACAGGATATCACTAGTCGGAACTGACAGAATGGAAAGTACAGACATGACTTTTGGCCCCCTAAGTTAATTTGTATGTCAGGATGTGTTCCTGTTAATAAAAAATGCCTATTATCTTTTTTATTAATAATTGATAAAGTACCTATGATCTGGTTCTCGTCCAACCGACAGGGAAGTTAGTATTTGAAGTTGGAAATAAAAGGATACTTTTACGTTTTTGGTAACACCTAAGGTAAAAGGCAGCAAGATCAAATGACCCATGTTGAAACTAGTTTTATTTATTTTTTGACAGAAATTAGTATTATTTGATTTGTACCATTGTTGACGTTTAGAAGAGAATGAAAATTAGTAACATGAATTGTGAATGTGACCCTTGAGCATGCTAAGTGGGCATCCTAAGGTGACACCACATGGTGATGGAGTTTCATTTGGAGGGATTTATTTTTTATTATATGATTGTCTCTTTTTCTTTATTAATTTTTTTACAATAAATGACACTAAATGCATTGTGATTTTAGTGCTAGGGGGTGATTTAGCCGATAGTTAAACTCTCTTTAAGTTAAACGGATTAAATCTCTTCATTTTTTATTTTTTTTTATTTGAATTAAGTCCATTATAATTAGTTTTTGACCCTTAATTCGGCTACTCAGTTAGTTATGTCGACTGTAAATTTTGATAAGGATAAGTTGAAAATAAGTAAGTTATGACCAACAATAGGTAATCTATTTCATAGTCTACTAGGGATCGAGGGATGATATTATTGGAAACAACAAAATAGTAAAAAAAATCAATCTATTATTATCTACAAATACTATATAATCAGTTTTCTGAATTAATGTTCTAAAATAACACCAAACAGAGAAATAGTAAAAAAGCTAGGAGATAAAAGAATAAATGGAAGCCAATGCAAAGGAGAAATAAGCATACAGGAGAATAATGAACAAAGAATGTGTCGGTGCCTTATGAATGCTTGAATCTTGAAGCAACTAGACACCGATGATACTCATTCTAGGGCAACAATGGGAAATTTCACATACTTTAATTATAATTAATTGAAAAAAAAAAGATGTTATATATACTCACATTGTAAAACAATTTTACACCAGTCACTCACTATTATTACATATATAAATTTGTTGACTTTTTCAATAAATACTTTTAAAACTATGTCAACAAACAAGAATGATTTGTAATTACAATTATGGTGTGAAGCTATTTGACATTCTTAATATTTTACCATGATCATACAATTTCAAATGCTCACAAAATCAAACGTTGGGAGAGAATACCTTGTTCTATTTATTTGGAGGGAAAATTTTAATTTTAATTTTTATAGTCTGGTTTATTTTCTATTTTTAAGTTTTAAACAATAAATAGTGAAAATAATTATAATTTTTTATTATCTTTATAAATATTTAAAAAATACTGTAACA
>Ga0123341_1007066_pt1 | contig 10210 bp, 11 predicted proteins | sample Turbeapinknodule_FD_89959 | JGI IMG/M metagenome (GOLD analysis project Ga0123341, IMG submission 89959) | Root nodule microbial communities of legume samples collected from Mexico - Turtle bean Mexico pink nodule | ecosystem: Host-associated > Plants > Roots > Nodule | place: Mexico: Nepantla...
AGCCAAACGGGTTAGTATTTCAATGAAAACTATTCTTATTTTGATGCATATGAATATGTAATTTATTTTCATGTGCTTCATTTATGCAGTTATGATTGTGGAGTTTTGGTCTTGAAATATATTAAGCTTTAGAATGGTATGTGATGTTGCAAGGGACTCAAACGTCGAAGGATTCGCCTCGTCAAACTCTATCTTCCACCTCCGCAACCGTGACAAGTGCAAGAACGCTCCAAGAACTCCACAAGAACTCCAAGCAAACCTGCGAAACACACCAAACGGCGCCTCTAGCGGCCGGTGGCACTTCGACGCTCAAATCAGTCTTACAAAACCACCAAAGAACTAAGAACTGACTCTCTGCGAGACTCGTGTGCACTCTGTGATTCTCTCTCTTTTCTTTGTGTGTGTGTAAACTGGTAACTTGCAAGAATGAATCTTACCTCCTTTTGCATGAGCGCGGAATGCCCTTTATATACTCTGGCCGAACCTCTCTCCAGATGATGACACGTGGAGACATGTGACCCACATCTCACCTTACATGTGGCACCATCTGAGGGTCAAAGCGCACCTCTGTTGCGCACCTAAGTTATCCCTGCATGAAGTAACTTAGCGCGTTTCTTCAACTAGGTGGCTCGTGCAACCTCAGTGTGAATACCAAGCGTGGCTTGGCTAAGCACACACACCAGGCATTACTTACTGTGTGAACGATCACCTCTGCTTTGCACCATGCACGTTATGGGTTAAGAGAGCACCAATCACCGACTGACTTACTAGCTCTCTTAGGCCACTCTCGTGCACGACACTGCAAAGCACATAACTTCTCCTTTTTCTGATACTCTGTCACGCAAGGCTCGTATGCAACGCTCTCGCCGGGAATCACCCTTCATTTACAGCTTAACTACGTGTAACACGAAAACCCGATGATCATCGCTCACACCAGATGACCGATCGGTGCACCATAGCGCCACGCCTTCTGCTTCCAGGCGCTGATCGTGCATCCTCTCTGACCACTGCCCCCTGATCACCGATCACCACCCTGGGTGACTTACTCAATGACTCATCTGCTTCTCTGGCCCACGTGTTCCACGAAGAACGGTCCACGTGGCTATCTGTTGCTGATGTCACCGACTGCCGATGACCGACCGGATCAGTATGGTTGACTATCAGGGGAAGACGATGCCTGAATACAACATTGTACGTATTTGTTCCTTTTACTATTGGACTAAAAGTTGTCAGTTTTATAGTTAATAGAAAATTTATTTTGATAATTTTTCAGGACGAACTTCAACAATTCCGTCAGGAAATGGTTTGCAATTGGGTGCTAGATGCACGTAATACAGAACACGAAAGTGTCTTGAAGCAATTCAACTTTCGTGGTAGTTCAAAATGATGCTGGTTGAGAGTCTGTTGGATTTGAAGTTTCATGTCGTGCAATTGTGTACTTATTTGTTAGATTTCTTAGAGGATGTCAGCAAGTTCTTACATGTACTTTGTAATGAAATGTGTATGTAGTTGTACAATGAATTTTTGTAAATGTTGTATGAAGTACATATTAAAAGATGTAGTAAGGGTCCCATGAGCATTTAGAAATGTACAAACACAATGCCTTATATAGACTTGCATTCATTTGAACAATGTTACAAATTTTTAATGCCAAAAATGAAGACCAATATTGTTGTAGCGTCACATGCAGTAGGGCTTCTAATTACAGTTAATATTACTTTCCATCATTTTCGATTATGATAACATGGTTTTCCACAAGTGGTTTTATTTGTATTGAACGCAAAGGGTGCATTAGCAGGTGTCATACACTTTGGAAGGTAACTGTTATGACCGTCCCTGATGAAGGATGTCTTGGTTCTGACTTCATTGGATTGAGTGAAAAGAAACTTATAAATATTTACATTTCCTCATTCTGGTGCACTAAAATAATTGTAAAATGAAGAATATTAAGTTAAGGTAGAAAATTGGGTCCCTTTTTTACGAACTCTTTGGCTAAGATATATACAACAAGGATCCAAGCAAGAAAGAAAAAAGTTAATGATACAATGCATAAGCAACATTGGATCCAAAAGTTGAAGTTAATGTTTCTGAAAAATTAATCATATTTACAATTTAAAATAACAAACAGAACTAAATTGTTGTCAAGTGGTAGGAAATTAGTGGTGACCTCTGAAGGAAAATGTGGTGACCTGTCACAATGTTTCTGCACACACTACATTTTCGTATTTTGACCCACTGTCAAAAGTGTAGTGCTTGAAAAGGGCGAAGCATGAGCATGATGTGGGAGGGAGGAGTGAGCCACCTATATGGATGTGAACAATTAAAATCACAAATGAACTTGGCTCATGTTATACTTGGTGGTGACTTGGTAGGAAATAAATGGTGACCTATGAAGGAAAATGTGGTCACCTGTGACAAAGTTTCTACACACACACACTACATTTTTGTATTTTGACCCACTGTGAAAAATGGAGTGCTTTAGAAGGGTGATGCACGAGCATGACGTGGGTGTGAAGTGAGGGAGGATGGGCCCACCTATCTGGATGTGAAGAAGTGCAATCACAGATGGACTTGGCTCATGTCAGACATGGTGGTGACCTGGTAGGAAATAAGTGGTGACCTCTGAAGGAAAATGTGGTGACCTGTGACAAAGTTTTTGCACACACACTACATTTTTGTATTTTGATCCATTGTGAAAATTGGAGTGCTTTAGAAGGGCGATGCATGAGCACGATGTGGGTGTGAAATGAGTGAGGATGAGACCACCTATATGGATGTGAAGAAGTGCAATCACAAATGGATTTGGTTCATGTCAGACTTGGTGGAGACCTGGAAGGAAAAAGTGGTGACCTCTGAAGGAAAATGTGTTGACCTGTAACAAGGTTTCTGCACACACACTACATTTTCGTATTTTGACATACTGTGAAAAGTGCAGTGCTTGAGAAGGGTGATGCATGAGCATGATGTGGGTGTGAAGTAATCAAAATTATTTCGTGCAAGCTAAATTGGACCTCTTCAGCACTGGACAATTTTCGCTTAATCCAAATTATTTCGTGCAAGCTAAATTAGGCCCCTTCAGCACTGGAGCGTTTTCGCTTAATCTAAATTATTTCGTGCAAGCTAAGTTGGACCTCTTCAGCACTGGACCATTTTCGCTTAATTCAAATTATTTCGTGCAAGCTAAATTGGACTTCTTCAGCACTTGACCATTTTCGCTTAATCCAAATTATTTCGTGCAAGCTAAATTGGACATCTTCACCATTGGACCATTTTCGCTTAATCCAAATTATTTCGTGCAAGCTGAATTGGACCTCTTCAGCACTTGACCATTTTTGCTTAATCCAAATTATTTTGTGCAAGCTAAATTGGACCCCTTCCGCACTAGACCATTTTCGCTTAATCTAAATTATTTCGTGCAAGCTAAATTGGACCTCTTCACCACTGGACCATTTTCGCTTAATCCAAATTATTTCGTGCAAGCTAAATTGGACCTCTTCAACACTGGACAATTTTCGCTTAATCCAAATTATTTCATGCAAGCTAAATTTGACCTCTTCAGCACTAGACCGTTTTCGCTTAATTCAAATATTTTCGTGCAAGCTAAATTGGACCTCTTCAACATTAGGTTCCACAATCTAAATAAATTAATATTTTTTTTGCCACATTAACAGTTGTATGGTGGAGCAACTCATTTAGAGTTGTACAAAGCGCAGAGAGGAATTGGTTTTGAATTGGTGTTGATACGCAAACACTCCATTTTTATTAAGATTTTAGGAAAACTTTTCTTTAACATAGTAAAAAACACATACTTCACAACTCTTTATAATAATATAATAATATTTAAATTAAAAATAAAATAAATATTATTAAAATATTAATTTATGAAAATGTTAGATGTATGTTTCATCCAAGATTTTACTTTGGGACTGTAAATGCTGTGCGTACCATTTAATATAGGCGGCTACAATCACCAAGGCAATAATGTAATGCTACCCTGTCTATGGTACGAAAAGGTCAAATCCTTTTCTAAATTGGTCCAGGTAAATTACTCAGGTTACGTCTTAACACCTTCTAAACTGGGTCCAAAGTGCTCCAAGTACATTACTAAATTTCATGTTATTTTGATAACATTTTAATTTTTTTTGACGGCACATAGTTTAAGAGGTTACGATAATTTATATACACATTACTTTTGAGTTTTAAAGTGTATAATATTTCTGATTAACTCTAGTGATCAATGGATTTAAGATCAGAACATTTGTGTTATTTGTGGAAAATTGAAAACTCGTTCTCTTATCCCTCAACTCGGGGCTTGTTCTTGTACGCAATATAATCTTACATCGCTTTTGTATACACATTTCTCCTTTAAACTTCTAAGACACCTTTTAAGCACAAAAGCGTGATAGAACTCTGAGCTGCAAACGAATATGAAGTTTAAACATTAACTTGAAACCACAATAAATAACTAATGTTTTCAAAAACATATTGATAGTCCAATTTTCGAGCTTGGAGGACTTCCCAAATCTAGGTCATTAATATCCAATTGATAATATGGATATTATTCAATTCATAAAATCTAGGCTATTAATATTTGTTAGATATTAACCACCTTCAAAGTATTATAAAAAAACGTTGGTGGCCAATTAGGGTGGCGATACTCTAAACTACCATAAATCTTGGGATGTATCCCTAAAACTAGTCATCCCATTTATGCGGTTATGGAGACACATGTTGAATTCTTGCTATCTATAAATACAAACCTACAGGGAGAACTTTTCACTCACTAAATACATTCACTTATAACTCACTCACTCTATATTTGATGTTTACTTATTACTAAATTATTATACTCTTACTGACTTGAGCATCGGAAAAAATTTTGTTGATGGACTTCCACTCAGCATTTGATAATAAAGTTCGACAATCCTCCAAGAAAAAGTTTAGTTTTCACCAACAACTACCTCAAATAATCCAACACCAAATCCAATAAGAACACCTTTTGTAAATAAAAATTATATTAAAAATCACTTTAATATGACAAAAAAATAACAATTGATATGCGCGAAATATAAGATTAGAGAAGAAAATTTCATGTTAAGAAAATGTAAACCCTGATTAATTTTGGCATGTTTTCTTCCAACGACGGATTCATACAAACCAAAGAAAAACACTGAAATTATAAAAATCAAGAAATAAAAAATTAATAAAAAACAGAAAAAGAGCTAATAATAGCTTATCCTTCTTTCTTCACAAATATGTGAAAATTTAGAAGGAATTACTGTTAATATATATATATATATATATTATAATAAAATAAATATAATTAATTATATAATATAATGTAAATAATATAATTATTCCTCTACAACCATCACATCACTCATAAACTTCAATAAAAATTTCTTACAAATCAACTCTAACATACTAAAATTCAAACAACGTCACTTTCTTTCCACTTACCTCTCAAATCACTCTAAATTCACTTCCTCAAATCCTGTCCCCAATCTAAACACATCATTATGGTGTGTTGGGATTAAGGAGACACTACAAGAAATAATGATGGTAGAATCTCCAAAAGAGCGACACAAAGAGCAAAAGAGAGACGGTACATAGGGCTAGTGTGGGCTTAATGTCCCAATAGAAATAAAAGTTAATCTTTTGGTGGCTATGCATTAGAGACAACCTCTAATGAGACATAAATTTACAAGATAGTGTTGGCTAAGCCTACATAAAGAAAAATATATTATTTAACTATAGTGCAGGTTTGAGGGATACTAAGATTGATATAAAATTAAATAATTATTAAGAAGTGGACTTTAAGCCTAACTTTAACCTTATAAAATCGGCTTATAAGGTGAAGTTTGCACCTACTCATATACTATGAAATGTCCTAATCTCTAGTCGATGTGAGATCTCCAACACATGTATCAGGTGCCTAATAAGGTCACTAAACCATCACTAGAATATGCTCAAAATGACTATGATACCATATTAAGAAATGGACTTTAAGCCTAATTGAACCTCATAAAACCAACTTATAAGGTGATATTTGCACCCACTTATATACTATGAAATGTCCTAATCTCTAGTCGATGTGGGATTTCCAACAATAATTAACTTAGCATGGGCTAAGGTAACAATAAATGTCCACATCACCTTAGTGTCACCTAGACCTACGCTAAATGTAATATTAACTTGCATCCAGTTTGTGTCCCCATTCTAGACGCTAACTTATTATTATTATTTTAATAATTTTTAACTTGCATCCACTTTGTGTCCCCAATCTAGATTCAATATTATTCTGTCACTTAATTTTCTCATTGCATCTACTTTGTTTCCTTGTCCCGACCAGTCCTCGGTCATCGACTCAGAGACTGACCTTAGACATCGCCCACCGATGCTTGGTAATGGGAGGGGACCACGTGAGGTGGGCCCCAGACGCACTTACCAAGGGATTGGGTAGTCTTTGATATTGCTATCCTAAGACCGATGTTGGAGATTGATACCGAACCTCGACCAGTGGAGGGAGAAGATCGGACATCAGTCGTCTGAACGTTGTAAAGGGCCACGTAAGGTGGACCCAAGAGTCATGATAAATTAACAGTAAAGACATGAGATATGTGGGAAGCCTAAGTCACGAGGGATCCATGCACGTGGAGTGTATGATGCATGGAGGCGCAACACATGTGGATAATCCTATGAGGCGTTAAGGCCCATTAGGGTTAGGGTTTCTAGAGAAAGCTGCATGCATGATATGTGAATACTTAGGGCACCCACGTTGGACCACCTCCTGGTTCTTATCCTGAAGAGCTTTCTTGGCGTCCTTCTCAGCTTGGCGAAAGCTTCCCAACTCGACGTGCATTGCAGTCTTGTGATTGGAAAAGGTCTTAGCCTAGGTGGACAGATCTTATTCAATCTTCGCCATCCTAACCTTAAGATCATCGGTCTCTTGGACCCTATTCAGCGCGAGGTTGGATGCGATCAGGAAGTCCCATAGGCCGTCAACCACGCGATTCTGAGCGAGGTTGCCGCTCAAGCTCTCCATCACTTCCTTGTCTTGGAAGCGGTTGAATAGTCGTTGGAGCAGCACGGGAAGCTGGGAGGTAAAAGGCATTTCTTGGCCTTCAGGGGCACTCTCTCCCCCACCCTCGTGAACAACAACTTGAAGCGGGGAGGAGGCGCTAAGGGGGTGGTCCATGAAGGTCGGGTCCCACCAGATGCAAAAGTCGAGGGTGCCACGGCCTCACCAACTCTTTGCCTTTTGTAGACAAGGTCGGTGCACGTCTCTTCGTTGTCCTTTTCGATGGCCACCACCCCTTCTGGCCTATCAACAACGGGGCCTGGTTCGGTTGGGTGAGGGGCAGGAGTAGCTGAGGTCGAGGGGGCAATGGGCGTTGACATGCCCTCCCCGACAGCAGCCGCCCTTCGCTTGGCCAGCAGGTCGGCCAACTTTTTCTTCTTATCTTTGTTGAAGCCCATATCTACACGAAAGCAACCATGAACACCCCCCTCTTGGCTTTGAGGCTATTCTCGTAGCATCTCTTTGCCTTCTGTTGGTCGGACTTGATCACTATCACCTTCCCGTTCAGGTCTGACAGCTTCATCCTCATGTGGCGTGTCGACGCCACCGCCCTTAACCTATTCAGGGCTGGTCTTTCCAACAAAACATTATACACAAAGTGCGCATTAACTACTAGGTACCTTATATTCTCTATGCAGGAGGCGAAGCCATCTATGAAGGTGGTTCTCAACTCTAGGTACTCCCGCACCTCCACCTGATCCCCAGCAAACCTGTACAAGCATCCTATGTAGGGCCTGAGCTGGTCAGGAGACAGCTGCAACTTGTTGAAGGTGGACTAGAACATTACATTTGCTGAACTACCCTGATCCACTAACACCCGATGCACCTTTCTTCCTGCAGTCACCACCGAGATCACCACAGGGTCGTTATCGTGCAAAATGACGTCGCGAAGGTCGGCCTTCGTGAAAGCAAGGTCGACATCAAGCACGTCATCTACCGCCTGTGCTTCTAACGACATAACTAAATGTGTATACCTCTTGCACTGAGAGGCAGTACACCCACCTCCTGAGAATCCACCTGAGATTGTATGGATTCCTCCATGTACTGGCATCTCATGCCCTTGATCTTCCCCTGACGCTGCTGAGGCCCCATTCCTTGTGACTCTGCCAAGTAGTCATTCAGAAACCCGCTCTTCACCAGCTCATCTAGCTGATGCCCCAATGCCAAGCAGCTGCGTGTGGGGTGTCCGAGCACCTGGTGGAACTTGCACCACGCGTCCTTGTGGGGTTCTAACACCTTGTCGGTCTTTGTTGGGATCTTCAGCCTCTCTGCAATGTTGGGAACTACGTTGAGATCCTTCAGCTCCACCACAAAATTGTGCCTCACAAGCTTATTCTCCCTCGCACGCCCCTTAGCTTGGGGCTTTCTGGACTCGTAAGGCTGCTTCCTCCCCTGAGTCTTCTTGTCCATCGCAACTTCATGCACCCTCATGGGCTGCACACGCGTTGGTGCACGTGGGCGCGTGGGGTCCAATAATCTATGATTAAGGCTATTGTGTGTGAATAAATATATGCTCATCAATGTGCCTCTAGATCTTCCATGCCGGTAAACGTAGCTTTCGGCCCTACGAACATGGATGGTATCACCGCATCCATGATCGCCTGCGAGAAGGGCATAGGAAACTCTCTGGGAGGCGTAACGCATTCTTGATCATCCGTTTCGCGACTCCCAGCCTGGTTGCGCAACCCACGATGCAACTCCTCGTTGGTGCGGTGCAACTCCTCATTTCTTGCTTGCGACGCCGCAAGGTCTAACTGAATACGCTCTTGCTCCGCCTCCGACGCCGCCATCGCCTCTTGAAGGCCCTGCATAATCTCCATCACTTGCTGTAGGGTCAAGCTCTCATTTCCCACGTGCGCCGTAGAACTCTGCCTAGTATTCCTCATTCTTGGACGTTTTTTGGCGAATCTTGAATTGTTTTAACAAATCTTGGAACTTTCTTGATGAATCTTGAACTTTCTTCGGTGAATCTTGAACTTTCTTGATGAAACTTGAGCTTTCTGCGGTGAATCTTGAACTTTCTTGCGGTTGGGACAAATGTTTTAGATCAGGCCCTACGGTGGGCGTCAAATGTTCTCGCTGGTTGACCTGATGTCTTTGTGCGTTTCTATTGACTTCCCTTACAAGAACCCTTCGCTCCAACGTTCCCTTCCTCCGGTGGAAACACTTGAAAATAGAGAAACAAAGGGTGCCCTCGCGGCCGTTTGCACTCCGACGGTCAAGTCAGTATCTCGGACAACGAACACCAAACCATCACTCTTAGATTACAATGTGTTCTTTCTCACTCCGTTCGCTCTCAGAAATGCGTAACTTGCACTTAATGAAAGCGTAGAGTGTTTCTATGAAAATGACAAAACGTACCTTAGTTATGTCTCTTGTTAACCTTATATACCTTTGGTGCCTGTACCGTCCCTAGGCGTTGACCAAAGTCAACACCAAAGTCAAAGTCAACATATGGTGGACCGCTCGAGGGCCCCAAAGAAGGAAAGAAAGTCAACAGGTTGACCGCTTGAGGCATCGCTAGGTTAGGACGTCGCCAGTAGGAGGCATCGCCTTGGTAAGGCGTCGCATAAGAAAGGCGTCGCCAAATAAAGGCGTCGCCAAACAAAGGCGTCGCCGGGCTAAGGCGTCGCCAAGATAAAGACATAGCCAAGCTAAGGCATCGCAAGGAGGCCTCGCGCCTCGACAATTCATAACAGTAATAAAGAGACGAGAAAGGTGGCTTCAAGGCCATAGTTCTAGTACCAGTAGGGAGTAACCTCACTCGTGAAGTACCCGCGCCACTTCAGGGAGACCCCCGGAACAGATACGACCCATGAGAGGGTCATGCTCAGGGGTGAACCAGGTGCATGACGCAAGAGGAAGGTAGATACACTCCCGGGGTGAGTGACTAGAGGTTGGGGCGCATGAGTTGGCACCCAGGAAGTCACCCCACGTGCCATAAGCACTTCGAGGAAAGAGGGCTCACACAATGGAATAACCCTAAGTTGGGTTGCGGCGTTGTGAGACCCTCTGCGCAGAATAACGATCAAGTCAGAAGAGCACGTGGCAATAAGCACGTGCTCATTAAATGTTTCAGTGAAAGTTTGCCAAGGTACGCGTTAATTCAGTTAAGATTCGAACGTTCCA
>Ga0123341_1007068_pt1 | contig 10209 bp, 5 predicted proteins | sample Turbeapinknodule_FD_89959 | JGI IMG/M metagenome (GOLD analysis project Ga0123341, IMG submission 89959) | Root nodule microbial communities of legume samples collected from Mexico - Turtle bean Mexico pink nodule | ecosystem: Host-associated > Plants > Roots > Nodule | place: Mexico: Nepantla...
AATTATAAATAATGTGAAACTTGATAGATATAATCATTAAGATAATATTACAAATTTCTGAATTGATTTATACTATTCACATAAATAAACGGAAACGTCATGTACCTGCTTTACTGGATCTACTTTTCATCATGATTGCAGGGAATTTAAACAATTTTAACCCCAATTTCAGGCTTTCAACATTTGGTAACATGACACATTAATCAGAATGAGAAGTGTACATAGAACAAGCCATAACCAATTAAGATGAAATAAAATCTAGGTAAAATACGCTCATCAAATAACAACTGGCAACAATAATACAATGCCTCAAAGGGCTATCGCACACTGAAAGGTGTACATTTTGATATAAATAAATCATGTTCTCACATACATTCTGACCACAACAAATACTTCATAAATAAAAACAAACTTTTATCAACCAGGCAAATCTTATTCCTATCACCACCCAAGCCAATCTCAAAACTGCAAAACCACATCACTGTCTTCAAGGATGAAATTAGAACAAAGCCCTCACCGCTTCCCATTATATGCACGGTATATAACAATGGAGAAAAAGAGTGATTTCCCTTGTTCGAGATTCTCGAAACTACATTTACGTCTGCTTATGTTCATATCCTTTCTTCCATTGAGCTATGGATCTGATTTTGTATTCATGTCCCTTCTTCCATTGAGCTTCGGCTTATCCCTACTAGACTTTTGTGTGCTTAGCGTCCCTTTCACGTTAGTAGTACTAATAGGGTGTTTGACTATTTGAGATCCTGCACTACCCCCTGCTTAGCATAGATAAAAAATAATATTTAGCAAAGGCTGGTTCTATCCTAACATATAATCCAGACAACTGGATTTTCAGATTCCTTACTGAGCTTTCGACAACACACTAATCTTAGAAATAAAGATTATTACATAAAACTTCTAATCAAAATTGCAAATTAATTTCAAAGGAGGTTTACTAAGAAACATCAGAGATGTTATTCCAGAGAGTAACATTTTAGAATGGATAATTTAAACCATGGTGAATACAGCGGAAGAGATTTCTGCTTTCTATAATGCTGGCCAACATTTTTTTGCAAATTAAGAAATGCTGAAGTTTGGGAAAACTTCTGTACAACATTGCCATAAGAATCAACTTGGGATGTAGTTATTTAGAAACCTTCTTTTATGGCTTAACATAACTCTTCCAAGTGATTGGTCATCTTTACTTCCGTAAAACCCTTCATGAAAAAAACTCGTAAAAAGTAACATTGCTATTGCGACGGGGTATATGTTATTAATTTAATTTTAAGGTTTAGGGTCCTCTACAATGCTGGCCAATCTCTGTAAATGAGTGAATGCACCTAGGTACACTTGAACTTTAGTTGTCAATCTCAAACTCAAACTAGTCGGAAGTGGAATGCATCGATTGGGTTAGTCTATTTATATTATAGTTCACCTAACAATTGCTCCAACCTAGTGAAGCGGGTGTCAGACCCCCAGTGTACAAAAAGCAATAAAATGATCATAAATAGAAGACTCACCATTGTTAGGCAGAGATAACCGTTTTTTCGCCTGCTTATCTGCCTGTGATGTTCTCTCCTTTGGATTACTGTGAGATCTTGACCCAATTCTAGGTTTTGAGTTAACTTCTTCAGCATTATTTTCAACATTTCCCTTAGAAGTTAGCTTAACAGATTGCGTTTTTGATGATTCTAGCAAACCAGCAGACTTGCTAGGTGAAGAATCACACTCATCAGAAATAGTGGGACCAGATCCATGATTTGCTGGGTTTGGATGAGTGTTTGAGGAGAATGGTTTCTTGTTAGCAGAGCTCAACTGAGGTGTAGTTCCACTTTTACCATCCTTAGCTTCATTTTCATGCACCGTTACCCCATCCTTCACATTAATGTCAACAAAGCGGTTCTCCCAAGGCCGCACAGCCATCCATCTTTCCAACCAATTCCAACCCCAGCTACTTTTGTCTGGTTCAAATCCAGAGGAAACTGGCTGTTGTCTTGATCCTGCCTGCCACTGCCAAGGGGAAAATTTGAAAAATCTTACACCAAGCCTGTCGACCAAAACGATGTATCAAAGGAAAATGGATACTATAACCAACGCAAAAGCCATGGACCATGTGATTAAGGAAATTGTTGGATAAATTCTGAGTTCACTTTACTTCTAGAAGTTCAGTAGCATATGATAGTACTATGTTACACTATCAATGTAAATCATTACTAGTTACAAAAACTAAGTGGCTTGATTGAATAATGTTTGAATTGGTCTAGTATTTTTCTTTTTGGGAAAAAACAATTCCAAAGTTGTTAGTAGTACTCTTTTCTATAATTCTATATAAAAACTTGTGTTTGAGATGGACCATTCAAAACATCCGATTGAGTTTACAACACTATAATAGGATGTAGAAACTAACTTCTTATGTCTCCTGATGGAGAATAGCTAGAAACCACACCCTCCTGTGAATTAATGAAATTACAAATTTTGTATAATTCTTATTATGCACATTGCAGAAAAAATAAACTAATGCATAATACTCACTACAACAGACACAATCAAACAACATGCTATTGTAAACTCACCTGATGAGATAGAGCATATGCCATGGCTCTCTCACGTTTTGCTGCGGCCTCCTGTCTCTTCAATATCTTAGCCTGAATATCTTCAACAGATCCTACACTATCACACCATCCTTCCTATATGTAAATTTTAAAAATTTGATTATTAATCATCATTATTAAATCACAATGTCCCTCAAACAGATAAATTTGATAAGAAACTGCAATATAATCACATTATATATGATATAATATGTATCAGAGGAGCTGCAGAAAAACAAGGAAATAATATTGAAAGAAGAAGAATGGGAAATGGAATGAGATCAATACCCTCCAATATCTATTCCCAAATAAGACATAACCCAACAAACGATTCCCCAATCCCAATATAAGAGAACCACAGAGCACTCCTTCTCTCTCTTCTAACTAACTCTCCACTAACAGATAATACTAGGCCTCATGATGTTTGGACATCCGATGATATGTCTTAAAAGGCCTGTCCCACTTAGAAGGTAGATTTCTTTCAATAACATACCAAGAACTAGAACATTTATGGAATTACTTCCTTTATGAAAACTTTCTAATAGAAATTTGAAGCATAGGCATCTAGATCAAAATCAAAATGGCATTATCATAGATATTTCTTTTGGGCTTTTATGTGAAAGTTTTTCCCTCTTTTTTTCCTTACTTCCTAGTTCCTAGCATTCTACGTTTTCAATTCATTATCTGACAAAATTTCTGCTAAGAAACTGTAAAAAGCCCTAAGAGACACGGCAACTTTATAACTAGAATGGGAGTTGGGACGGCATTATTCTTTAACTGTTCATTTTACTTCCTTTTTTGAAGAGCAGTTCTCTCAGCTCCAGTTATTTCTTGTTTTTTCCTTTAGCTTCAGTTACTGACTCTCAAACGTGTCTCTTGTTACCCAAGCCCCCAAAATCTTCCCCTCTTGTTTACTGTTTCCAAAATACACCCTCCAGTCTCCACTTCACATCTTCTGTGGATTATTAATTTTTCACCCCTTTCCAAATTCTATGTCTCTTATCCTGATACACCCCCATCAGAATGCCTCAAAGAAATTAAACCAGCTCATTACATTCAACTGTTATAGGCACATAGTTTGTAGCAGTCTTAATTTAGTATCCTGCTTAAGTAAATCATGAGCCATATGATAATTATTGAAAATAAATTGGTAAATAAGAAACAAGAAAGCATGTAGTCGCAGTAAAGTGAAACTAAATATAGAATGACAGGTTGTTCAGAAAATAGCATCGAACTGATGGATCCAAAATACTACATTAAACAGAAATTTATTGCAACTAGACCCAAGTGACAAGTAGCAAGGAGGAAAAAGGTATATCCTCTTTCTTAAACTTACTATCAAACAGACATCTCAAATTCATGCTCAATTTCATCACCCGAGAAAATGGATAACAAGGAAATAATAGTGAAAGAGGTGAAGAACTACACAACAAATAAAAGGTAATGTCACTTTCAGAACAGTACTACTTAGTCCTTACTTCTATTTCTCGAACTCGAGCTTCATTTGCAAGGTTTTGCTGAAGTTTCTGTTGTGATGCTTGAGTTTCTAATGCCATGCAAACACGTCTTGCCCGAACACGAGCTTGAACCCTCACCAAAGCTTGCATACAACGGAGTGTTATTGCTGCTTGTTTTCTCACTGCATGGCCCCTTACAAGGGCCTGGAGCCTTACCACACCTTTCAAAGCCCGTAATGCTCTTCTGGCCTGATACATAAAACACAATTTTCCAGGTAAGTCAAAGTCGATATCATGTTGGCAATAAAACTGCTGAATTTTGATTGTTAACAACTTTCAAACAAATAAAAGAGTAAAAAGAAGAAAAAGACAATAAAAAAAAATCCAAAGTGCATCTTAAAGAAATTAAATTCCAGAAACAATGCACCTAGAGGTAGATAAGTCACTTTTGTCAATTATGACAATATCTGATTCTTCAACGCAAAAATAATTTTAGAGAAAAAGATAGTTTCCTGAATTGGGGGGTGGGCAGAACTAAACAGCATCATATAAACACTGCCGTAAGGTCACATTGAAAAATATAATAACAATTTCAGTTTGTACGATTTATTGTAATAAAAGATTTCAGTTCAGCTCATGTAAATTAAGACGCATTTAATATGAAATTTACCAGAAACCCTCGAAACGCTGTTTGAATGTGTATTGCAGCCCATTCCTCCCTCATCTGTTGATCATGTGCAGCATCAGGTGCTTGTTGTGGAGAAGAGGACGAATAATGGGCATCAAGGTTTGCATGGACATTATCATCTCCAATAGGTGGAGTAGCTTCACAATCCAATTCGTTTAGAAGTTTACCATTATCAAATTCAACAGCTTGCCTTTGTTGATGATGAAACTTGCCAACCTTCTAACAGTTGAAAAGTACACAGTTATTTAACAATATATAATATGTAATATTTTATACAGGAACGGAACCAGAAGTACTTATTTGGATAAGGACAAATCCTGAGTGACCTGGTCTCTCTCATATGGTAAATGTGCCACCTCCTTGGTGGCTCTTTCAGATTTAATCTTAAACCTTATTGACATTATGTTGCCCAATAGGTATTTAAATCACACCCCAGTAATTGAGGTAAGTCATGTGAGACTTTCCAACAAATCTCTCACATGCTAAGGCTTAACATTGGCTTGCTATCAGGTTTGGGAGATGGCGTATCCCATCTAAAAACCAATTGGTATAAACTGAAATTACACTACAGGTATTTAAACTGCGCCCAAGTTACTGACACAGGCAATGCACGAATTTACAATAACTCTCTCATGTGACAGCAATAATATTGGCTTGCCATCAGATTTGGGGGATGTAGTATTCTACCTCATCTCTGGTGGACCTGGTTTAAATTTTACTAACAGTTTATATAGTTTTCAAGAGGAAAATTCCTTGAGTGCATACTAACATTGAAACTATCAATAACAAAACTAGTTAAACAAGGTGAGCCATGCTCTGATGAAGACTCAAAACAACTATACTAAATGTCCTCTGAGAATAAAACTCGCAAACACAAAAAAAAAACACTTTTTCCCACTTAAGATGGAACCCAAGCAACAAAAATCTTGCTTTTCTTTTGGGGTACTGTGGATACAAATAACTACATGGTAATACGGAACCTTAGTTAAGAAGCACCGTATCTGATGGTAATTTTTGCCACCAGAACATGAAAAGAAATACTAAAACTCAGGAATACGAGTATGAAATGTTATGAGAGAGAGAAATTTACATTTCCATCCTTCACGGAAGACTCTGGCTTTTCTGATTTCTTTAGACCAATCAATGCTTTAATCCACTTCCCTGATACACCCATAGCCAGTGCAGGTTTATCTCAATCTAGCACAAAACCTGGCACAGAAATATATGGCAAAGTCAATGCAAAAGTAGTTGATTATACACAATCTTAACTAGCCTACGAGCTATGGAAACAAAAATGGCAAGACAAGCACAAAGCATCAAAGTGAGCAAGCTTAACATATAAAATTTATTTTAAAATGACAACTAATTCAAATATGTCACAGTAATATGCCTTATTATGATTTTTATAGTCTACATTGGTTGTTATGATTGGTCTAATTTCTAATTTTATTTCCAAAATACTAGTACTTTACTGAATTGGTTACAACTATAGAAACAGAGTTTTCACTTTTAAGCAACCATGAACAGTGGGGAAGTAAAGCGTGAAAAAGAGGATCTGGAAATCTGCCATAACACAGTTACTGCATATTAAGTGATGAAAATGCACCTGAAATTACTAGTGTTTACTCTTTTATTTCTATTTTGGCTTCGTGACTAATACTACTTGATCAAGACATTGACCTCGTATAAATTTGTGTGGGCGCGCTAAATTTCACAAAAAAAAGTGTACTTGAATACCGGGTTAATCGGAGTTGCGAAGTCAGTTATAATGCTAAATGGTTTAAACACACACACGCACACACACATAAGTAAATAGAATTGCTTAAGAACTTGCCGAAAATGTGTTTTCAACTCATGGGAAAGATGAAAGTACTTTCGAAGCTTGAACTAGTGCACTAAACCTGAAGTAAAAACGACCACGAAAATTGAAAAACGACATATGCTACAAAGATCGAGATTCTGTGTCAAACAAAGAAAATAAGATGAGTAATGATACCCAAGGATGTTGACAATTGCCCTGAATTAAAGTTGACTTGGTTGCTTGAAAAAAGAATTTCGTGCAACATAAATAAATGCGCAATAGATTTGGTAACTTCGCAACAATTCAATTTAATGGCATTAAAACCTAGAATTCCGAGCAAGAAAAACTCAGATCCAGAAAAAGAAGAGTTGAGACACAATTCACCTTAAAGTCAAGCAAGAGGGATGATCACAGAGATAAAATTCACCATCAGCCACGAGAATGTGGCGAACCGTCACTGAGTTTAATGCCGAGTTCTCGTTCACGCAAACTCGGTGCCTACTCAGAAGATTTCCATGTGAAGCTCGTTCTCTATCACTCCGCACTGATTTTCAATAGAAAATAATACTAAAAATAATAATAAAAGCAAAGAAAGTAGATAACGATGTAAAACAAAACTAGAAAAAAAATAATTGTGTGCGAAAAGGAAATGAACCGTGAATGAAGTAGGATGTAATAATTATTAGAATAAATTATAACTATGATATAAATTATAATTATGATAATAAATAAGGAAAACGTTGGATACTTTATGCTAATATTTTAATGATGTTGAATAACAAATATTGGTTTAAAAAAGACTGGAGGGAGCACGAGTGTAAGATGAGGATTTAGGACAGGTGTGGTCTAACGTGCACCGGGACGGTAGCAGCACGCAAAACGACGACGTGTAGCTGTCTACGGAGTGATTTAAGGAGAGTTTAGTGCGTTATTCCCCCAACTTATGTACATCATATTAATCATTTGTTTGGGTAATGTATAATCAAATCAACTATGACTCTAAGAAAAGAATGATATAGGGAAATTTTTAAAATACTCATTATTATTTTGCTGATACATGTTTTTTTATGGATTTTTTTTATTATTTTGAAGGTTGACTTTTCCAAAATGTTCATCATTATTATTATTATTATTTTTTTATTTATTTATTTATTTATTTTGAAACTTGTCTTTTTATTGGTTTTTTCTTTCAGTATTCCTTTTCTTACTACTTTTATGGAAAAAAAAACTCCAAATGATTCATTCTTCCTCTTTTGACACTTGTGAATTTTTTATTTATTTTATTATCTATTTTCTTCTTCATAGTTTTGTAAGGTCTTTTTCATTCTTCTTCTCCTTTTTCTTTGGTGTGAATGTTGTGTATGCAACCATACACAAGAGCTTACTCCATTGTTGTAAGTATTTTTGTTTGGTTCATTCTATTTGAGGTTAATGTGTTTTATGTATCTCAAGTGGTTGAAAAAATTGTTTTACAAATTCATGTGTTCACTTTCTACTTTTTTTTGTTCTACGTGTGCTTTTGTTCTTAGAATTATTCTAATTTAAGTTGAAGAAAAGGTGATATTTTGGGTTTTTTTTTAACATATTTGGTTGTTGAAGAAATTGTGTTCTTGAAGTTGTGTTTCTCATATGATTTTATGGGTTTGTTTATTTTTTACATAAATTCCTTCTATTTTTTTATTTTATACGAAGTATAATATTTTTCATGTTTTGATACTTACATGGTTTTTTATTTATGCTTTTGTTCTTAGGAATATTGTCATATAAGTTCAAGAAAAAGTGTGACTTTATGGTTTTTTTTGTTTGGTTAGTGTGTTCCGTTGTTCAAGAAAAAAAAATACTTGGATGTTGTGATTCTTAAATGTTCTTCTAGATTTATTTATTATGATATAAGTTTATTATGTTTCTATTTATACTAGGTAAAGAAAATGTTTTCATGTTCTGATACTCACAACATTTTCTAGGGAATGTAATATATGTTGAGAAAATGTGAGACTTTAGGATTTACTCTTGAAGAATAAATGTTTCCATGTTGTGCCTCTTACAATTTGCATATGATTATTCTCATAAGTGCGTCATTTTGTTGTTAGGAATGTTTATATGGTGACAGTTTGCTTTACTTCGTGTTCCCTGCATGATAAACAATTTTTATGTACGTACTTTACTTTTGTTTCATGATTATAAGTGAAGTATGAACTAAACTATTACATTTTGTGATTATAACAACTTTTGGTGCTTATGTTGTTAATATAAGTTGATTTTGTCTTGATTTTATAAAAGGAATATGTTTTTGAATTTGTTTTCATGTTAAACTACTCATATGAATTGATTATATTTTAATTTTTTTAGATTGACTTGATTTTCTCTAATTTTACATGGAGAATAAGTTTCAGAATATGTTTTGCATTTCAAGTTGATAATGTATGCACATTTTTTTTTGGTGATTTAAATATGTTTCATAACTAAATGTTTGCATTTTAAGTTGTTTATATGTATTTGTTTAGTTTAACTGTTTTCAGTTTTTGACTTGATTTTCTTTGATTTTATATGGAGACCGAGTTTTGATGTATGTTTGCATTTTAAGATCCTTATATGTGCGTGTTACTTCTTGATTTTATCCTTTTAAAATTTTATTATATTTTTTGTATTGATTTAAAAAAAAATTAATCATAAGTAAAAAACATTTTAATAGTTCAATTCGAATTAAATATTTGTTTAATATATTTCAAAAAGATATCTTTTAATAAATAGATGATAAAAGTATTAACTATCTTTCATATCCTATTTACATGTTTTTTAAAAAATATTATAAAAAATAAAATATGCACACCATGTACTGAAAATTGAAAATTGGGGTGTGATCTATGAGGCTCGTACACTCCTCTTAAATGGCGTGTCAGTGTTCGATATTCGTATAGGACACTGACACTCGTATGACACTTGTAGGATACATATCCGTGAAGTGTCCAATTCAAAAAGTATTTGTTAGATTTCTGACAATTCTAGTAGGGCTCTAACACAATTTTAAAAAGAAAAAATACATTAATTTTCTAAAAATTCAAACTTTATTATATAAATTGTTATCATAATTATAAAAATAAGAAACAAATCCTTGTGAACCAATCATGAAAAATATCTTTCTGCTTCAAAAAATAATATGGAACATACTTGTGCACATAAATCTTTATTGTCAATTTATATCATTCATAATTATATAATATATAGATCTGGGTTCCCGTATCTTACATTTTAGATATTTGATGTATGTCTATGTACGTGTCGTATCAGTGTCCATATCAATATTTGTGCTTCATAGGGTGTGATACATCGAAAACAATTGTTTTACTCATTATATGTTTGTATTATTAATCCAGGGATAATAAGTTTATGATGTAATTAATTGTTCTTATAAAACAAATTCACAATAAGTATTTATTTAAATACTTTTCTAATTAAGATATATATTATCAAACACAAATATGTAAAGTATTTAATATTTTTAAATCTGAATGTTTAATGCATCATCGCTTCCAATTTTTTATTTTTTTTATTTTCAATTTTACAATTATAGTATATAAAATATTAATACAAATATCGTTATTATATTTTTTAAGAATTGGTATTGATGATACTTTATAATTAATACATAATTAATTAGTTAATATACATATGTAT